>Ga0209208_10001393_pt1 | contig 33867 bp, 29 predicted proteins | sample S1TSphfallax_3_FD_187694 | JGI IMG/M metagenome (GOLD analysis project Ga0209208, IMG submission 187694) | Host-associated microbial communities from peat moss isolated from Minnesota, USA - S1T2_Fd - Sphagnum fallax MG (SPAdes) (version 2) | ecosystem: Host-associated > Plants > Peat moss >...
CATCGGCATCCGCATCGGCGCCGATGGCCTCGATCGATACCTCCGCCACGGGCTCGAACCGGCAAGGGCCCAATGTCAGTGAAATGCAGCGCATCGTCGGCGTGCGCGTATGCGCGGCGGGTGCAGCGCCCTGGGACGGCGCGGCCTTGATGGCCGCATTGGAAGCGCAGGGGATGGCGTTCGGCCGTTACCAGGTGTTCCACCGCAGGCACAGCGACGGCCGAAGCCTCTTCTGTGCCGCGAGCCTGGTGGAGCCCGGTACCTTCAATCTGAGCCAAATGGCGCGGCAGCAGTTTTTGGGGTTGACCCTGTTTGCGGTGCTGCCCGGCCCTGGCGAGCCGTTGCCAACCTTCGATGCGCTGATCCGGACGGCGGTGGGGCTCGCCAAGGATCTGCATGGCACGGTCCAGGACTCCACCGGCGTGTTGCTGTCGCCCGAGCGTCTCGAGGAGTTGCGCGAGGACGTGGCGCGCTTCCAGGCCCTGTTGAGCAGCGACTGACGGAGGCGGCGACGATGCGAGAAGCAGCGGAGCGCGCCGCCGAATTGCGTGAACTCCTCGAGCGCTATAACTATCGATATCACGCGCTCGACGATCCGGAGGTGCCCGACGCCGAATACGATCGTCTGATGCTCGAACTCAAGGCCATCGAGGCACAGTATCCGGATCTCAGCAGCGCCGATTCGCCGACCCAACGGGTGGGTGCGGCGCCGGTCGCGGCGTTCTCTGCCGTCCGCCATCGTATGGCCATGCTGTCGCTCGACAACGCCTTCAGCGACGAGGAGGTGCGGGACTTCGACCGGCGGGTCCGCGAGCGTTTGAAAGCCCCGGGTCCGATCCGCTATTCCGCGGAACCGAAACTCGACGGACTGGCTTTCAGCGCCATCTTCGACAATGGCGTGTTCGTCCAAGGGGCGACCCGCGGGGATGGCGAAACGGGCGAGGACATCACCCAGAATCTGCGCACCATCGCCGCATTGCCGCTCAAACTGCGCACCGCCGATGTTCCGGGCGTCGATACGCCGGGCGTCGGTACGCCGCGCGCCACCGTGCCGCGCGTGCTCGAGGTTCGCGGCGAGGTGTTCATGCCACTGTCGGGTTTCGAGCGCTTCAACAAGGAGGCGGTCGCTCGCGGCGAAAAGCACAAGGAGGCGGTCGCTCGCGGCGAAAAGCCCTACGTCAATCCGCGCAATGCCGCCGCCGGCAGTTTGCGGCAGCTTGATTCGCGCATGACCGCCGCCCGCCCGCTCGACCTGTTCATCTACGGTGTCGGTTACGTGGAGGGTGGGCAGTTGCCATCGCACCATTGCGAGTTGCTGCAACAGCTGAAGCTCTGGGGCTTCAAGATCTGTCCGCAGTCGCGTCTCGTCGAGTCCGTCGACGGCTGCCTCGATTACTACCGCAGCTTGGGAAAAGCGCGTGCGGGGCTCCCCTACCAAATCGACGGCGTCGTCTACAAGGTCGACGATCTCGAATTACAGCGCCGCCTGGGCTTCATCGCGCGTGCGCCACGCTGGGCGTTGGCGCACAAGTTTCCGGCCGAGGAGGCGTTGACCACGGTCCTCAAGATTGAGTTCCAAATCGGCCGCACCGGCGCACTGACGCCGGTTGCGCGGCTGGATCCGGTGTTCGTCGGCGGCGTCACGGTGAGCAATGCCACCTTGCACAACATGGATGAACTGCGACGCAAGGACGTGCGGGTGCACGATACGGTGGTGATCCGTCGCGCCGGTGACGTGATTCCGGAAGTGGTGCGTGTGCTGCCTGAGCGGCGGGTCGCTCCGATCGAGCCGTTGGTCGAGTTGCCGGCCCGCTGCCCCGTCTGCGGTTCGCCGGTGGTGCGCGAAGCGGACCAAGCCGTGGCACGCTGTACCGGCGGGCGGCGCTGCGCGGCACAGCGGCGCGAGGAGATCATCCACTTCGCGTCGCGCCGTGCAATGGATATTCAGGGACTGGGCGAGAAGCTGGTCGACCAGCTGGTTGAACGCGACTGGGTGAGGTCGCCGGCGGATCTTTTCGAACTGAGTGCGGAGCGCCTGGCGTCCCTCGATCGCCTGGGTGACAAATCGGCGAAAAAACTCGCGGCAGCCCTCGGCGCGGCCAAGCGGACGACGCTGCCGCGATTTCTGTATGCGCTCGGAATTCGCGACGTCGGCGAGGCCACCGCCGCGAACCTCGCCTTGCACGTGGGCGACCTTGAGGCGCTGCGCCGTGCATTGCCGGACGAGATCCAGTCGGTGCCTGACGTGGGACCCGTGGTGGCCGCCAATGTGGTCGCGTGGTTTGCCGATGCGGACAACGCCGCGATCGTCGATCGGCTGATCGCGAGCGGCGTGAACTGGCCGGACGTCGTGAAGCCCAAGGGCGGGAGCCTCGAAGGTAAGAGCTTCGTGTTGACGGGCACTCTGGCCGGCATGACCCGTGATGCCGCGCAGGAGGCCATCACGACGCGAGGCGGTAAGGTGACGGCCGGCGTGTCGAAGAAAACGGATTATGTGGTGGCGGGTGCCGAGCCGGGCTCGAAGCTGGCCAAGGCACAGTCGCTCGACATCCGGATTCTGGACGAGGCAGCGTTTCTCGAGTTGCTGAAATGATCCGCGGATCGGGTACGGCAGGCGATGCAGGCGGCGCCGGTGCAGCAGAAGGCCGGCGGAGCAAAGGGCCGGTGGCTCCATCCCACCGGCCGGAGTCGATCGAACCGGTCCCTCAGTTCAGATGCTTCTCGATCTTGGCGTTCTTCTTCAGACCGTCGACGTAGGCGATCAATTCCTTCTGGATGACGGCCTTGGTGACCTGCGCCTTGACCTGGTCGAACGGCGGCGGGGCCACGTCGCGCGTATCGATCAGCTTGATGATGTGCCAGCCGAACTGCGTCTGCACCGGTTGCTGTGTGATCTCGCCCTTCTTGAGACCCTTCACCGCATCGCCGAAGGGTTTGACCATGCGGGTGAGTGTGAACCAGCCGAGGTCACCGCCATTGGTCTTGGAATTATCGGTGGAGTTGGCTTTCGCCACGTCCTCGAACTTGGCGCCGGCATCGATCTTTTTGATGAGCGCTTCGGCCTGTTCCTTGGTGGGGACCAGAATGTGTTCGGCGTGATATTCGGTCTTATCCATCGATGCAATGGCAGTGTCATATTCCGTGTGCAGCTGCGCGTCGGTGGGTTCCTTGCCTTTCAGGAACTTCTGCGATTCGGCGTCCGACAGGATGCGCATGCGCACCACCTCGAGATTGGCCTTGACGTCCGGATCATTCTCCAGCCCGTCCTTGACGGCCTGGCCGGAAACGAGATTCATGGTGATGAGTTCATCGAGCACCTGGTTTTTCTGATCCGCAGTCAGGTCGGTGGCCGGTTTGCCTTGGAGCAGATTCTTCAAGAATGCATCGTAATCGGCCCGCGGAATCGGCGTGCCGTTGACCGTCGCGACCGGAGGCGTCGTGTCGGCCGCCGGCGCAGGCGCCGCCTGCTGCGCGGATTTATTGCAGGCCGCCAACACGAGAAGGGTTGCCACGGCGGAAACCAGCTTCCATCGTGCATGAAAGAATTGGGTCATTTGGATCCTCTACGAACATAAAGGCGACTTGGCCGAGGTGGCCGGCGCGCCCGGGGGCGGCAGTTTAGCCTTTACGAGGCGATCTCACCAATTATCATTGGCGGCGCTGCCTAGAGCTCAGCCGGCGGCAGGGCCTCGATCGCCAGGGCATGAATCTCTGTCTTCAGCATGTCATCGACAGCGGCGTAGACCAGGCGATGACGCGCGAGGGTGGGCATCGCGCGAAACGCCTCGGCGACGATGCGCACCCGGAAATGGCTCTGGCCGCCGGCCGCGCCGGCGTGGCCGGCATGGTGGTGGGTGTCGTCGTGGATCTCGAGCAGCAGGGGGGCGAATCGCTGCTGCAGCCGCTCACGCAGTCTGAGAGCGCGTGAGCCGTCCGGCGTGCCGTCGGGACTGCTCAAGGGCCCGCCGCGGCCGGTCGGGTTTTCCCGTTCAGCCAGATGACTTGGGGAACCATGAAGATCACCATTGCCAAGGTGATGCCCCACACCTTGAAGTTGACCCAGACGTCTTCGGTGAAATTGCGGGCAATATAGATGTTCGCCACGGCGAGCACGGCAAACCACGCCGCCCATGCGACGTTGAGGAGCGCCCACCAAGAGCGTGAGAGTTCGAGCGGCTCGCTGAAGACGCTCTCCAACATGCGCCGCGCCAGCGGCCGGCGCCCCAGGAAGGTGCTGCCCAGGAACGCGATGGCGGCAAAGCCGAGCAGAATGGTGGGCTTCCATTGGATGAAGCGCTTGTCATGCAACAGCAGGGTGGCGGTGCCGAGTACCAGCACGACGGCAGCGGTCACCACGTGCATTTTCTTGTAGCGTCCCGTGCGCAGCTTGTGGCTCGACATGAGGGCAACGCTGGTGACCATCAAAGACGCCGTAGCCCAATAAATGCCCCAGATCTTGAAAACCAAGAAAAACACGACCAGCGGGGACCATTCGAGTAATTGACTCATCCGCGTATGATAACCGACCAATATGAGCATCTACCTACAACTCCACCCCGTTTCGCCGCAGAAGCGGTTCATCCGGCAAGCGGTCGAGGTGCTGCGCGCGGGGGGCGTCATCGTTTACCCGACGGACTCCTGCTATGCGCTCGGTTGTCACATCGGCGACAAGGCGGCGCTCGAACGCATTCGCGAGATACGCCAGACCGATCGAAACCATCACTTCACCCTGGTTTGCCGCGACCTTGCCGATGTCGGCAAGTACGCCATGGTGGACAATTCCCAGTATCGGCTGCTGCGCGCCCACACGCCGGGACCCTACACGTTCCTGCTCCGGGCTTCGCGCGAGACGCCGCGCCGGTTGAAGCATGATCGCCGCGGCACCATCGGTCTCAGGGTACCCGACCATCCGGTGACTCAGCTGCTGCTCACGGAACTCGGCGAGCCGGTCATGAGTTCCACCCTCTTGCTGCCGGGCGAGGATTTGCCGCGTACCGATGCGCGGGATATCCATGAGCGCCTGGAACACAGCGTCGATCTCGTGCTGGATGGCGGAAACTGCGGACTCAACCCCACTTCGGTGATCGACTTGTCAGGTACCCGAGCGGTGATCGTGCGGGTGGGCCGTGGTGACGTCACCCCCTTTGCCGATGCAGCGACCGTATAATGGGACGGCACGGCTTGGCGCTTGAGCTCGTGTATTTTGCTAAATAACGAGTGCAAGCATTGGATTTACGTGGGTTTCTGGAAAAGATTGCCATCTGGACGATTCCCGCACTCTTTGCCATTACGCTGCATGAAGTGGCGCACGGCTGGGCCGCCCGGTTCTTCGGTGACCGCACTGCCCAGATCCTCGGCCGCCTGAGCCTCAATCCCATGCGGCATATCGATCCCATCGGAACGTTGGTGATCCCGGGTATTTTACTGGCCATCGGCGGTCCGCCGATCGGCTGGGCGAAGCCGGTGCCGGTGGTTACCAGCACATTGCGCCATCCCCGGCGTGCCTTGTTCTGCGTGGCGCTCGCCGGGTCCTTGGCTAATTTCGCCATGGCCGCGATTTGGTGCGGCATACTCTTCGGCATGGCGCATCTCAAGACCGGAAACGCGACCTTGGTGGCTTGGATCGAGCTGATGGCCGAGGCGGGCATGTTCGTGAACGTCGTGCTCGCCGTGTTCAATCTGATTCCCGTGCCGCCGCTCGATGGGGGCCGGGTGATCTCTGGACTGCTGCCGCCCAGCTGGGCAACCCAGTTTGCGAAAATCGAGCCCTTCGGTCTTTTCTTGGTGGTGGGCCTGGCCGTGTTGCACGGTCTCGATTGGCTGTTTGAGCCGGCTCTGCGGGTCCTCGGGCAGGTGTTCACCGCCGTGGCGGGCCCGACATGAGTTCACCTTCGCAAAATCGTCGCGTGCTCTCGGGCATGCGGCCGAGCGGCCTCCTACATCTGGGCAATTACCATGGCGCGCTCAAGAACTGGATCGAACTGCAATATAAGTACGAGTGCTTCTTCTTCATTGCCGATTGGCATGCGCTCACCACGGGTTATGAGGACACCTCGAAGCTCGAGGACTACGTCTGGAAGATGGCCATTGACTGGCTGGCAGTCGGGCTGAATCCCGGCGTCGCGACCCTGTTCATTCAATCGAAGGTGCCCGAACATGCGGAACTGCACCTCCTGCTGTCGATGATCACCCCCTTGGGCTGGCTTGAACGCGTGCCGTCCTACAAGGACCAACAGGCACAGCTCGCGGAGCGCGATCTCAGTACTTATGGGTTTCTCGGCTACCCGCTGCTGCAGAGCGCCGACATTCTGCTCTACCGCGCTCAATATGTGCCGGTGGGCGAGGACCAGGTGGCCCATATCGAAATCACGCGGGAAGTGGCGCGCCGGTTCAATCATATCTACGGTCGAGAGGCGGAGTTCGAACAGAAAGTCGAAAAGGCCATCAAGAGTCTGGGTGCACGCAACGCCACCGTGTATCGGACGCTGCGCAAGGAGTTCCAGGAGAAGGGCGATGGTGACGCCCTCGCGCGCGCGCGCGCGCTGGTGGAGTCGAATGCGCGTCTCACCGTCGCCGATCGCGACCGCCTCTCCGGTTATCTCGAGGGCGCGGGCATCTCCATACTTCCCGAGCCCGAAGCCCTGCTGACCGCGACGCCGAAGGTACCGGGTCTCGACGGCCGCAAGATGTCGAAGTCCTATGGCAATACCATCGGTTTGCGCGAGGATACGGATTCCGTTGTCAGGAAGTTGAAGGCCATGCAGACCGACCCGGCGCGCGTGCGGCGCACCGATCCCGGCGATCCGGACAAGTGTCCGGTTTGGGACCTGCACAAGATCTATTCGAGCGCCGACACCCAAGCCTGGGTGCAACAGAATTGCCGTACTGCGGGCATCGGCTGTCTCGACTGCAAGGCGCCGCTCATCGAGAAGGTGGTCGAGGAGATCACCTCGATCGCCAAGCGAGCGGTGGAGTTCGAGGAGAATCCGGAGTTGGTCCAGGGTATCATCGCCGAAGGATCTGAACGGGCCCGAGCCGCGGCGCGTGACACGCTCGATGCCGTGCGCCAGGCCATGGCGATCAATTACCGATGAAACCTGATCTTCGAATCGTCAAGTCGGATCGCGCCCCGGCGGCGGCCGTTGCCGCACCCCGTAACGCGCCGGCGCAGGGTGAAATGCCTTTTGCGATGGTGGAGGGCCAGCCGATCACCGAGATGCCGCGGGACTTGTACATCCCGCCGCAGGCACTCGAGGTGTTCCTCGAGGCGTTCGAGGGGCCCCTCGACATGCTCCTCTACCTCATTCGGCGGCAGAATCTCGACATCCTCGACATCCCGATTGCCGAGATCACCCGGCAGTACATGCGTTACATCGAATTGATGCAGGTGCTGCAACTCGAGCTCGCGGGCGAATATCTGTTGATGGCGGCGACACTTGCCGAGGTCAAATCGCGCATGCTGCTGCCGCGACCGCGCAGCGAGAGTGCCGCCGACGAAGCCGATCCCCGCGCCGAACTCGTTCGTCGGCTTCAGGAGTACGAGCGCTTCAAGCGTGCGGCCGAAGCCATCGATCAGATGCGCCGTTTGGAACGCGATACCTGGGTGGCATCGGCGGAGCTTACGGACCGCAAGGTCGTACGGATCGCACCGCAGGTCACGCTGCAGGAGATGCTCATGGCCTTCCAGGAGGTGCTGGCGCGCAGCGACATGTTCGCGCATCATCACGTGCAACGCGAACCGCTCTCGGTGCGGCAGCGCATGACGGAATTGCTGTCGGCGCTCACCAGCAATGCCTTCGTTGATTTCGTCCGGCTGTTCCGTGCCGAAGAGGGCCGGCGCGGGGTCACCGTCACCTTCATCGCCATCCTGGAGCTGCTGCGTGAGGGGCTGATCGAAATGTCGCAATCCGAACCCTACGCGCCGTTGCATGTGCGGCTCGGCAATCCCTCCCGTCATCTCAAGGCAGTCCCGGATGAAGGGGACGGCCAGACCAACGCGAGTAATCCATGAACGATCAGTACACACGCAATGTCATCGAGGCCGCGCTCCTGGCCGCCGGCCGTCCGTTGTCAGCCGACGAGCTCGTCGGTCTGTTCGATGAGCGGGATGGCTCCAATGCCGCCGAGGTCGCGGCCGCCGTCGAGCTGCTGCGGGCGGACTATGAGGGCCGCGGGCTCGAACTCGTGGAGGTCGCCAGCGGCTTTCGGATTCAGATCCGGGCTGCGGTGGCCCAGCCGGTATCGCGCCTGTGGCAGGAGCGTCCCGCCAAGTACTCGCGTGCCCTGCTCGAAACACTGGCGCTGGTTGCTTACCGTCAGCCCATCACCCGCGGGGAAATCGAGGAGATTCGCGGCGTGGCGGTGAACCCGAACATCATCAAGACCTTGCTGGAGCGTACCTGGATCAAGGTGGTCGGCCACCGGGATGTGCCGGGCAAGCCCGAGTTGTTGGGGACCACCAAGGAGTTCCTGGATTATTTTGGGCTTACGAAGCTCGAAGATCTGCCGACTCTGGCGCAGCTCAAGGAGTTGGAAGAACTGCGCGTACAGCTGACGCTGCCCGGTGCCGATGGTGTGGTGGCGGGTGAGGCGAGCGGCGAGGAACTGGCGGCGGCGCTCGCCGCGGCAGGAGAATCGCTCCACGTGGAGCCTTCCGAGGAGATCGATGAGGCCGAGCCGCACAAAGACGCCGAGGCTCAGGCGCGACCGCACGGCCTGGTGGCCCGCGGACGCACTGATGAACCTTTTTGATGGGAACTCGTCCCCCGCGGCGTGATTCGCCCGCCCGCGCGCTCCGCGGCGTCCGGGGGCCGCGCAAGTCGGCGGCCAAACCTAAGGAAGCGGCCCCCACCGAACGGATCCAGAAATTGCTGTCGGCGGCGGGCGTCGGCTCCCGTCGTGAGGTCGAACGCTGGATTCGCGAGGGTCGGCTGAAGATCAACGGCGACGTGCCGGCGCTGGGAGCGAAGCTCGCGCCGCGCGATCGCATCACCTTGGACGGCCGACCCGTGCGCCTGCATGCGGCCGATAAGAGCAAAACGGCCCGCGTCCTGCTGTTCCATCGCTCCCCCGGCGAGGCGCTGGATCTCAAGGCCGCGACCTCGCGCGCCGCCGAACACTTGAATCTGCCGCGCGCCGGCGGACGCTGGCTCGCCATTCAGCCCATGCCGCCGGTGGATGGGGGCCTGGAGATTCTCACCGATGACGGGTCTTGGGCGCACCGCGTATCGCAGGGGGCGCACGCGCTCACGGTTGATTACGTACTGCGCATGCGAGGACCGCTCTCGGAGGCGTTGGTGGAGGAGTTTCGCGCTGCCACCGATTGCGAGGGCGATCCCATGTCCATATTGCAGGCCGAAGCGCAGTTCGGGGAGGGGTTCAATCACTGGCTGAATGTCACGGTGCGCGCCACCCGTTCAGCGCAGGTGCGCCACTGGTGGGCGGCGCGCGGCATCATCGTCAGCCGCCTGATGCGGGTGCGCTTCGGACCGGTGCACTTGTCGCGCGAGTTACCGCGCGGCCACTCGCGAGCGATGTTGGCCAGCGAGCGCAACGCGCTGGTCAACGAAATCGATGCCGCAAAGGCGGCCCATGAAGCGCAATTGCAAGCCAGCGCGTGATCGCCGACGCGGCGACGCGGTGTCGCGTTGTCCGGCGCGGCGACGCCGTGTAGCGACCCCCGACGCGGCGACGCCCGGCGTCATTGCGCTTCGAGATAGACGCCCTTCGTGTCGCGCCCTGCGTCGCTCAAGAGGTACAGGAACGGGCCGGTGACCGCTTCCGGCGTGGGCAGCGTGTTGGGATCTTCGGCCGGATAAGCGGCGGCACGCATGCGGGTGCGCATGCGGCCCGGATTGACGCTGTTGACGCGAATGGTTCGTTCCGACTCGAGTTCCTGTGCCAGCATGGCGCGCACCGACTCCAACCCGGTTTTGGAAACGGCGTACGCGCCCCAGAATGGACGCTGGTTCTGAACCACACCGCTGCTCACGAAGATGATGGAGGCGTCCGCGGATTTGCGCAGATGCGGCAACATGACCTGGGTGAGGATGAAGGGCGCGGTGAGATTCACGTGCAGCACCTTGCACCAGGTGGGAACGTCCTGGTGCTCCAGCGGCGTGCGCTCTCCCAGCAATGCGGCGCCGTGGACCAGCCCATCGAGCCGCCCGAACTCCTTGCCGATCGTGGCTGCCAGGGCATCGTATTCGACCGCCGTCGCCTTCTCCAGATCAAGGACCGCAATCGCCGGCGCCGGCGCGCCCAGCGCTTCGATCTCATCGCAGAGCTTGTCGAGCTTGGCCTGGTTGCGCCCCGATACGATCACGCTGGCGCCGGCACGCGCGCACTCGATTGCCAGGGCCCGGCCAAAACCGCTGCCCGCGCCGGTAATGAGGATCACACGCCCGAGGAGCAAGCCCGGCGAGGCTTTGAACTGCTTGAAAGTCGACATCGACACACTCCTGGTGGATGGGGAGAAGGATGGGTCATGGTGCAAGGGGACGACCGGCGGCGGCGCGCCGCGCGGCCTGCCACGCATGATAGAGGTCTCCGAGGCGGAAGGGCGGGGCGCCGTGCTCTCGCCCGGACTTCAGATCGCGCAAGCGCAAGCCGATGAGCACCGCGAGATGCCGATGAGCGTGCCGCTCCGGGGCCCCGAGGGCCGCATCGGCGGCCGCAAAGCCGTCGGCGGCACGCTGCCGCACGTCGGTGAGATACGCCTGCAGTCGGGGCGTCGGCGCGGCTGCCGCCAGATCGTCATTCTCGATGCCTGCGCCCAGCAGTTCGGCGACCGGGAAGGGCATGCGCCCGGCCCGTACCTCGCGCCGATAATCGGTCAAGGTCGTGCCGAGATAGTGAGCGATGCTGAACGCGGACACGCAGTCGGCGATGCGGTCCGCGCCGATCGAGCCGGCGAGCCGCGCGGCGGTGAGCAATGGCAGGCCGTACAAACCCTGCGCATGCGCCGGCAGGTCCGCTGCGCTCTCGAGCGGCACCCCCATGAGCTGGGCGGCGGTCGAATCGAGCGTTTTGGTGAGTGCCGAGACAGCCGTCATGCGGCTTCCCGACGTCGCGGCGAGGTAGCGGGTGATCGGATGCAATGGTCCCCCGGAGGCGGCTCGCCCCAGTTCTTCCTGCCACCAGGCAAGTTTCAGCTGCGCCGCATGAAGTTCGGTCGCGGGGTCCAACAGAGCCCGCCACTCGGCGACCAGCGCGTACACGCCGAGCAGCGCATCGCGGGCTCCGGCCGCGGCGAACAACCAGCTCCAATGGCGGATGCTGCCCGCGGGTATCGCGCGGCTGCGATAGGGTTCCTCAAGGGCTCTCAGGGCGCGACTCATCGTTGCGCGGCAGACGCGTCAGACTGCCCACGGGATCCAAGGTCGGAAGGTCGCGGTCGATCCGCAGTCCCAACTCCGGAAAGCGGCGTGCCGCCGGCAACACATTGTGTTCCAACGAGCCCACCGCCTTGTTGAAAGAATCCACACTGTTGCCGAGTGCGCGGCCGAGCTTGCTCAGGTGTTCGCCGAAGACGGCGAGCCGGCTGTAAAGGTCCTCGCCGAGGCGGCGGATTTCCGCGGCGTTGGCCGCCAGTGCCGTTTGTTTCCAGCCATAGGCCACCGCCTTCAACAGGGCAACGAGGCTCGTGGGGGTCGCCAGCATGACGTTCTGCCGCAGCGATTCGTCGATGAGTCCCGGATTTTCGTTGAGCGCCGCCGACAGGAATTGATCACCCGGCAGGAACAGCACCACGAAGTCCGGACTTTGCTCGAACTGCGCCCAGTAGCTCTTCGAGGCCAGTTCGCGCACGCGCGCACCGACCGCCTGGGCATGACGTCGCAGGTGCTCGCTGCGCTCGGTGTCATCGGCGGCCTCGATCGCGGCGAGATAGGCATCGAGCGGCGTCTTGACGTCGATGACGATGTCGCGCCGTTCCGGCATGTGCACCACCATGTCGGGACGGATCACACCGGCGCTGCCGCTTTGCTGATGTTGTTCGGTGAAATCCACATGCTCGGTCATGCCGGCGAGTTCCACCAGGCGCTTGAGCGTGATCTCGCCCCATTGGCCGCGCACATCCGGGCGGCGAAGCGCCGTCACCAGATTACGGGTTTCGCGCGACAGCAAGGCCTGGCCGCCGGCGAGGACTTCCAGCTGTGACTTGAGCGTGGCGAAGGCATCGATGCGGTCACGCTCGATGCTGTGAATTTGCTGCTCCGTTCTCGCCAGCGCTTCGCGAATCGGCTGGACCAATGCGTCGATTGCCGTCTCGCGCTCCAGCAAGGCCTGCGATGCGGCCTGTTGCTGGCGGGTCAGCCGCTCGCCCGCCAGCTGCAGGAACAGTTCGCTGTTGCTTTGCAGGCTGTCGCGCGCAAGCTCGCCGAACACACCGCGGAGCTGTTCGCGCGCCTCCTCGAGCGCCCGGCTGCGCTCGGCGCTCAAGGTCTCCTCGGTCCGGATACGCGCTTGCAGCAGCGCCACTTCCACGCGCAAGCCCGCTTCGCGTCGCGAACACCGGACGAACGCCGCGGCCCCGAGCAGGGCACCGATGCCGACGCCGACGCCGACGCTGATGGCGGCGTACAGGAGCCAATCCGCATCGACGTTCATCAGGCGTGCCCGCGCCGCTCGAGCCAGTCGATCAGGTCCAGCGGCTTGGCGATGCTGCCGTCGCCCCCCCAGGCCCGCCAATCTTCATCCGGTTCGAGATAGCCGTAGGTGGCCACCAGTCCCGGCATGCCGGCGGCATGCGCCGCCTCGATATCGCGCTCGGCATCGCCCACGTAGACGCAAGTCTCGGCGGCCACCCCCGCAAGCCTTGCGGCATGCAGCATGGGCATGGCGTGCGGTTTGCGTTCGCTCAGCGTGTCGCCGCTCACCACGCACGCGAATCGCGGCGTGAGATTCAGCTCGGCAAGCAGCGCGGTGGTGAAGCGTGCCGGCTTGTTGGTGACGATCCCGTACTTCAGCCCGCGGGCATCGAGCGCCGCGAGAACCTCCTCCATGCCGTCGAACAGGCGCGTTTCGCGGCTGACGGCGTCGCCATACAGTTCGAGGAAACGCTGCTGCAGGAGCGGGAACGATGCCTCATCCGCCGCCGGAAACCCGAGTTTCACCAACCGGCCGGATCCGTGGCTGACGAAGCTGCGCACTTGCGCGAAAGGCATCGCTGCGAGCCCCTGTTCGGCCCGCAGCGCGTTCAGCGCGCCGACCATGTCCGGTGCCGTATCGAGCAGCGTGCCGTCCAGATCGAACAGCACCGCGTGGAGCCGCGCAGTCACCTGGGCGCAACTCCGGGAACTGCGCCCGGTGGGGCGACGCTGAACGCCGTCGTGCCGGTGCGTTGCAAATGCGCCAGGTAGTTGACGCCCGTATCGCCCGACAACCGGAACACTCGCGTCAACGGGTTGTATGTGATGCCGGTGAGATCTTTCATCTCGAGTCCCACGGCGCGTCCCCACCGGGCGAGCTCCGCCGGCTTGATGAATTTCATGTAGTCGTGAGTGCCGCGCGGCAGCATGCGGGCGATGTATTCGGCGCCCAGGATGGCGACTGCGAAGGCGCGCGGTCCCCGATTCAACGTCGAGACGATGACCTGGCCGCCGGGTTTGACCAACGTGGCCAATGCCGCCAGGGTCTGCGCCGGCTTTGGCACGTGCTCGAGCATTTCCATGCAGGTGATGGCGTCGAAGGTGCCGGGGCTTTCGGCGGCCAGCTCCTCGGCAGCCACGGCCCGATACTTGACGCCGACATTGGCCTCCAGGGCATGCAGCTCGGCTACCTCGAGCACCGCAGGCGCGAGGTCGATGCCAAGCACGTCGGCCCCGGCCTTGGCCATGGCCTCCGCAAGAATCCCGCCGCCGCATCCGACATCCAGTATGCGTTTACCGACGAACGGGGCAGCAGGCGCCCCGCTTCCGGCCGCGCCCGACGCCTCTACCACGCGCTGAACGTACTCGAGTCGCAGCGGGTTGAGTTCGTGCAGCGGTCTGGAGGGCCCCATCGGATCCCACCAGTTCTGAGCGAGCGCGCCGAATTTGGCGAGTTCCGCGGGATCCACGTTGGGGGTCGAGGTGGTCATGGTGCTCCTTCATTGATTGTTGCGTTTCCTGCGTCACCAATGCGCGACGCCAGAGCGTTCCAGTCGAGACGGGTGAACGCGCGCTGATTGATGAGGTGTCGGCCAGACACCCAGACATCGCTGACGATGTCACGGCCGCCGTCGAACACCAGCTGGGTCATTCTGGCATGAGCGGCGGCGTCGGTGCCGCCAATGCCGTCGGTGGCGTCCACCATAGGGCGCGACGAACCACCCTGCATCGCCGGACCCTGCAAGTCGATGCAACAAAGATCGGCCCACATGCCGCTCTGCAAGCGGCCGATTTCTCCGTCGAGTCCGAAGGCCGCCGCCGCGCCGCTCGTGACGGCATGGAGCGCTCGAAAGGCGCGCTCGGCGAGCGTGGAGGGACCTGCGATTTGGATGGCAAAGAGCCGAAGCTCTTTCCACAGATCAACGCTCACGCCGGCTTCCTCGAGGCTGCTGCCGAGGCCCAACCGCAGCGGACTCGATCTCCCCCACAGTGCCGCCCCTCCACCACCGCCGAGACCGGCCTGCGTCGGACACACCGCAGCGGCAATCCCGCCGCGCTCGGCCCGAGCGAGGTCCATTTCATCGATCGCGACCATGCCCTGGGCGGTCAGCGCCGGCGTCAACAGGCCGAGGGCCTCGAAACGCTCGAGCGGCCGCATGCCATGACGGTGCACCGAGGCTTTCACCGCGCCGGCCGATTCGTGCAGCAGCGTCACCACGGCGGCATCGAGTTCCGCTGCCAGTGTGGCGACCCGCAGCAAGATCTCGTCCGAGAGCGATGCTGCGGCCTGGGGCGCGAAGGCGGTGGAGATGAGAGGATGGCCGAGGTATTCATCGCGCAACTCGAGTGCCCGCGTCAGATATTCGCGCGGATCGGCAATCGGCATGCCGATGACGGCACGCAGGCCCTGTTCCGCCGCGATGCGCGCGGTCACCTGCGGGAAATGACCCGTGCTGCAGACACAGGTGGTGCCGCTCGACAGCAGACCGGCGATGCGCAGCAGCGCGCCGTCTTGCACGCGGCCTCCGTCTTGCAATTCCCCGGTGCCGTGCATCGCGCCGGAGCCTGAGAGCGGGGCGGCGGCGTTGACCATTCCCGGCATCAGCAGGTGAGCGGGTCGCTCGATCAGGACCGTGGCGGTGTAGCGCTCGCGTGCCACGGATGTGGGCAGGAGGTCGGCGATGCGCCCATCGCGCACCAGCACGGTATGATTCTCGAGGACCTTGCCGGGCGCCGTCATGGGGAGAATCCAACGGCAGCTCAAGGCCAGGTCGGCATGGGCAACGGGCATGCCGCAAGTATATCGGCTTATGGTTCGACGTGGCTTAAGACGCGACGGTAACTGTGTTAGAATTGGCGGATGTCGAGACACCGTCTCCCACAATATAAACCCGCTTAAACTTAAGGCCTAAAGGCTCATCCGGACTCTCGCAAATGGCCGAGATCGCTCGCGAAATATTGCCCGTCAACCTCGAAGACGAGATGCGGAAATCCTATCTGGATTACGCCATGAGCGTGATCGTCGGCAGGGCTTTGCCCGACGTTCGTGACGGCTTGAAGCCGGTCCACCGGCGCGTGCTCTATGCGATGCGCGAATTGGGCAACGACTACAATAAGGCCTACAAGAAAAGCGCGCGCGTCGTGGGTGACGTCATCGGCAAGTATCATCCGCATGGCGACGCCTCGGTGTACGACGCCATCGTGCGCATGGCGCAGCCGTTCTCCATGCGCTACCTGCTGGTCGACGGCCAGGGAAATTTCGGCTCGGTGGATGGCGATCCGCCGGCGGCGATGCGCTACACCGAAGTGCGCATGTCGCGGCTGGCCGGCGAGCTTCTCGCCGACATCGACAAGGAAACCGTCGACTTCAATCCCAACTATGACGAGTCGGAGAGCGAGCCCGCGGTGCTGCCGACGCGCATTCCGAATCTGCTCATCAACGGCTCCTCGGGGATCGCGGTCGGCATGGCGACCAACATCCCGCCGCATAATTTGACCGAGATCGTCACCGCCTGCATTGCACTCATCGACAATCCGGCGCTCACCCTGGCCGAGCTCATGCAAATCGTGCCGGGGCCCGATTTCCCCACCGCCGGCATCATCAACGGCGCCCAGGAAATCGTTGCCGCCTACAAGACCGGCCGTGGCCGCCTGCACGTGCGTGCGCGTACGCACTTCGAGGAGGTCGGCAAGGGCGATCGTCAGGCCATCATCATCACCGAGCTGCCTTATCAGGTTAACAAGGCGAAGCTGATCGAGCGGATTGCCGATCTGGTGCGCGACAAGCTCATCGAGGGGATCGCCTCGGATGGCCTGCGCGACGAGTCCGACAAGGATGGCATGCGGGTGGTGATCGAGCTGAAGCGCGGCGAGGTGCCGGAGATCCTGCTCAACAATCTGTTCGCTCAGACCACGATGGAGACCGTGTTCGGGATCAACATGGTGGCGCTGGTCGACGGCCAGCCGCGGCTCCTCAGCCTGAAGGAAATGCTCGATGCATTCCTGCGCCATCGCCGTGAGATCGTCACCCGCCGCACGGTCTTCGAGCTGCGCAAGGCGCGCGAGCGCGGGCACATCCTCGAAGGCCTCGCCATCGCGCTGGCCAACATCGATGAGATCATCGCGACCATCAAGGCGTCGCCCTCGCCGGCGGAGGCCAAGATCGCGTTGACCTCGCGGCCCTGGGCCTCCGGTGCCGTGCCGCAGATGCTGGAGCGCGCCGGCGCCATCAGCACCCGGCCGGACGGCGAGACTGTCACGCTCGGGCTGGTGGCGGGCGGTTACAAGCTCACCGACACTCAAGCCCAGGCCATCCTCGAGATGCGGCTCAACCGCCTGACCGGTCTGGAGCAGGACAAGATCATTGCCGAGTTCCAGGAACTCCTGGCGCAGATCCGCGATCTGTCCGGCATTCTCGCCGATCCGAAGCGTCTGCTCGAAGTGATCCGCAGTGAGCTCGAAGCAATTCGCGAGACCTTTGCCGACAAGCGGCGCACTGAGATCATCGCCAACCACGAAGATCTCAGCATCGAGGATCTCATCACGCCGGAGGATGTGGTGGTCACCCTGTCGCATGGCGGCTACGCCAAGGCACAGCCGGTCTCCGACTACCAGGCGCAGCGCCGCGGCGGACGCGGCAAGGCTGCGACGAGCGTCAAGGACGAGGATTTCGTCGACAAGCTGTTCGTCGCCAACACCCATGACACGCTGCTGTGCTTCTCCGATCATGGCAAGCTCTACTGGTTGAAGGTCTACCAGCTGCCGCAGGCCAGCCGCGGTTCGCGCGGCAAGCCGATCGTCAACCTGCTGCCGTTGCAGCCGGGTGAACGCATCAGCGCCATGCTGTCGATCAAGGATTTCGACCAGGGCAAGTTCGTGTTCATGGCCACGAGCTTGGGGACGGTGAAGAAAACGCCGCTCGACTTGTTCTCCCGACCACGCGCCAGCGGCATCATCGCCGTCGCACTCGAGGAGGGCGACAAGTTGGTGGGCGTCGCCATCACGGATGGCACCAAGGATATTCTTTTGTTCACCACCGGCGGCAAGGCAATCCGGTTCCTCGAGGACGAGGTGCGCGCGATGGGCCGTGAAGCAGCGGGGGTGCGCGGCGTCAAGCTCACGGAGGATCAGCGGGTCAATGCACTGATCGTCGCCGACCAAGGCTACATCCTCACGGCATCGGAAAACGGTTACGGCAAGCTCACCCCGCTCGAGGAATTCCCCACGCATGGCCGCGGTGGCCAGGGGGTCATTGCGTTGCAGGTCACCGATCGCAACGGCCGCATGATCGGCGCGCTCCAGGTCAGTGTCGACGATGAGATCATGCTGATGAGCCAGGCGGGCGTTTTGGTGCGAACGCCGGTCAAGGACATTTCGGTGGTGGGCCGTAACACCCAGGGCGTGCGTCTGATCCGACTGGAGGAGGGCGATCAGCTGTCGGGTTTGGAGCGCATCGACGGCATCGTCGACGATGCGGTGGGCGCGGCGCTCGACGAGCCCGGCGCCGACACGCCCGGCACCGACGAGCCGGGCACCGACACGCCCGGCACCGACGAGCCGGGCGCTGACGAACCCGGCGCCGACACGCCGTCCGGAACGTGAAGCCTCCGGCTCAAGGGATGCGCGTCTTCAACTTTTCCCCCGGACCGGCCGTGTTGCCGAGCGAGGTGCTGGAACAGGCGCGCGACGAGATGCTCGACTGGCAGGGAAGCGGCATGTCGGTGATGGAGGTCAGCCACCGCGGCAAGGCCTTCATGCAGGTCGCCGCCGAGGCCGAGGCGGATCTTCGCGACTTGATGGGAATTCCCGCAGGTTACCGCGTGCTGTTCATGCAGGGTGGCGCCTCGGCGCAATTCGCCCTCATACCCATGAACCTGACGCAGGTGGATGACACCGTCGATTATGTCAACACGGGTCATTGGTCCACCAAGGCCATCGCGGAAGCGAGCCGCTACTGCCATGTACATCTCGCGGCGGATGTCGGTGCGCCCTATCAGCGCGCGCCCACCGCCGGCGAACTCAGGCTGTCGGCATCGCCGGCCTATGTGCACTACACGCCGAACGAGACGATCGGCGGGGTCGAATTCGGCTTCATCCCCGATACCCAGGGCATTCCGCTGGTCGCCGACATGTCATCCAGCATTCTATCCAGGCCCATCGATGTCTCGAGGTTCGGATTGCTGTACGCGGGTGCGCAAAAAAACATCGGACCCTCCGGCCTGGTGGTGGTGATCGTGCGCGAGGATTTGATCGGCCATGCCCGCTCAGGCACGCCGCTGGTGTTCGATTACCAAGCCGTCGCCGCGGACCATTCGCTGCTCAACACGCCGCCGACCTTCGCCTGGTACCTCGCGGGACTGGTGTTCAAATGGCTGAAAAAGCAAGGCGGCGTGGCGGCCATGGGCGAAGTCAACCGTCGCAAGGCGGCCTCCCTGTACTCGGCCATCGACGGCTCCTCGTTCTATCACAATGCCGTGGCCGCCGATTCGCGCTCGCGGATGAATGTCACCTTCACCCTGGCGCGGCCTGAGCTGGACGGGCTGTTCCTGGAGCGCGCGGCGGCGGCCGGCTTGCAGAACCTGAAGGGACATCGCGTAGTCGGCGGTATGCGAGCGAGCCTGTACAACGCGATGCCGCTGGAGGGCGTCGAGGCACTGGTCGCCTTCATGCGTGAATTCGAGCGCGTGCACGGATGACGGGTCCCAGGCCGGCATCGAAAACGAAGCGCTCCCGCGGCGGTGCCAAGCCCACGGGTGGCGGCGCGCAGCGGGGCGCGGCGCGGGTCGCGACGACCGCGCGGATCGCGGGCGCCTCGCCTGCCGCCAAGGCGCCGGCACTCGATCTGTCCAAGATCCGCGACAGCATCGATGCGGTGGATGCGCAGATTCACGCCCTGCTCAACGAGCGAGCGGGCTATGCGCAATTGGTCGGAATCTCCAAGACGGCCGCCGGCAAGGCGGTGGACTTCTATCGTCCGGAGCGCGAGGCGGAGGTGTTGCGCAAGGTTCTGGAACGCAACAAGGGGCCGTTGCGCAACGAGGAAGTGGTGCGGCTGTTCCGCGAAATCATGTCCGCGTGCCTCGCCCAGCAGGAGCCCCTGAAGGTGGCCTTCTTGGGGCCCGAGGGTACCTATACTCAGGCGGCCGTGCTCAAGCACTTCGGTTCATCGGTGCGGGCGCTGCCGCTCGCCGCCATCAATGAGGTGTTCCACGAGGTCGAGGGCGGCATTGCGGATTTTGGCGTGGTGCCGATCGAGAACTCGAGCGAGGGCACCGTCAATCACACCCTGGACATGTTCTTGAGTTCTGCGCTGAAGATCTGCGGCGAAGTGGAATTGCGTATTCATCACTGCCTCATGGGCCGGATGCTCGACATGGCCGAGATCAAGCGCGTTTGCGCCCATCCGCAGGCATTGGCGCAATGCCGCGGATGGCTGGATGAGCACCTGCCCGACGTCGAGCGCGTCGCCGTATCGAGCAACGCCGAAGGTGCGCGGCGGGCGCGCGACGAGCGCGGCACGGCGGGGATCGCGAGCCACACGGCCGCGGAAATCTACGGGCTGACGGTGTTCGCCAACGAAATCGAGGATCGCGCCGACAACACCACGCGCTTTTTGGTCATCGGCCGCAAGCTCTTCAGTGCGAGCGGCGCCGACAGGACCACCCTGCTGGTGTCGGCGAGCGGCACCGACGATGCCGGCGCCTTGTTCCGGCTCCTGGAGCCGCTGTCGAAACACCGTGTCAACATGACGCGCATCGAGTCGCGGCCATCGCACAAGCGCAAGTGGGATTATGTATTCTTCATCGACATCGAGGGTCATGTGAGCGATGCGCCGGTGGCGCAGGCACTCGCGGATCTCGAAGAGCGCGCCTCGCTTTTCAAGATCTTGGGATCCTATCCGCAGGCGGTGCTGTGATGTCCGCGGAGGGCGCCGGCATGCGGGATTTCCTGGCGATACCCAGCAAGGCGGTCACCGGTGCCATCGAGGTCCCCGGCGATAAATCGATTTCGCATCGTGCGCTGATGCTCGGCGGCCTTGCCGACGGCACCAGCGAAGTGACCGGCTTCCTCGCCGGCGAGGATTGTCTGGCAACGCTGCATGCCATGCGCGCGTTGGGCGTGCGCATCGAGCAGCCGAGCGCCACTCATGTGCTGGTTCATGGTTCGGGCCTGCATGGTCTGAAGGCCGCCGGACACGCCCTCGACATGGGGAATGCTGGAACGGCGATGCGGCTTTTCACCGGCCTCTTGGCCGGGCAATCCTTCGACTCCTCCTTGATCGGGGATGCGTCGCTGATGAAGCGGCCCATGGAGCGGGTGGCCAAGCCGCTGCGTGCCATGGGTGCATCGGTTGAGACCCACGATGGACGCCCGCCGGTGCTCATCGGCGGCGGGCGACGGTTGCAGGGCATCGACTACCGGATGCCGGTGGCGAGCGCCCAGGTGAAGTCGGCGCTGTTGCTCGCGGGCCTCTATGCCGAGGGACCGACTGCGGTCACTTCGCCGGCGGTCTGCCGCGACCATAGCGAGCGCATGTTGCAGAGCTGCGGCGTGCGCGTCGACACAGTGGATCTGCGCACCACGTTGTATCCCCCCGAGCGACTGATGGCGCAGCGGTTCAACGTGCCCGGTGATTTTTCTTCGGCGGCTTTTTTCATCGTCGCGGGCTTGTTGGCCGCTGCTCCCGCGGGCCTGTTGATTCGCAATGTCGGCATGAATCCGACCCGAACGGGTCTGCTCGAGATCTTGCGGAGCATGGGTGCCCGGATCGAGATCGAGAATGAGCGCCTGAGCGGTGCCGAACCGGTGGCGAACCTGCGGGTCCATGCGTCGGCCTTGCAGGGCATCAGCGTGCCGGCCGCCCTGGTGCCGCTCGCCATCGATGAGTTTCCCGTACTGTTCATTGCGGCCGCCTGTGCCCGGGGTACCACGCTCATCACGGGCGCGGAGGAGCTGCGCGTCAAGGAAAGCGACCGGATTGCCGCCATGGCGCAGGGCTTCGCCACCCTCGGTGTGGGCCACGAGGTGCTGCCGGACGGCATGCGCATTCACGGTCGTCCTGAAGGTGACGTCTTCACCGGCGGCACCCTCGACAGCCACGGCGATCATCGCGTGGCCATGTCGTTTGCGGTGGCGAGCCTCAAGTCCGCCGCGCCGATTCTCATCCAGGATGTCGCCAATGTCGCCACCTCCTTCCCCGGTTTCGTCGATCTGGCGCGTTCGATCGGCATGACGATCGACGAGCGCGGGCCCGCTTGACGATGCTGGAGGTGCCCGTCATCACCATCGACGGCCCCTCCGGGTCCGGTAAGGGAACCGTCAGCCGCGCTGCAGCACGAACGCTGGGATGGGCGCTGCTCGATAGTGGTGCCCTGTATCGGCTGGTGGCGCTGGCCGGACGGCGCGCCGGCGCCGACCTGACCGACGAGCAGCAGCTGGCCCGGCTTGCCGGCGAGATGGATATCCGCTTCGGTTCCACGCCAACCGGCGGCGAAATCGTCTGGTTGGGCGGCCAGGAGGTCACCGGCGACATCCGGACCGAGGCGGCCGGCAACGATGCCTCCAAAGTGGCGGCGCTGCCGGCCGTGCGCAGCGCGCTCTACGAGCGCCAGCGGCGCTTTGCCGTGGCCCCCGGACTGGTGGCGGACGGACGGGACATGGGGACGGTGGTGTTCCCGGAAGCGCGGGTCAAGATCTTCCTGACGGCAAGTGCCGATGAGCGTGCGGCGAGGCGCCATAAGCAGTTGAAAGAAAAGGGGGTTGCTGCTACCCTTGCCGCCCTTTCGAAAGAGATAGCGGAGCGCGACGAGCGCGACCGCACGCGCTCCACGGCGCCTCTTGTCGCAAGCGAAGACGCCGTCTTGCTCGATTCAACCGGAATGTCCGTCGATGCAGTGGTAGAACGCGTCCTCTCAATCGTGAATGAACGATTGTCGATTGGAATGACGAAGTGAAGGTGCGGCGTCCAAGGATGTATCGCCGTTATTTTATGGTAACCCCTTGAGCACAGAGGATCGGTGCGAGGGCGGAAGTTTCATAGAGACAACATGACAGAAAGTTTTGCGGAACTGTTCGAACAAAGCATTGCGAGCCAGCGCATTCGGCCTGGCACCATTCTCAACGGATTGATCGTCGAAGTCGGCCAGGACTACGTGATCGTCAACGTTGGGTTGAAGTCCGAAGCGGTGATCCCCGCGGACCAATTCAAGAATGAGAAGGGCGAGATCGAAGTCGCGGTCGGCGAGACCGTCGAGGTCGCCCTGGACAGCGTGGAGGATGGTTCGGGTGAAACCCGGCTCTCCCGCGAGAAGGCGAAGCGAGCGCGTACCTGGACCCGTCTCGAAACGGCGTTCGAGAAGCAAGAGATCGTGATCGGCATCATCACCGGTCGCGTCAAGGGCGGCTTCACGGTGGAAATCGACAACGTTCGGGCCTTTTTGCCGGGCTCTTTGGTCGACGTACGACCGGTGCGTGATCCGTCTTACCTCGAGAACAAGCCCCTCGAATTCAAGGTCATCAAGCTCGACCAGAAACGCAACAACGTCGTGGTCTCACGGCGCGCGGTCGTCGAACAGGAGTACAGCGCGGAACGCTCGGCGTTGCTCGACAATCTCCAGGAAGGTGCCGCCGTCAAGGGCGTGGTCAAGAATCTCACCGACTACGGTGCGTTCGTCGATTTGGGGGGCATCGATGGCTTGCTGCACATCACCGACATGGCCTGGAAGCGCGTCAAGCATCCGTCCGAGGTGGTGAAGGTCGGCGAAGAGATCGACGTGCGCATCCTCAAGTTCGATCGCGAACGCCAGCGTGTTTCGCTGGGCTTGAAGCAGCTCGGCGCGGATCCCTGGCAGAACATTGCCCGGCGTTATCCGGCCAACACGCGTCTGTTCGGCAAGGTCACCAACATCGCCGATTACGGCTGCTTTGTGGAAATCGAAGAGGGCGTCGAAGGTCTGGTCCACGTCTCAGAAATGGATTGGACCAACAAGAACGTCAATCCCGCCAAGGTGGTTCATGTCGGGCAGGAAGTCGAGGTCATGGTGCTCGACATCGACGAAGAGCGGCGCCGCATCAGCTTGGGCGTGAAGCAGTGCAAGGCCAATCCTTGGAAGGATTTCGCCGAGAACTACAACCGGGGCGACAAGGTCAGCGGCCAGATCAAGTCGATCACCGATTTCGGCATCTTCATCGGGCTTGCCGGCGGAATCGATGGTTTGGTGCATTTGTCGGATATTTCCTGGGACATGCCCGGTGAGGAAGCCGTGCGCAGCTACCAGAAGGGTCAGCAGGTCGATGCCATGGTGCTGTCGATCGATCCGGAGCGGGAGCGCATCAGCTTGGGCGTGAAGCAGCTCGCCAAGGATCCGTTCTCGGCCTATATCGCGGATCATCCGAAGGGCACCATCGTGACGGGCGTCGTTCGCGAAGTCGATGCCAAGGGTGCCATCATCGATCTCGGCAACGGCGTCGACGGCCAGCTGCGTGCCTCCGAGCTGTCGCGCGATCGCGTCGAGGATGCGCGTTTGCTGCTCAAGGTCGGCGAGGAGATCGAGGCCAAATTCACGGGCGTCGACCGGAAGGGTCGTAGTATCTCGTTGTCCATCAAGGCGAAGGACATTCACGAGGAACAGGAAGCGATGCAGAACTATCGCACCGATTCACCGACCGGAACCAGTCTTGGGGATCTCCTCAAAGAGCAGATCTCGGGCCAGGATTGAGGGGACCAAAGGCAGGCGGGGCGGCCGACGAAGGCCGCTTCGCTTGCGCTCAACCGTATGTCTAGCGATGTCCACGGATCGATAATGACGAAATCGGAACTGATCGAGATCATTTCGGCCAAACAGAAGCATTTACCGGCGAAAGATGTGGAGCTAGCCGTCAAGCAATTGTTGGAAATCATGAGCGATGCGCTGGCGACCGGTGAGCGAATCGAGATCCGCGGATTCGGCAGTTTCTCATTGCACTTTCGTCCGCCGCGCCAGGGGCGCAACCCGAAAACCGGAGAGGCCGTCGCGCTCGCCGGCAAGCATGTTCCGCACTTCAAGCCCGGCAAGGATTTACGCGAGCGCGTCAACGACGGCGCGGATCAACCGATTCGTGACTGATCCCGGACAGGCTCCTGGCGTGATTCAGGCTCGAGAAGCGCTTGGGGCTCCAAACTCAGGACCCTAGGCTCGCATGGCCGAACTGTCGCCGCTGACGTGGACCGTGGGTATCGCGGCGCTCGTCATCGGCATTCTGGCAGGCCACTTCGGCTGGGGCCGGCACTGGCGGATTCCGCGCGCCACACTTCATCCCGACTATCTCGCCGGTCTCGATTACCTGGTGACCGAGCAGCCCGACCGGGCACTCGACATGTTTCTCAAGCTGATGGATACGAACACCGATACCGTCGAGACCCATTTCTCCTTGGGCGCGCTCTACCGGCGGCGCGGCGAGGTGGAGCGGGCGATCCGCATTCACCAAAATCTGCTCGCCCGCGACGGCCTTGCGGAGGAACATCGGGAACAGGCGTTGCTCGCGCTGGCGCAGGATTTTCTGCGAGCCGGCTTGCTCGATCGCGCCGAGGGGCTGTTCCTCAAGGTCAGCGAGGTGCCGCGGCTGCGGGTCACTGCGCTCGATTCATTGCGCGGCGTGTACGAGCGCCAGCATGAATGGCAGCAGGCACTGGATGCCTACCGTTTGCTGGCACGCATCCAGGCCGCGCCGCCGGGGCTGGTTGCGGCGCATTACCTGTGTGAACTGGCCGCAGCGGCCATCGAAGGCGGTGACGCCGACGGTGCACGCCGGCTCTTGCGGGAGGCGCGCGCTGAGGTCTCACCGTTTCCGAGAGCCGCCGTGCTGCGCGCGCAAATTGCCGAGCAGGCGGGTGATCGGGATCGAGCCGTGCGCCTATTGCGCCACGCTTTGGCGGAAGCGCCGCAGCTGATGCAGGAGGAGCTGCCGCATTTGCTGCGTCTGGTGGACGCCTCGTCACAGAGCGCATTGCTTGCGGATCTGGTGGCGCAGGCCTCGCATGAACCTAATGCCCTGAAGCGCTTCGTGTTTTCCGCAATCCTCGCGGGCCAGGCGGAGTCTGCGCCGCTGCGCGCAGCGATAGTGCGGGTATTGGCCGACGATCCGACCTTGCGCGCGTTCGATACCTCGTCGCCGGACGATCTCGGCCGCGTTGTCCATGAGATCGGTGCGCTGCTTGCCAATGCCGAGAAATATCGCTGCCGCGAGTGCGGCTTCGCGGGGCGTCATTTCTATTGGCACTGTCCGGCTTGTCATGCCTGGGACAGTTTCGAGTCCTACGCTATCGTTAAACTGGGTTGATCCGCTATCATTTCCCGATGAAACATACCGCCATCAAAACCGCCGTTTTCCCGGTCGCCGGCCGGGGAACGCGATTCCTGCCGATCACCAAGGCCAGCCCGAAGGAAATGCTGCCCATCGTCGACAAGCCGCTCATTCAATATGCGGTGGATGAGGCGCTGTCCGCGGGTGCCGACACGCTGATCTTCATCACCGGAAGTTCCAAACGCGCCATCGAGGATCATTTCGATGGCGACGCGGAATTGGAAGCCACATTGCAGGCGCAGGGCAAGCAAGAGCTGCTGGAGGCGCTGCATGGCATCCTGCCGAGTTGGGCCTCTTGCGTGTATATCCGTCAACCCGCTCCCTTGGGCCTGGGGCACGCCGTGCTCTGTGCCCGGCCGGTGGTGGGAAATTCGCCATTCATGGTGCATTTGGCGGATGATTTGATCGACGCGCCGGTGCCCTGCCTCAAGCAGATGGCCGATGTGCATGCCAAGTACGGCGGCAGTGTGCTCGGCGTCCAGAATGTGCCGCGCCAGGACACCGACAAGTACGGCATCGTCACGCTCGAGAGCGAGGTGGAGCCGCGGGTCGGCAAAATGTCGCACATCGTCGAAAAGCCGAAGCCCGACAAGGCGGCCTCCACCTTGGCGGTGGTCGGACGCTATGTACTCTCGGGCTCGATCTTCGATGACCTCGCCAAGATCGGCAAGGGCGCCGGTGGTGAAATTCAACTCACCGACGGCATTGCCCGTCTGATGCAGCGCGAGCCGGTGTATGCCTTCGAGTTCGAAGGCACACGCTACGATTGCGGCAGCAAGCTGGGCTACCTGCAGGCGACGGTGGAATACGGCCTCAAGCACCCGAAGCTCGGGCCTGCGTTCGGCGCCTACTTGAAAAAGTTCGTGGCCTCGATGGGGTGAGAGGCGGCGCTGGGGTGAGAGGCGGCGCTCACCCGCCCCTGACCCTGTCGCAGGAAGCCTGCGACCTCGAAAACCTCTGAACTAATGCGAGCGTCCGCGGAATTGCTGGCCTTGAGCGCGGCCGCCTCCGGTACCCGGACTGCGGCGCGAATCATCGCGCCGGCCGTCGCGCTGATCGCGGCCACGATTACCGTGTGAATTGCCGGATTGATGCCCGCGCCCCTGGGAGTGCGGGCGATCGCCGCTGGGGCGCGCGCGATCCGCGGCCACCGGCGCAGATTCGACGATCTTGAATACCGGCGTCGGTACCACCGGGATGCTGCGCCGGAGCACTCGTTCGATGTCACGCAGGAAGCCGGCCTCATCGCCGGAGACCAGCGAGATGGCTTCGCCGGCGGCACCGGCGCGGCCCGTTCGGCCGATACGGTGCACATAGTCCTCGGGGACATTCGGCAGCTCATAGTTGACCACCTGCGGCAGCTCCTTGATGTCGAGGCCGCGGGCGGCGACTTCGGTGGCCACCAGTGCGGTAATTTGGCCGCGCTTGAACATGTCGAGCGCCTTGACGCGCGCTGCCTGGCTCTTGTTGCCGTGAATGGCGGCAGCCTTGATCCCTGAGCCTTCGAGCTGCTGCGTGAGACGGTTGGCGCCATGCTTGGTGCGCGTGAAGATCAGCACCTGGTGCCATTGGTTCTCCTGGATCAGATGCACCAGCAAGTGCCGCTTCTGTTCCTTCTGAACCCGATAGGCGCATTGTTCGACGAGCTCGATCGGCGCATTGCGGGGCGCCACCTGGATCGACAGGGGATCGTTCAAAAGCCGCTCCGCGAGCCCGCGGATGTCATCGGAATAGGTGGCCGAGAAGAGCAGGTTCTGGCGCTTCTGCGGCAGCAGTTTGATGATCTTGCGGATGTCGTTGATGAAGCCCATGTCGAGCATGCGATCTGCTTCATCGAGCACCAGCACCTGGATCTTCGACAAATCCGCGACGCGCTGCTGCGCCAGGTCCAAGAGCCGGCCGGGTGTGGCAACCAGCACGTCACAGCCGCTGCGCAGGTTGCTGATCTGCGGGTTGATGCTGACGCCGCCGAACACCTGGTAGGTATGCAGCTGCACGTACTTGCCGTAATTGCGTGAGCTCTCGGCGACTTGAGCCGCAAGCTCGCGCGTCGGGGTCAAAATGAGTGCGCGCGGGGCGCGATTCGTGCCATGCGCCGTATCGGCAACCAGGCGCTGCAGGATGGGGAGTACGAAACTCGCGGTCTTACCGGTGCCCGTTTGGGCGCCGGCCAGTACATCTCGGCCCGAAAGCACGGCCGGAATGGCCTGGCTCTGAATGGGGGAGGGGGTGTCGTAGCCCTTATCGGCGACAGCACGCAGCAATTCGGGCAACAGCCCGAGATCGGAAAATGACATTGAAATCCTTATGAAAACGTTTGGACTCGCACGACAGATATTTTTCTTATCTGCAGCGGTCAGCAGCGAGGGGGGTAAAAAAACGGAGTGCGTCGAAGACGGACCGCGAGCTAAAGGTGGCACTGACCGAGCACCGACCTTTTGTTAGCTGGGCGTATGGTAGCCTAACCCGGCCGTCGCGTCCAGGTAGCCGCGCCAGCCGCCATGCCCGGTGATGTCGGTTGCACCGGCCGCCGCATACCCCTCGCAGATGAAGCCGCTCACCAGCTCGCCCGAGGCGAGTTCGACCTTGCCGATGCCGAGCGGCGCGCCGATCCCGGCGATGAAAGCGCCCACCTGGTCGTTGGGCAGCGCCCACACCTCGAGCTCGATGGCGGCGCCGCCCAGCGCACCCGCCGCCGCGCCGGACTCCATCGCGTTCCCCCTCGCCGGTTCTGGCACTCGCAGCAAACCCGGCCGGTAGGGGGGGCCGCCCGGCAGCGCCACCAATCGATAGTGGGGGGCGGTGCGGGCGGCTTGGAGGAGATAGCCGCCGCGATCGCCTAACTGGTGATTGAGCGGCAGGCCCTGCATGTGAGCGCCGCACACGGCGAGCGCCAGGTACCCGGGGCGCAGCGCCGTGCCCACTGGCGCCGTGCCCACTGGCGCCGTGCCGACTGGCGCCGTGCCGACTGGCGCCGTCGGCGCGGGCACCGGCAGCGTCGTCGCTCCGAGCCTTGCCACCGCGCCGTAGTGCAGCCGGCTCGCGAGTTCGAGGAGCGCCCGATCCATGCCGCTGCGGCCGACGAGCGTAATCCCGAAGGGCAGCCCATCGGCACGAAACCCGGTCGGTACCGCCACGCCGCACAGGTCGAGGAAATTGACGAAATTCGTGTAGCGACCCAAGTTGGCGTTGAGTCCCACCGGGTCGGCCAGTACCTCCTCGATGCGATAAATCGTTCCCGCCGTCGGCGTCACCAGCAGATCCACGTCAGCCCAAGCCGCCTCAGTGCGGCGCTGATACTCGCGCAACCGATACTGTCCCTGGAACACCGCGACGCCGGAGGGCTGCCGCCCCCCTTCGATGATGGCGCGGGTGACCGGATGGACGGCGTCCGGATGCGCCTCGATGAAGCCGCCCACGGCTGCATAGCGCTCGGCCACCCACGGCCCTTCGTACAGCAGTCGTGCGGCGGCGAGAAAAGGCTCGAAATCGATTTCCACTTTGCGGAGGCCCAAACCTTCGAGGTGCGCAACGCTCGCGCCGAACAGCCGCCGATAGTCGTGGTCGCCGAAGAATTGCAGTTGATCGGCCCGGGGCACGCCAAAGCGTCGGGCCGCGACGCTGCGTTCGGCCACCGCGCGCGAGTAGGGATCCGCGGCATCGAACCCCTCGGCAACCGCCAGCACCTCGGCTGCATCCGCAGCCGTGAGTGTGAAAATCGATACGCAATCGAGCGAGCGGCAGGCCGGCACCACCCCGCAGGTGCTCAAGCGCCCGTTGCTGGGTTTGAGCCCGATGAGATTGTTGAAGGCCGCGGGCACACGCCCGGACCCGGCGGTATCCGTGCCCAAGGAAAAGCTCGCCATGCCGCCGGCCACCGCCACCGCCGAACCCGAGCTCGAGCCGCCGGAAATGAACTCGCGATCGATGCTGTTGCGACAAGCGCCATAAGGCGAGCGCGTGCCCACCAAACCCGTGGCGAATTGATCGAGGTTGGTTTTCCCCAAGGGAATGGCGCCGGCAGCGACGAGCCGCTCCACCACCGTTGCCGAGCGCTCCGGCGTGTACGCATACTCGGGACAGCCCGCGGTGGTCGGCACGCCGGCCAGATCGATATTATCTTTGATGACGAAGGGAATCCCATAGAGCGGCAGGCGATCGATGGCGGCCGGATCGAGCGCGTCGACATGGACCATGACCTGGGCGCGCGACAGGCGGGTGATCCAGACATGCTGCTCGGCGCCCGCATCGACCTGGTCGAGCAGGCTGCCGATGATGTCGCGTGGTGCGAAGTGGCCTGCGCGATAGCCGGCGCGAAGATGCGCCAGCGTTAGATCGGCGGATGCGAGGTCGGCGGGGGTGAGGCTGGGCGGCGTGAGGTGGGCAGGATGCAATGGCTGGTTCATTGTCCGCATGCTAGGATCGAAATGAATGTGCGTCTAGGGTTCCGGGAGATCTGAGTCGAGGAGCCGTTTCCTCGGGATGGTCTGCCGCGCGAGGAATCCCGACATCGGCCAGCGTCTCCTTGAACGTGTTTGCCTGCCACGAAGGAGCCGTCGTCATGACCGATCAGCGCTTGAGCCTGCACTACGAAACCGTCCTCGAGGGCGGTAAACATTGGTCTCTCAACATTCGTGCCGGGACCCTGCTTCGCCTCACCGACCTCGACGGTGGCGCGAACGTGGGCATGTTGTTCTACAACCCCTTGAACACGCTCGAACGCTACAACGCGCCGGATACGCTCAAGTGCCAGCACACCTTCAAGCTCACCCGCGGCCACTGCCTGTACTCCGACATGGGACGGATATTCTGCTCCGTCGTCGAGGACACCCACGGCTGGCATGACACGGTGTGCGGCAATCTCACGAAGCGCGCCGTCGCGCAGCGTTGGGGGGAGAAAAGCTACCAGGAGTATCGCAATGACTGGACGCAGAATGGCCATGATGCGTTCTTGGTGGAAGGCGGCAAGTATGGCCTGGGCCGGCGTGACCTCGCCGCCAATCTCAACTGGTTCAGCAAGGTGGCCGCGGCCGATGACGGCGCCTTGCATTTCGACGCGTCGTTCGCCAAGGCGGGCGCACAGGTCGGCCTGCGTTTCGAGATGGACACCTTGGTGCTGCTGCACACCTGTCCCCACCCGCTCGACACGGCCAAGGAGTACCCGCGCAAGCCGGTGAAGATCTCCCTGAGCGAGGCCGCACCGGTGGCGGCGGATGATTTTTGCAAGAATTCGCGGCCCGAGAATGGACGCGGTTTTGCCAACACGGAGCTGTATCGGCTGTGTGGCTGCCCTGATCCGGCCCGCGCAACCCACCCAGGGTCTGCGTCATGAAGACATCCAGCACGCTCGCGACGAACACGGCGATCTTTCAACGGCGCATTCCCGCCGGCGACTATTGGATCCACGCCATCAAGCGGGGGCAGCGCCTGCGCATCGTCGATGTGGAAGGCAATCAGGCGGCGGACACGCTCTTTTATAATGCGGCCGATCCCTTCGATCGCTACAGCGCGGTGGACACCATCCGCGAGCAGCGGAATGTCTATCTCACCACCGGATCGAAGCTGCTGTCGACGTCGGGCCGGGTGCTCGCCGAAATCGTCGCCGATACGGTGGGACGGCACGATACGTTGGGCGGGGCTTGCGCAACCGAGTCGAACACGGTGCGTTACGATCTCGAGAAACGCACCATGCATGCCTGCCGCGACAGCTATGTGCTCGCGCTTCAGGAAAATGAGCAATGGGGGATCGGCAAACGGGATCTCGCGCACAACATCAACTTCTTCATGAATGTGCCGGTGACGCCCGACGGCGGGCTCATGTTCGCCGACGGGGTCAGCGGTCCCGGCCAGTATGTGGAGCTCGAGGCGGCGATCGACATCATCGTCCTCATCTCGAATTGTCCGCAGTTGAACAATCCCTGCAATGCCTACAACCCCACGCCGCTCGATGTGCTGATCTGGGACGCGGATGTTCGCTAAGGTTCTCGTCGCCAATCGCGGCGAGATTGCCTGTCGCATCATGCGCACGCTGAAGGCGCTCGGGATAGGCTCGGTGGCGGTGTACTCCGACGCCGACCGGCATGCCTTGCACGTGAGCCTGGCGGACGAATCGGTGAACCTTGGGGCGGGACCGGCGGCGCAGAGCTACCTGCGTCAGGATGCGTTGCTCGCGGCGGCGCATGCCACCGGCGCCGCGGCCATCCATCCGGGTTATGGATTCTTGAGCGAGAACGCGGATTTCGCGGAGCGCTGTGCCGCCGGCGGCATCGTCTTCATCGGCCCGAAGCCCGCGCAGATGCGCAATTTCGGTTTGAAGCATCTGGCGCGTGAACTCGCCGTGCAAAGCGGCGTCGCCCTGTTGCCGGGCAGCGGCTTGCTCGACGGGTTGGCATCGGCGCGCAGCGAGGCGAGGCGCATCGGCTATCCGGTGATGCTCAAGAGCACCGCCGGGGGCGGCGGTATCGGCATGCGACTGGTGCGAAGCGATGCCGAACTCGATGAGGGCTTTGCGGCGGTCGAGCGGTTGGCGGAGAGGAACTTCAGCCGGGGCGGCGTGTTCCTGGAAAAATACATCGAACGCGCCCGCCATATCGAGGTGCAAATCTTCGGCGATGGCGCGGGTCGCGTGGTCGCCCTGGGCGAGCGCGATTGTTCGACCCAGCGGCGGAATCAGAAAATCATCGAAGAGACTCCGGCGCCCGGATTGGCGGCGACCGTGCGCACCCGCCTGCATGCCTCTGCGGTGCGACTCGCCGAGTCGGTGAGCTACCAGTCGGCGGGCACCGTGGAGTACGTGTACGACACCGATACCGGCGAGTTCTATTTTCTCGAAGTGAACACGCGCCTGCAGGTGGAGCATGGCGTCACGGAGGAAGTATTCGGCATCGATCTGGTGGAATGGATGGTGCGGCAGGCGGCCGGCGAATCCTTGAATCTCGAGGTGGCGCCGCCGCGCGGTGCCTCCATTCAAGCCCGCATTTATGCCGAGGATCCTGCCCGTCAATTCCGTCCGTCAACCGGCACCGTGACCCAGGCGCGCTTTCCTGAAGATGCTCGCATCGAAACCTGGATCAGCGACGGCACCGAGGTCACTCCGCTGTACGATCCGCTGCTCGCGAAGATCATCACGGTGGGCGAGGACCGGGCCGCGGCGCTCGACCAGCTGCGGCGCGCGCTCGATGCCACCACCATCGCCGGTATCGAGACCAATCTGGATTACTTGCGCACGCTGATCGCGTCGCCCTTGTTTGGCGGCGGCATGACGACGCGCGCCTCGGAGAAGTTCGAGTACGCTCCGCGCCGGGTCGAAGTGTTGGCCGGCGGCACCCAGACCACGCTGCAAGACTATCCCGGCCGGGTCGGCTACTGGTCGGTGGGCGTGCCGCCGTCGGGTCCCATGGACGATGTGTCGTTCCGCCTGGTCAACCGTGCCGTGGGTAATGCCGCGTGGGCCGCCGGGCTCGAGATCACGGTGGCCGGGCCGACCTTGAAATTCGACGTGGACGCGCTGGTGTGCTTGGGCGGCGCCGCCATGCGTGCCGACGTCGGCGGCCGCGCCGTGGCCTGGTGGACACCCTTCGAGGTGCGGGCCGGTGAGACGCTGCGCCTGGGGGCGGTCTCGGGCAGCGGTTGCCGCGCCTATCTCGCGATTCGCGGTGGCTTCGCGGTGCCCGAATACCTGGGCAGCAGGGCCACGTTCACCCTCGGAAAGTTCGGCGGTCACGGCGGCCGGGCGCTCAAGCCAGGTGACATGCTGCACGTCGGCGACTTCACGGCCGGCGCACCGCGCGCGCTGCCGGGTGCCTGCGTGCCGTCCATCGGCAACGACTGGGATATCGGCGTGCTGTATGGCCCGCATGGCGCGCCCGACTTCTTCACCGAAGCGGATATCGCAGCGTTCTTCGCGGCTCACTGGGAAGTTCACTACAACAGCAAT
>Ga0209208_10001394_pt1 | contig 33866 bp, 25 predicted proteins | sample S1TSphfallax_3_FD_187694 | JGI IMG/M metagenome (GOLD analysis project Ga0209208, IMG submission 187694) | Host-associated microbial communities from peat moss isolated from Minnesota, USA - S1T2_Fd - Sphagnum fallax MG (SPAdes) (version 2) | ecosystem: Host-associated > Plants > Peat moss >...
TCATCATTATTTGAGATCTTAAACAAGATGTTAAGCCCCCAATATTTCATTATTATTATTATTATTATTTTCCATTGCTTTCTTTTAAAGGCAAAAATCCAATCACCACCATTATTTGAGATCTTCAAATGAGATGTTAAGACCTAATTTTTTTTTCTCCATAGCTTTTCTTTAGGGCAGAAATCCAATCACCGTCATTAATTTGAGATCTTAAATGAGAGGTTAAGACCTGAAAGATGTTTTTTCAGGTCCAAAGGTGGGTGTGTGTGTGTGTGTGTGTGTGTGTGTTTTTTTTTCAAATTTCTTTTAGGGCAAAAAAATTCAATCCTTTCATGTCGGCATGTTATGAGGTTACATTATCCGTGTTACAAACCTGCAGAAAAAAGGAGCTTGTAAGTTGCTTACAATTTTGTTATTGTCACCCCCAATCTAAGCTATTTGTGGTGGTAGGTCATTCATTCATTCATTCATTCGTTTATGGACTTGATGAAGAGCATGAAACTCTCCTCCTGACTCATCTTCGTAAAATAACTTAGTACTGTCATGACCATGACCACATTCAGCCAACAAATGGAGTACTTACACAAAAGGGTGTCGTTTGCCTGAAAGACTTTCCCAAAGATGCCCAAGATGGTACGGAGATGAAGGTATTATGTTGGAAACTTGGGGAAGTACTAAATTCTCTCATTGTTGTTGGTTGTAACCAATGGTTGAATTTTTTTTTTAAATAATTTTTTAGTAATTTTTTGAAAAAGCCAAAGTGGTCGTCATCCATAGAAACATTTGAAAAAAAATGGCAATCATCCATAGGAAGATGTGAAAAATGAGGCAATTATCCATAGGAAAATTGGAAAAAAATGGCAATCATCCATAGGAAGATGTGGAAAAAGCAACAATCATCAATAGGAAGATTGGAAAAAAAATGGCAATCATCCACAGGAAGATGTGAAAAAGGAGTAATCATCCATAGGAAGATGTGAAACAAATGATGAACATCCATAGGAACATGTGAAAAAAGAAGCAATCATCCATAAGAAGGTGTGAAAAAAATGACAATCATCCATAGAAAGATGTGAAAAAAGAGACAATCATCCATAGGAAGATTGGAAAAAAATGACGATCATCCATAGGAAGATGTGGAAAAAAAAGCAATCATCCATAAGAAGATTGAAAAAAAATGATGGTCATCCATAGGAAGATGTGAAAAAAATGGCAATCATCCATAGGAAGATGTGGAAAAAGAGGCAATCCATAGGAAGATGGGAAAAACATGGCGATTGTCCATAGGAAGATGTGGAAAAAATGATGATCATCCATAGAAAAATGTGAAAAAAATGACGATCATCCCTAGAAAGATTTAGCCAAATCCACCAGATATGAAGTACAAATCTTTTAATTATCCTTCTTATTTTTTTGGCTATGTGCAAAAAACCCAGAGTAAGAAATCTTGCAATTTTTACAGATTTTTCTCCCCTCTAGGTATTAATAACCTCCAAACTCACTTCAGTTTCAAATTTTTTGTTTTAAATTTCACTTTTCGCCAATAAAATAAAAAGGGCTGGTTGTAACTTGTGATATGGGTTTGTGAAGCTTTCTCACCCCCCCCCCCCAAACAGAAAGTCAACATATGACCCAGTGTTTTTTTTTAAAAATTAATAATTTTAAAATTAAAATTTTGTGATGTAGCTGAGTGATGATCATCCATAAGCCGATATATCTAAATTTGGCTATTAACAAAATAAAGGGGAAAAAATTGAAACATCTTAATATGGTTTTAGCTACCAAATTTGGGGTCACTAATGATGCATCCATCTTTGATGGACAAACTTGTTTGTGGAATATTATTTCCAAGATTAAATAAAATAAAGTAAATAGAAAGAAAACCAGTATAAAAAACTACTACCCCCAAAATAAAAAATTAGAGTCCAAATGTGGTGAAAAAGTTTCAATTTGTTTTTTTGAAATTTGGGTAGTTTTTTTTCCAAATGGTGTTTAAAAAAAAGAAGAATTTTAAGTGTTTTTTGAGTTTGTAGTAGCCAAATTTCGATAAAATTATTTAAAAAAATTCTAATAAAAAAAAAACCACCAGATTCAAATCCTAAGATCCAGAAGCGTAGCCAAAAATAAAGAAGAATGCTAGAATTTTATTTGATTTTTGATCTAGATCTGGCTTTAAAAAATTCTAGCATCTGGCTAAAAAATCCACAATTCAATCTGCCTAAATCATTTGATGGATGATCGCCACTTTAAGCTACATCACAAAATTGAATAAATTTAAAGAATTTAAAATTTTAAAATAACAAAAAAAATGGAAAAAAGAAAAAAGAACCAGATAATGTACCTAGCAGCATAATGTCTCTCACCTGCCAGTTTTTTTTTTTTTTTTTAAAATTAAAAAAAATCAAAAAATTTCTTTCATTTTGTCATATTCTGTTAACTGCAAAAGCAATAATAATAGATAATATTTGTCTTGCCAGTTCCTAGTGGCCCAGTTACATCCGATGCGCTTTACATGCGTCGGTTGCCGCTGCCTCGGGACGGGCGCACTCACTCACTCACTCACTCACTCACTTGGGGTCATGCGTCCAATGGATGAGCTCCAATGGGACCACCATCCTGCCCTGGGAGCCCGGGGGGGCGGGGGGGGTGGTAAGGAGAATCGGATGAATGCGAGGTCCATTATCGATGAAAATATGATACTTTTGGATGCAAATCAAACGCTAGGGTCGTCGTCGCCTCCCTTTACATTAGGAGCTGGAGTAGTAGTGAAGGTTCTTCCACGCGCACGACAACACAAGGAGGAGGAGGAGGAGGAGGAGGAGGAGAAGGGGTTTTTGTTTTGTTTTGTTTTGTAGTGTTTTGTTTTTGGTTTTTGGTTTTTGTTTGTGATGCTTGTTTTTTTTCTTTTATTGTTCAAGTGGGTTTGGTTGACGGTGTTTCGCTCTCTCTCTCTCTCTCTCTGGTTTTTTTGGAGGGGTTGTGTGGGGGGTGGGGGCCTAAGGGAGGGAGGCAAAATCTGTGGGTGGGGTGATTTTGTTGTTGTTAGACGAGGGAGGTCGCGAGGAGGTCGTTAGAAGAAGAGGCGTTGGAGGAGAATCGATCTTTCTTTGATGGGTCGTGAATGGTTTGCTCATTAAGATTGATCTCTTCTCGAGATTTTTTTCTTGTTGGGTGGTGAGAGATCGATCTATCTCGTGAGGTCAAGGAGGGGAAGAAGACGAGGAGGAGGAGGAGGAGGAGCGGAGACCCCAGGAATCGGAAGTGGTGGTTCTTCCCGGCGGAGACCCCAAGAAGCGGAAGTGGTTGTTGTTCCTGGCGGAGACCCCAAGAATCTGAGGTGGTTGTTGGTCCTGGCGGAGACCCCAAGAATCTGAGGTTGTGGTTCTTCCTGGCGGAGACCCCAAGAATCTGAGGTTGTGGTTCTTCCTGGCGTCAGTCAGACTGGAAGCCCTAGAGACCAGCGAGGAGATGGCTCGCGGGTGCTCCCACTGTGGCCATAATGGTCACAATTCTAGAACATGCCCTGATCGAGGCGTCAGGCTATTCGGCGTCAGGCTCACAGACGCTGCGGGCGTGATGAGGAAAAGTGCTAGCATGAGCAATCTGAGCCACTATTATGCTGGCAGCAGCACCAGCAGCGCCAACAACAACAACAACCCTCCGTCTCCTCCGGAGCATTCTCTTGGATCTGGAGCCACGCCGATTGATGGATACGTCTCCGATGGTCTTGTACACACATCCAACAACGCAAGAGAGAGGAAAAAGGGTACCGACCTACATACGCACTCTTCTTCTTCTTCTTCTTCCCATTTCTTGAGCGTCTGGCCGGCTGGCGCACTGTCTGCAACTTTGCAGTAAGCAGGTCAACAACAGAAAGGGTTTGGTTAGATCTTTACTATGCTGTTTACAATATATTTTGTGGGAATTTTTTGAAGCATTTGATCTACATGAATAGATTGATTCCTGGAAGATGATGCATTTGTTGTGTGTTACTGTGTCAGATGATGTGCTGCTATGAATAAGTGAATAATGAATGCATTGAAGACAAAAGAATAAACCAAGTGGAATTGGATCAGACATGGGACATTAGGAGGTTTTCCAAGATGACCCATCAAGATTCATTGCTGGATGGATGGATAGAAAGGAAGTTGGCAAATGGGGATCTTCTGTAGCATGTCTCTCAAATGTGTCTTCGTCTTCCGAAGCTCAGAAAGAATTCCTAGGTACTTACTATGAGTAGAATCAAAGCTCTAGCTTGTTTAAGACAGCAGCAAGAGACCCAAATGAACAACATTGGCTGTCTCCTCTCTCATGATAATGATGATGTGTGGGTTGTTGAGATTGTGAGGTAATAATGCAGGCAAATGTTCCAAATTGTCATAAGTCTCTGATCAAAAGGTTACATGACTCTCTTGTTCAGCTGTGTAGCAGAGTGCAGCTTTTCATCCCTGAAGTTTGCCTGCAAGGGAAAACCTTTACTACTTTGAGCGCACTTTTTTTGTAGGATGCTTCTGAAGTTTATCTCTTGTCTTTTCTCACCTGCTGTATATGTTATGGAAGCATTAGCATGGAAAGCACTATTGATGTGAGCTTGGGGAGCATAACTGTACAAAATAGTTGCAGGTCAACAATCTTATGTGAATTTCCATTCGGTTGTGGGGGTGCCAGGAGTACCATGGACAGAGGAAGAGCATAGACTGTTCTTGCTTGGGCTTCAGAAACTGGGGAAAGGAGATTGGAGGGGTATCTCTAGGAACTATGTTCAAACAAGAACTCCAACACAGGTGGCCAGCCATGCCCAGAAGTACTTCATCAGACAGAGCAACCTGAACAAGCGGAAAAGACGGTCTAGTCTGTTTGACATCATCTCAGAAAAGGTCTGTACTTTCTATATGGTTTTGTTATTTTTCTGTTTATCAAATGCAATTCCTGTGGTAGTCATGACAGCACGTAGGATTCTGCAGCTTTGTTGAGTTGGCACTTACTGTGTTTTTGTCAGTGGGAAGGAAGTGTAATATGTGAGGGAAATTCTCCCTGATCCTTGTTTGTGATGCCCTCTATTTGTCACTCTATTAGCTAGTTTGCTTGAGGTGTAAGTACTCAGATGGTTGATGGGAACCCCTGCTCATATTTGTTGTGTAAAATCCCTTGATCCTCCAGTGCAGTGGGATGAAGGCCAAAATCTGCCTTTATTCTTCTTTGTGTAGAAATGATATAGTATCTGTGAGGGCAGTGATACATGAGGTCTTTACTTGCTGATTATGTCCCCTGAGAACCATTATTGTAATTGTCTCACAGGGTCCGTCCCCAATGTTGGAAGAGCCAATTCCAAATACATCCTCGGACATGACAACTCTGCTTCCTCACCTAAGCCTAGGGCCAAGTTCAATGTTTGCCCCAGGGCTGTACTATGATTCACAGGGATTTGGAATCCCAGTAAGACCATTTGGTCTACCAACTCACATGGAAGCACCAGAGGCTGTTCCTGTGATGTCTTTACGGAATGGCCTACTAGGAGCATCCACTGAGCACTTACCTGATGGAGTGGGACCAGCATTCAATGCAGATGCTGCCAGACCCATGCTGCAACAGCCAGTTGCTCTTTCTTCCCCTGGAGGGTTGCCTCCACATGGTTCTGTAGGAATTGTCAACCTCCCATATGCATTGCCCATGTGGCCAGGCATAAGTGGCCAGGCTTACAGTAGGCCTGCAAATCCACCTCCCATGAACTCCAAGCTTGTTAGGCCAACAGCATCAGTTCCTACTGCACCTATGAAGATCGAGGAGGCAAATGAGATGTCTCAGTTGAGTTTGGGATTATCACCTCCCGAGCCATCACAGCTCACTTTGAAGCTTTTGGACCCACCCTCAAGACACTCATCTGCCTTTCATGTCAACTCATCTTTCAGCTCTAGCAGCATTAGTTCAAGTGGCAATGCGATCAGTGTTGTGTGAGGTGAAGCAAGCAGATTTTGACATGTATATTTACCTTCTTGTCAGATGCATCCTAGGAAAAAGGAAAATTGATGGAATTGGGTAAACAAGTGATGTTTGGGAGGGGAAGGGAGGGTAACCCCCTGGATCTAAATCCTATAAACCCTAAAGTTTGATGTATGACCAGCATCATTATGCACTTATGTTCCCAGTTTATTATCCTTCATATGGTTCATGATCATGGGTCCTTCAATTACAGAAGATAGAAAGGAATTTTCAGCTTTGACACTCTGATTTTGAGTGGTTTGGTGTTTGGTCCAGAGATCAACCTAACACTCCTGCTAGTCTTATCATATGGTAGTTGGATCAAAATTGGAGCAGTGCAACAAAATTTCAACAAGTGGTGCTGCAAATCTAGCCATAGTTGGAAGTGTAACTATCACCATTTCTCAGATGAAGATGTCTTAATGTTTGGTCAAGCCATGAAACACTATGTTAAGTTGCACAAAGATTAACTAAATGCCATCCACCTAACACTAATGAGATTATTTCAACTTTCTTCCTTTTATTGAAGGTTCAGGCCACACAAGCTCACCTAGAGGGAAAATCAGATTCAACAATTCAATTGTATGGATGCTACTAAGGCTCGTAGGCTTAGTCTCCAATGCTTGCAAACCATATACCACATGCCCATTTGAATAGAAATAATTCAAGAGGTCATGGATGTAATTGCTAACCATTCTGAAACAAAAGATGCCCCTACACAATGATTCATTACATGATCCCAACCAGCAATCAGCTTGCTCAAGAAGTTGGCACAGATCTTGTGGTTAACCATGTGGTTAGATTCAAAAGATTTGTTGACAACCCTGGACAAGCAAGATTACCACAAACCTTTGAATAAATGATGCCATAGTGCTTGAGGATTATTAGCCCAAACGTAAGAAGAATTCAAGGTGTTCAGCAATGCAAGGATTGTAGCCTTTAGGAGGTTGGAGGTTTTGTTCTTATGGAAAAAACTCTTGCTATTTGCCACATTGTGGCAGTTTTATGTCATGGATGAGACATCTTGACCCAAGGTACATCATTAAACAAATATAGACATTTTATATTTAATTATTGAAATAAGTCATTTTAGTTATCTTAGCTAACCATTATGAATTATATTTGTTCAATGCAGTTCATTTTTTATTCATGAGAGGTATTTAGGAAGCTGATGATGATGATGATGATTTAGGAAGGTGTTCAAGAAAGTTTGTTGAATAACAAACTTCGTGAAATCTTTATGGAAGTTTCTTTGAGCCAAGTCTCCAGACACAATGTTTGTGGACTACCCTGACCCTTAATGTTCCATGGGATCTGTTTATGAAGAAAGTGTTGTCTTGACAAAGTATACAGATAACAGTTCCAATGCTAGCACATTCAGCATATCCAAAATTTCTGAAAATGCACAGGTATACCAAGAGAAAACATGTAAAGAAAAATTTGGAAGGGTTTAAAAATATCAGGTCTGGTAGATGACAAGCAAAACAATTTTGCTAGTCATGGAGAATATGCACAAGTTGCAACAATATGACAGGAAGTTCCACACACACAAATTTAGATTTATCATACACTAGAAATTTCACCCAAAAAATAATCTTCCTGTCTTGATCCTTTTGACAGATTGTGGCTTACTTTCCAAAAGCCTGCATAACAAATAAGGCCAAGTGAGAGAGGGAGTTTTGAGAGGGTGATAATTAGTTCATACCAGACACTTGAGACTAAGCCAGGAGCCATTGGTTTTGTGTTCTCACATCAACATAATGGTACAGTAAAAGAAATTTGTCACTAGAGATAGAGAGGATAGTTGACTCACAGCAAAAATGGTGTTGTGTGGCCAGGGTCAGCAAGGTGGGCCAACAAGTTGTCAATGGGGCCTGTGCCTGTGTACAAAACCTGGAAAGCTGCACCCAAAACTGCCAGCATTGCCAACCTTCCATTCTTGATCTCCCTTGTCCTCAGATCCTTGACCTTCTCAGGTGAGGCTGAGCCCCAGCGAAGAGGGTCAAACCATAAACCCACTGGGTAACCAACATCTGTGCCAGTGAGGTTGTTGTTGGGGAAGATTGGGTCAGTGTTTTCAGAGCCAGGCTTGAGGATATCAGCCCATCTCCTCCCCTCTGCCCATGCAAAGAGAATAATCTCTACGACAAACAGTATTGTAGAATCTGTGAAGTATGTAGCCTCTCCTGCAGTGAACCATGATGGGGTATTGAGAATTCCAGCCTTTGTAAGGGCCTCAGGAATGAAGATACCAGCTGCTCCAAGCATGGCCCATCAGCAGTGTACAATCTCAGATTGCACAAACCATTTGAGCAACTCAGGCTCAGATCCTGCAGCATTGAGTCACATGCCCAAGGATCATCAGTACATGAAAGAAAAAATCATGTGTATCCATCCAGAGCTGCATCAAATCATCATGTAACCAAATAGCAGCGGCAGGATATGTGCATGAGACATGAAAACATCTTGAAATGCATTCTCCTAAAACCCTAAGGCCATGAACAACGTCATGATATGTGCATACATAATTAGAGCTGCTCAATATTCTGTGTCAATTAAGAAGAATTTTACTCTGCTTGCTTGTATTAAAAGCAAAGAAGCAGACAAGAAATGTTTTAGGGTTTAGGGGGAAATTAGGCATCCTTACCAAGGCCAAGAGGATCGAAACCGAAGTCTCCAGGTAAGCTGCAGCAACATCAAGGCCCACATTGCACAAAGAATTTGAAGGCAAAATCAAGGCAAGACGAAGAAGAAGAAAATGCAATGAAACCCAATCCAGGGGTCCAAACCCCAAATCCATTCCATAAGTATCGGAAAACAGCGGCAGCGATGGATGGCACAAAGGGTAGAACCGAAACACACACACACACACACACCCCCTAAACCCTAAACACTTGGCCATATTTAGACAATTAAATTACAACAATTCGCCAGAATTTCTATATAGCAACTGTCTTAATTTTTTCTACTTACCTCTCTGTCTGTTCTCTCACTGACCTGTAGCCAAATTTGGCTAAATTCCTCTTGTAGATTATTGCCAGTCCACCCACACCTCACAAAATTGAAAAAAAATAAAAATCCTGATACTTACATTCCAAATTGATGGATGCTTTTAATTTATTTAATTAATTATTTTTAATTAGGTGCAGAACCAAGGGGGGGAAAATATAGGTAAGTATGTACCAGTGTTATGAGGGTATCCCCTTCTATGTTAAAACCAGGGATTTAGGGTTAGGTTTTTGTGACTTGGACCCAAACTCACTTTTTTTTTTGGTTGGAACCAGCACAAGAATCAAACATTGGAACTAGTTTTTTTGCAAGATCCAAACTCAAAATTAGGGTTGTGAAAAAACACTTTAAAAAATAGATTTTTTTAATAAGCAAGTTGAATTTTTTTTATTTAAATTTTTTTTTGGTAACTAAGATTTTTTTTAAAGTTAATTTTTTTTAAAAATTAGTTGTTGAACTCCATTAGACCTCAATTTTAATTTGATATATTAAAAAAAATATGTATACAATATCTAGCATAGCATACGGGAATGTCTAATGTTCACATGGAAGTGGACCTGGATTTGAACCAAGCCCCGTGGTTCTTGAATTTGAAAACATATGTCAAAATTGAAATTACATGATTTTTTTATAAAAAAATCCAAGCTCAAACTGAACCCAAACAACCTCCAATTCTTTTTTAAGAATCAAAACTGACACTGAAGCTTCTCTTTTTTTAATTTTAATTATTTAATTATTTAAATAAAAGTAATTTTTAAAAAACCACACAACACCAGTACATATCAAAGGGCAGTTTTTAATTGGGTCAATTGAATCGGTCGTCATTGGGCTCCTTCAAAAACAATTCTTTGCAAATTGATCATCAGAATCAAGGAAAAGTAAGGGCAGGCTTCTCAGTCAAATGCTAACCTTTGAGTCCCTCAAGGCAATACCTAATGTGCTTGCAATTAACTTTTCTTGCAAAGTGATTGTTAGTCACTTCGGGCAGTTTCTTTGGTCACATCTTAAATTTGAGTCCCTTATGATACCATAGTACCTGGCCAGGCGTGGCACTAATTAAATTATTTTTAGGTTTGCCAAAATTTTGGAGCAAATATGTTGAATTTAAAAAAAAAGAACAATAAGAAAGGAGCACCCGACCACTTGTAGAATACATTTGAAAGTTTCATTACCCAAATCCAAACATGTGCACTTTGCGTACAAACATTTAACTAACGAAGACATTATAAACACATAAACCAATGGCACAACTATGATAATGCTTATGTCTTATTGGTAATATTTCATATGCCTAAATGCTCAGAAATTTCATTTGTGTCCAAAAAAACAAGAAAAAACCTCAAAAATTCAAAATCCAACTAACACAATTCAAAAGTCAAAATTATTTAATTATTGAGTAGTGAATTAGCCAAGTTGCCCAAGTATTATAGTAGTGCCTTTGCAAGTTTTTCCCTTCCAAAATGATAATTGGAATAAAGAGGGAAATCGTAGGTTTTAAAAAATCAAATGCTAATTTTGAATGCCTTGTCATAGTGAACTTGCATTTTTTTCTTTGCAAAGCGACAATTGAAATGGAGGGAATGTAACAAAAAGAAATAAGGACATAAATGTGTCGCCCAATCCCATCAGTACAAAAAATGATAAATGATGAACACAATATATGCAATAACAAAGTTTTGCACACCAATAAACTTGTTATCTTTATTCAAACAACAACCCATGATCTATTTCCTAAAGCACAATTGGGATTATAACATTTTGAACTTATTCTCATGAGTTAGTTCAATCTTTGATAATCATTCCATCACAACAAACCCTTTTGAAACTAATCCAACATACACTATCAACATACCCCACAACATCCCAAACACTCTCAATTAGATAGAATTGGAAACACATCCCAATTGCAAATCTTATCAACTATGACTAATCAAAGTTTCCTCAATGTCCCATAATTCACCTAATCCCAACATTCCTCGGAAGTTTGTAGAAAAGAGGACAACCCCTATCAAACATTTCTACATCAGAAAATTTGGAAATTTATCTTCATGCAAATGTTGAATTCTCCACTTAGGGCCCATTTTCTCTCAAAGTTCCCATTTCCATAGGTCTCACTTTCTTTCACACCAATAACCAAAACCACATAGCAATAGCTCAAGTATACCAAATTTGAGCAATTGGAATCATTATAAACTAGCTCTCAAACCCCTTTAAAACTTTCATCCCATCCATGTGCATTTAGCCTTAGGTATCTATTATCAACTTCAATAAATTGTTTTTAACTTTTCAGTGAAGCAAAAATCCAAGAGAAGCATAAACCCTATAGTTTGTTGTGAGCATTCTTTTCATCAACAAAACAAAAACATAAACATGAAAAACAGAATAGGAACAATATGTTTAGGTTCATTGGCATTAATCCTTATATCTTGTCTTTGTCCTCCATAAGCCACCAAACACATAAATTGCATGCAATAAACCATATTTGCAAATCCAAATGCACCACAAACAACCCATTAATAATTTTATAACTCTACAAAAAGTCAACAAATAAACAAAAAACAACCAAGCACATCCCAAATTTCTAGCATTTTCATAAGTACACATCACCTCTAGAAGCTTCCCCAGTTAGTAATAATCATTGTAGCACAACTCCATTGAAAGCCAAATGATGAAAGCCAAAAGGTGGTGAATTTTTTTGGCATTGCAAAAATAATTAGACTAACACAACTATTTGGGCAAAACACCTAAGCCCTAATTCCATGTCACAAATGTAACATCTCCTTTACAAATTAGATTAAATCCTTCAATATTCACCATTCAAAGTGTAACATGAAACAACTATAGATTTTTTTTCAGCCAATCCCAAAATTGTTCTTATTTTCTTTTAATCACACAAATTCTCCCACTTTCATCATGTTCCACATAACCATAATTCCCATCTAGATATTGAACAAAAAGGAAAGCCCTTCCCAACTAGAAGTCAAAGAGTTGTTCATCATAGGTTTTTTCATTTTTACATACATCTTTCCATCCTTAAACCTAAGGATTTGTTTCCTTTTCTTTAGTGCATAAGCACACTTAACTTCTATCTAATATGTGCTTAGTTCACATTCATAATAACCTGTTCATGTATGCTAGCAATAAGCTACATTTTCTTATTCATTTACTCAAACATAGTAGTTGGATTTTCATCATTTTCAAAAGCTTGCACCAAAGGATTTAGAAAGTTGTCCACCCTTAATCTAGGGGTACTTCTTAATAGGATCATGCATGTGGGGTGAAAACTTGGTACTAACCTACATCTTGCATTTATACCCAAACAAAATTTTGGGTAGTTGCTTGTTCTAGTTTTGAATAAGTGTAGGGGTAATAGATAAGACAATCAACCCATGTTTCAAATTTTTGATTAACCTTTATGCCACTATGGACTAATGTATTGATTCATAATGCCATAGTTCTTGCAAAATTAATCAAATTATCTGGACCATTCATTCCCATTATCTGTTAGAACATATTTGAGAACACAAAATCTACATATTATTTCATCTTTCAAACACATTGTTATAGTATATGCATCATGATCCACCACACCCTTGGTTTCACACCATTTCAAATAATGATCAATAATTACCAAAATATACATGTTACCATTGTTAATTTCTAGTAAGGGACCTATTGTGTCAAGAGTTATTCAATAAAAATGGTCCCCAATGGGTATGCATTTAAAATCCTTTGCATCAAATCTAATAATATTTACTTTTGTCACAAGCTAACATTGCTTACAAGTGCATACCACCATCTTTACCTCCTCATTCTTATTATGCCAAAAATAACATCTTATTTCTACCTTCGTTAAAATGACCAATTTTATTATGCAAATCAAGAATGATTTGTTTCCATTCTTCAAATCTGAACACTACTAATCCATTAAACATTAAGCTATCATTGCTCCAATAGTAATGCATAATATCTTTCTAATTTTGACTTTTTCCTTCTCATCACATTTAATAGGAACTTGGCTCCCATCTTGTAATGGCACGTTCTATTCATCACTCCAAATAAACATGTTCTTAAAACATTCTCAATCATTGTTTCGTTCTTCAGTATAACCATTATGTCCTCCTTTTTCACAACAAATGTTTGGGCCTCTTCAATTAACTACCAATGAATCTAAATATCCCACAATTAATGTCTCTTCCTCTTCAAATTACTTCTTGTCTTTCAACAAAATTCACAACAATTCTTAAGTTACCTTAGTCTCAACCACATCTTCCATGTGATCTTCAAATTTCATCAATTTCTACTCTTTCAACCATGAACATTTGATTGATCAATCCATGATTATTCGATTATTGTAGCGTTATTCCCATTTTTTAACTTCACCTTCTTATCTAAATGGTCTATTCTAGACATGTGGTCTATTGTTGTATTTTACACTAATGGATCTCATCCTTATAGTCTTCATATTCTTCAACAACATCCATAGGATTTTGATTCAACACATCCACATTGGTGTGCTTGGATCTTGCATGATGAAGGATTTTGAAACTAAAGTCTTAGAATGTATTAATCCATCTACCTTTCCTACCATAAACATTTAACATAGTGGCAAGCCATTCCAAGGGTTTATGCTCTATTTTGAGTGTAAAATGGTTTTGGTACAAGTACTACAGAAAATGTATAATGCCCCATAGCAATGCATAGCATTCACCCTCCATAGGGTGAAAATTCTTATGTATTGGGGAAACATTAGAAGAAAAATTGTCTTTTTCAATTTGTCGTTTGTGAGTATTTTAGTCACATTTATTAACATCAACAATCACCTACTCATTCTTTCCCTTTTTTTGTGGAAAAATGGCTCCCACTTTGTGTGCAAATCAATTTACATCGAAAAGAAATTAATGAAATATGGTGTCACTAGAATGGGAGTTATGACTAATGTTGATTTTAATAATCAAAAACTAGTTTAATAGTTAAAATCTAAGCAAAAAATACATCTTTTTTAGTTAACTCAAACAATGACATTGCTATATAAAAATAACCTTTCACATAGTTTTTATAATCTTCTATATATGAAAATAGAAAGTTCAAAAACCACCAACACATGTAAACAATGAAACAACACAGACACATAGATCAAAGGATGTATGCATTGGCGATGGGCAACTAGTAATTAAAAATTCTTTAAGCATTTGAGACATATTAGCCAAATCCCCACAACTTCATTGTAAGGAAAAGTCTATCTAATTATAAAAAAAGATTTCCCAAACATGCAAAACCAAGTGCTTGGCCAATTAGTTATAGATTTGGAACTTGATGAAATATAGGTTATTAAATATCCATCTATCCTCCATTAAACTCAACACCTCAATCATGAATTTTTTTGCAAGTTTAACATACTTTAAAATGTTATGAAGTAAGATGGTAGAATAAACGATGATATTTCACATTTTGGTCAAAGGATTGATATTACTAGGAAGGCCCAAAGCAACTTTGGCAAAGCTTTTCATTGTCACTTTAAACATGGATATTTACACATCTAGGGTGGATGCACACTTAACACTTTAGTATCCATTTGTTCAACAACCCCCATATTTTTCAATGTACAAAATATATCCTTCACAATATTCAAATGGGTGTTGAATAACTCATCAAGTTCTTCAAGCAACTAGTAATGAAGATACACAATACCAAAGCCTTGTTCACCCCATGTTTTCCAAAACATCAACATGAAGATATTAGTTTTGACGCCACCTTTGAACATTGGAGCTTGACACCTTCCACAAGTTGGTAAAAAATGCCCATGGTTAATGTTCGCATGACATTTCACCTTTGTGTGAAAATCCCAAGCTTTTGTCCAAATGAGTCAAATGCTAAATAATCAATGCCATTGTTGAAATCTATATTCCATGTCATCAAAATTGTTTCATGCATAATTTACACAAGAGACTAGAAACATGGGAATGAGTTCGATGTAAAAGCAATGAAGGGATCCAAAAACACTTCATTTAATTTTGTCTAGGTTAGTTTGTTTGCTTGCACCAAATCAATAAGAAAGATGTCACATGCTTGTCCAAGATTAATCAAGCTTGAACACTTGTATAACAATGGTATGGACAACATTAGTTTGTTCAAAGAATTATTCCAATGGAAAAAATTGTCTTCAAAACACAACATAAAACTTTTCTTTCCAAGGACCATTGATATATAGCTAGCAATTAGTTTTGTCACATGTATGAAAGTCATTAAATTTATTTTCTAAAAACTACCCTAATAACCTCTATGGTTATAATAACATTTTGACTTCATTGATACAAGTATTGTAGGTTGGTTGATAAAACCATTAATCTTGTGATCACAAGATATCCTAGTTCAATAAATGAAATGAATGTGTTTGCAAGGAATACATTTTCTTCCATTCCTTAAACTTGTTAACAAGTTATAAAATTAGGACAAGTGCAATTACAAATTATCTCAATGGTCATTTCATACATCATGGTTGTAAAAAGTCCCCCTATGAGATTCAATTGAATAAACACATGCATATTGGGACCAAGAACATTTCAAGCACTAACAAAACAATAGTTTTAAAGTGTTTTCCAAACAATCACCTACTATCATGATCCTTTTTAGCCAAAACATGATCTACAAATTTGTTTATTATGTTTCACAATCGGAATGTCATTCACATTTTGGTTTCCAACCCCAATGTTGGTTATGTAGGACAAAATGTTCATCATAAAACTTAAACAAAGATTAAATCTTTTGCTGGATATTTACCACACTATTGTTATTAAATGGATAACAACATAAGATCCATTAAAATATTGCAATCCATGCTTCATAATGGGTTATAAAACAAACAAACTACAAAATAAATATAATGATGGCCATTTTGACTATACAATATCATTGGCTTGGATTATTTTTTCTTCAATCCTATGCACAAACCTCTTGTTGCATAGATTGGAAACAACTTGACTTTTCAATCACTTTCATTAATTTTCCCCATTTTAAAAAAAATTATAAAAACATTTTGTCATGGGCATGAAAACTACAAAAACAAAAAGATTTCTAAGGTACGTCATGAAAAACAAAAAAAACAAGGGCAAAAATAAACCTAAATCTAATTCCAAACACAAAACACAAAAATCAAAACAACATGAAATATGAAAGAAAAAAATTCAAAACATAATTTATTTCAATAACATATGAAGACGTGAAGTGAAATGAACAAAACTATGACCAATGTAAGATCATACTTCAAATTGGTGTTGAACAGATTGAAAGTATGGGGTGGTCTTACCTTTATTTATACCTATGTGGGGGTTTAACTAAAAAAAAATTCCATTGAAGTTTCCATATGCCCACCATCCAAAAAGCCTTTTTGAAAACCTTCCTAAATTGTGTGAAAATTATACATTGATTATAAATAAATTATAAATGAACTATATGTTAATTACAAATTGACTATAATTAATTACAAAACTACATGTTATATGATGCACCCCCAAGATCTTTGATGGACTCAACTATAAGTCCAAAGGTGAAGACATCAGAAGGAGAAGGAATTGGGGTGCGCTCTTTAGCTCGTAACACTTCGGGGGTAGAGGGGCATGCTGAAACTCTGGGATGGGAGTAGGACGAGTGACAAGCGAGTCAATTATTTACATGGACCTACACAAACCAAACAACAAATTGGTTAGTGTAGAGTTGAAGCACTTTTGGTGCACGAACAAGCCAAGGGCAAACATGAATTCATAAAACTCACCACGATTCGAACTTGGGGAAGCCAACACCTTCCCCCTTATAGTATACTTTATGCTTGGCCATAGGACTAGCACCCAAATGTCATTTTGTCCTGGGACTCCCAAATGGGAGTCCCAAAATTCCCAAAATTAGGACTCCTATGATTTTGGGGGCCCATAATTTTGTGTGTAGACGTCCGATTGAGGTGAAGTCTAAAGTGAAGTTGTAGCCCTCATCGAAAAATTTCCAATAGTATGTCGCATGGCACCTGCACACAAGGAAGTCAAGGCAATTCTCGACTTTTAGTGGTCGGGAGGGGTTTTTTTTTTGCCATAACTTGTGTTTTAATTACTCAATGGGGTCATGCAAGCCCATTTTAGACATCTACGTTCCAAGAGCTTTCCAATCATATAAGGAACTCTTCAATCCAATGGGTTTTGACTTCTGCAATTGGTCTCTAAAAATTCGAAAGTCCATCGGGACTTCAACTTCCAAAGTGGGAGCTCAGTTGGGATGTGGAGGTTCATTCCCTCACACTCTCCTACACTCCCAGGAGTAAGAGATGTGATTCCCATGCTTCTCTTTTGGCTCGCACCTTTGCAAGCCCTTGCCTTGGTCGTGAGCCCAAGGCTAGGGTTATGACATTATAGATGAAAAGTGAATGGTGTGGATGAATTTCATAAATGATGATGTTGGTGATGGTGATGATGGCATTGATGCTAACGATAGAAATGATAGTGATGATGTTAGGGATGCCATCTATGACACATTTAATTGGTAATTGATTTAAAATGATTGATCAAAACAATTTCAATAATCATTTAAAACATTGTAATTGGTCACAAAGTTTTTTTTGCACACATGCTTGAACCTATTCCAAGGATCATGTAAAAATGTTTGTGTATATCTTTACATGGGAATAACTATTTAATGAGTATATTGACATGTGAATATAAACCTAAATGATGTCATCATCCCCTATTTCCATTGGAACATATAGGTATGGTCACGGGAATACGGGGGGTAAACAGTACCCATAAAATTGCAAGTTTGAAAAAATAATGGATTTTTTGGCTTGTATAAATTTGTCTAATGTCTAAATTTGTCATTTTTTTGGAAATGTTTTTCAAGCTTTTGATATATATTTTTTGAAAAGAAACCTTGATGTGATTGGGTGTTTTTTATTCAATTAAAATGTTTATCTATGAAAAAATGGTGGACCTAACATATTTGATTGCAAGAAAATTTCATAAATTCTTTTAAATAAAATATATACAAAAAAATTTGGGTCTGTTAATTTTAAACTTCACACAAATATCCACCAACAATTGGATGGTTGTTGATGTGATTGAGTGAGGACTCCACATAAATTAAAAAATTTGTGAAATATTTGAATGTACATGAAATTTTTCATGCAAGTATAATTTTTTTGTGAGAATGTAAAATTAATGGGTATTCAAAGGGTGTTTCTTCAATGTCCACATGACTAAAGTAGATGATTGATCTTATTGTGGACATAGCTATCTAATGGTGGATGGAAAAAGTTTACAATGAAACATTTGATTGTAAAATATTGTATTCATTGATTTTGTGAAATGCACATGGATAGCAAGAAATAAAACATGTTGTTTAAATTCACATGAGTGTGCATGGCACATAAATATCAACCATAGATATTAGTCCATGGTAGACTTCCCATTAATTTACTAGGGTTTTTATTCCAAATCAATTAAAGTGCTTGTGCAAAAAAAAAGCTTATGGATGAAATTTTTTGAAACTTAGATTTTTTTGTGCAAATGTACATAAGAGGAATGTAAAGGGAGCTCCTTCAAGCCCCATTGTTAGGCATGTGCAAATCCTATGGTGTCCACATTACTAGGCTGCTAGGGGCTAGCACTAGCCCATGTTTTATAGTCAAAAATTCTTGGGCAAAGTTTTGCAAAATATTCATTTTGGGCATACATAAAAATTTCAAGCAAATTAGGAAATAAGAGTAGTTCATGCAACATGAGGATAACCAAAGTAAAATCTGGATTGCCCATGGGCATACTTGTCATGCTTATAGGCCTCTTATGATTAGTCAATGCTAATGTTAACTATGAGTTGACCTTTGTCAATTTGTTCACAAAATGGCAACTCTTGTCTTTACACTAATCCTTATAACCTTTGTTTGTATATAAATATAGTTTTAAAAAACCCAATAAACCTATATAGATTTTAGAAGAATTGAATTTCATTAGCATAATGAAATTTCCTATATATGTTTTGCAAAATTATCAATCTAGCCAAGGATAAAGGTAAGTGGATGACATTTACGATATTTACAAGGTAATTTTAAGGGCAAATATTTGTTGTTTTTGCTACATTTACCTTATGGATATAAGTGGGTAATAATGAAGTAAATAATGTTCATACAAGTATGGCACCATGAGAAGTGTTGAAAAGCAATTAGTTGCGCAACTATCATTACAAACATAAACTTAAAGAGCTCGTCCTTTTTTTAACACTGAACAAATGGGTTTTCTACAATGCAAAATTTCCTTCTTAAAGTGGGGGAGGGAATTTTTTCCTTTTTATTGTAATTGACTGAATTGATCAAGAATTATAAAATCACAATTCCTTCCCTTCCACTTCCTCTTCCTTTGAGGCATTGTCCTTCATCTTGTTGTCTTTTCATGAAGTATAAGAACTAAAGAAAAAAATTAAAAAAATTGTGTCAATCTTTCATCTTTCATTGACTAAAAAACCTAAGAAGAAAATTAAAATATTGTAAAAACAAGCTTGATCTTTATGCAATGTAATGCTCTTGGACTAAGGCATACTTGAAACAAGGGCCCCTTTGGTTTCCTTTAGAAAGGCCTTGATTTGGGAACACCCTAGTCTTGAAGCATTACCCTACACATGTAACATTAAAAACATCTTTAAGGAGAAATTAATAGCAATAAAATGTAATCTTTGAGAACTTTGATAATACGTTCAAAACATTTGCATAGTGGTCAATGGTGGGATAATCTAAAGAGGTTATAAAATATAAGGTAATAATCTATTCAAGAAAATTAATGTAAAAAATACAATTAATATTTAAAAACCACAATTCAAACAATTTCAACATAACCTAATGCATTCAAAAATGTGAGATGCAATACATAATTTGCATGGAAATAAAAGTTTCCTAGGTTATAGTTTTGACCACCAATCATTTACAATGTTATAAACCATGCAAAAGTTCTTAAGGTATTCCAATGTGGGTTTTGTTTGGTATGTTGTTTGTGTGGATTGAAAGCAACATATTTTAAAATACATGTAAACAAGTTAACCAAATAAGGCCATAGTTTGTCCAACAAATAATTGTCGTTTACTTCATTATCAAATGGATGAGGTATAATGTAGGAGAATGGGACATTTCCCATACACTTATATAGACAATAATTTATCAACAAGGTATTGCTTGGACCTAGTTGCCTAACCTTAGACTAATCTCCTTCAACATGCCTTATCCATCTATTTCAAAACTAATTGTTAGTTCAAATTTAAGGGATGGGCAACATCTGTTTCCATACACTTTTGAACACCCCACACCAACGTCTAAGATTTAGCCATAACTTTCCTTTAAACAATATTTGAACCATAGGCCTCATGGGCTTAGAAGCTTGTTCCATTACCATACTTCAAAAGTTCATTGTTAGTCAAAAAATTTGAACTTTGAACTTTGAACATATTAGCTAGTTTACAAATGGTGAAACAAACTCAAATTTCTATATGGATTTCCTTCCTATATTTCAGGTCTTGTTTTCATATATGTTAACATTAAATTGCTATCCAATATAAAATGAAGTGATGTTGGTCATATGGAAATTTTATACTCAAATTTTATAAACAAATTTGAAAAATGAAATAATGTTCTTGAGTTTCATTCATGACCTGAATCAAATGACAAATACCAAAATGCTCAGAAGTTGATATTCATGTAATGCAACAAAAGTAAGGATGAACATAGAATTTAGAATATGTTGTGGGCGTAGAGGATGTGAAATTGAAGTTGGGTAAAATTGCACAACTCATTCCACATAAAATTCTTCTTACATTGTTTAGACTTACAAGGCTATGCAACACATGAGAACACCCTTCATTTGATCATTGATGAAAATGCATCCAATACACAAGAGAGGATCTTACATGAACATGACACAACATGAAATCTAAAAAGAACTAGAACATGAAAATTACATAGACAAGAAAGACCAATTTGAAGTGCAATTATGATATATTTGAAAATAAAAGCTAAAACTTCAAAGGGAAAAACACAGATAATTTTAAAATGGAGTCTCATCAAGCTTCATAAAATAAAAGAGAAACAATGAAAATGATCATTGACAACCCCAATTACAAAAGTGTGAAAGCAACACAAGAATAGAAAACAAACTTCAATGCCAATTGGTGTGATTCAAAAGGCAAATGTGTTGATCATAATTTAACAATATTTAAAGTTGGTCTTTACATGTAGGATAAAGCCCTAAGGTGGAGGCATTCTTGAAATAAAGGGCCTAACACAAGGTACCAATTAAGTCCACATTTGGGAATGTCTGCCACCCTTTTGTGTTGTCCCTAAAATCTTTCTAAGAAAAACCTGCCACTTCTACAAAATCAAAAGATTGAAGAGAAAAAAGAAAGAAAGAAAGAAAAAACACTGGACGTTATGATTATCTTATATAGTCTAACCACAATTTGAGCTCCACATTACTGTGCACTCCCAATGACAATTGACTAAATCCCCCATAGACGAATTTCCAGTACTCGTCATTGGAATTAGACCATACATAAAAGCCATGTAACATGAGTTTGTATGAAATCCCATCGTCTCTTTTCTTTCTTGGATGTTCTCATGATGGTTCCCAATATTTCCATCATTATTTATGTCAGATCTTTCATGTGGAAGGAAAAGGGGTTCTCAGCAATATGCACCACCATTACAGCTGCAGTACCTATAGCCCTAACAGATCCATAAGCAACAAAATTCCCAGCACGAGTAAATTCAAATATGTCAACAACAGCAGCAGCAGCAAGAGATGCAAATGTTCCAACAACAACAATCTCACAAGATATTATGTTGAGGTGGGAAATGTGGTTTGCAGGAAGTTTTTATGCTATGTTCTCACAAAGTCTGGTTGCTTGGAGAATTGCATTTTAAGCATGATCTTTGGGCAGATTGCATAACGAGTCTTAATAATGTGTGTAGAAATGGAGCAGGTAGGGCTGCAGGCACATTTAGGAGGCAGAAGGCAATGACTGGTCCTAACCAGCAAGTTGCAATGGTAACTCACAATTCCAATCTGGTACTTATTGCGAATGACATTTTGTTTGCATTGAAATTGTCATGTACAGTCCAAACTCTGCATTTGAGCATTGTTTGTCTACCTTACAATGGCGTCCATTAACTCTGTCAGCTTTAAAGATTGACAGAAGCAGAAAATATTTTCCTATAAATGGCTTTCAAACTATCAACGTGGGCATCCTAATTCAGCTAGCTTGAAGAGTTCCACAAATGGGTGAGAATGACAATGGGAGTGAGCTCATTTGTGTTGTGCAATGTTTCTGGACAACTGCCCATGATCCTGTTGACAAAATTCTTGAGACCAAAGACATTGGATTCTTTCTTTGCAAGCATCTGCAACAGTGCACAACAAGCAGTTGCAGCTCAACAAGGAAGCTGTAGGATGGGTGGCGGAAGATGAGGATTGGGGTCTTAAATGCCACAGTAGGAGAACAAATGCTGAAACATTTGGCAAGCCAGGAATGGCATGGTCAAGAGCTCAAGCCTCAAACATAAGTACATTAAAAGAAGGCCCCTCCCATGAATCTACTCTATCTCCAAGAAAGAGTTGCACAGTTGTTGTGCCTTCCCTGCTGTTCTGTACACACCTCTGCATAACTTTGACTAATCCATTACAGCAGGAAACCCAGACCCCAAATGTGCACCATTATGCATAAGACCCTATTTGTGACTCAAGAAACAGACACCTTCATCATACCATAGCCTGACACTCATACACAACCCATTTGAGGAACACAAGACTAAACCCTAAAACCTGAATTAACTTAGTGACATTCATAGATACATTGAACCCAAGAGCATGAACAGGCAACACTTGATATAAACATTGAGGTTTGACTTACGCTATGTCAAATCTGATTAACATCAAAATGGTGAAGTCACTAGCCAATCTTGCCACCCGGCTTTCTGCCACATTACCACCTGCACTATATTGTCAAGAGTCACTATAGTCCTCAGCCCTTCCCATCTCAGAGATTCACTAAGGGCTCAGAGCACAAATGACCCTAAGTTCATGGAAAAATATTTTCAAATCTGAAAACAAGCAATGTGAGTTGAACATAGAATGGACCATCAAAAGAAGGTGACATATTAGAGCTCCATTTATCCAGGTACATATGTTTTCATGTACAGGTACATGAAAACCACCCATATATACCAGTTCCTCCGAAATTCTTGCCACTGGAATTGAACTGCTGGTTCTTTTGTGAGAATCAAAGCGACAAATTCACACCAGCTAAAATCGCATTCAAAGTATCAAATTACACATTGCAGCAATTGAGGCTGCCTGATCATGGAGATCGGCAGCAATTCATGAGAGCTTGTGATTCAAGCTGATGATAACTTCACAAGTTTTACATTCAGAAAAAAATGTAGAAAAAACTAGTGGGTGTTAATTATTGGGAGTCGGCAGCAGCTCGCTTGTAGCTGCTGCTGCTGCTGCTACTCAGACATCTTAATATTCCGCACCCAATTTCTGGAACTGGTCTGCAAGGGAAATTACACTAGGCACACTAGCAACTAGTGGGGGAGACGCACTCGTTTACAGACGACAACACAAAGATCACGCCAGGACATTTTGTTAAAAATTCAAATGCAAAAAAAACTGTAGCAAGAAAGCACAGGAGTCAGGAGCTAATTCCAGCAACAGTTAATTAGTCGAGACTCACGTCGGATACTAACTGTTTTCCCAATCAAGTCCGGGCCTGATCATCACAAAAGTACTTGAATAGATCTCAGGAACTTTATCTTTCCACAGCAAAGTTCAAATCTCTCGACAATGGTTATTCTCTATAGTGCAGGTCATGTGGGTTTAGAGTTTATTCTATGGTTATTAATCTATACCCACATCACCTGCAGCACTAGTGTCCAATATTCATAGTACGCCGAGAGAATTGAATGCAAGCGCAGAAGTTACAGAATCGCACAGCTTAGGCTCCGAAGCCCTTCTTGATAATGTCGACCTCGGACGCCGGGATGTAGAAAGCCTTGGCCAGTACCGGGTCTTCGATGGTGGGTGTGGCTCCAAAAAGGGCAGAAGCAATGAGCTGCACGCCGGGGTTTTGTGAGTTCAAAACAGCAATGGCGAAGGCGGGAGTGTTACCAGAATTGAACTGGAAATGCACGAGACCTCTGGGGAAGACATACACATCGCCCGCTTTCAAATTGGCGGGGTAGAACTTGTCATTGGTGCCAACAAATCCCACAAAGAGTTGACCCTTAACGAGATACAAAACCTCGGTGGCTCTTGGGTGTGTGTGAGGAGGAACTAGGCCGCCTGGTGCATAGTCCAGACGTGCCAACGCCAGTCCCTGTGTGTTGAGCGCCGGGTAGTTGACGCCTGCAAAGCCCGGTGTGACCGCAGAGCCCAGACTGTTGCTCGTGCTGCCTGCATTCTCAAAACCCGTGAAAGCAAAGGTGCTTCCGTTGACGGTAGCCGGGTTCACACACACCAAGCCGTTGAGTATGATCGGGCTCGTCAAATCCGCAACACAGAAATCATCAATTGGGTCGGCGTCTGCCGCCATCACGACTGTCACTGTTGCCGCTGCCAACAACAACAACAACACCATCCCCACTGCAGCGACAGCAGCAGCTACCGAATTCAGCTGAGACTTCACCATGAGTTCAGACTAAACAAACAAAGGATGGCAATGTGCGCGGTGGACAAATTACACAAACACAACACAAACAAAAACACAAACAAAACGAGGCAAAATTTCTCTTCAAGATTGAACAAGCGCAAAAACTATGTGAAGAATCTGAACTAGAAAATCTAGAAGAGCATCGACGATGGAGAGATGGAGCTCAAAAAGTTGCGAGGTCTAAAAATGCAAAGTCTGACTGCGTATTTGTGGACGCCCGCGTATTCTCTTCTTCTTTTTTTAGAGGATTTTTAGGGGAGGAAAAAGAAAAAAAAGAGAAAAAAAGGGGGAATAATATTCCCTAGAAAAAAAGAAAAAAAGAAAAGAAAAAAAAAAGGTGAATAATATTCCCTAATTTTTGGACAAGTTGTAAAAAAAAGTTTCACCCATAAATCGTAATCCCCTCATGAGATGCTTGCATTTGACACAATATTAGAAATTTGAAAACAAAAAACCCAAAAACAAAAAAAACAAAAAACCCTTTCGGGGCCATGATGATGATTTCCAAAATGTGCACCTCTCCATTCATTAAGAAAAGTGATGGTCATTGAACTATAAGAAGATTCAGCGAAATCTAGGTGTAAACTAGTGTCGGGTGGGTTTTTTTATTTTATTTTAAAATTAATTAATTAATTTAAAATTTTTAAAATTTTTAAAATTTATAATTTTATTTCAAATAGTCAGGTATGGGTTTTTAAGAAAAAGATTTTAGAGATCCAGCTAGGTCTGGTTAAATGAATTTTTGCATTTTTAAAAAATAATCATCTGGGGTGGTTCTTTCACAATTGGGGCTTTGACAAATACAAAGCTTGGGGCGATTTTTTTGGCAATTGGGGCTTGACAAGTACCCTCATGGTGAGGGTTTGGATATCAATTTAGACGGGTATGTAACCAAGTTGAGCTATTTTATCTAAGTACATTTGAAGGTTCTTTGGGATCTTTGATGCAACTCTGGCCGGGTATATTATTATGCTTGTTGGCATGTAACTTAGAGATTCCTTAAGGTGCTTTGATCAACATCTAGTTAGATGAAATATTCCAGTTGAAAAGAACAATGATTCCTAAAATTCAAAGCCCAACACACACACACACACACAAAGAAGAGAAGGAGACCTTTAAATCTACCTAGTAACCAAAATATTCAAACATATAAAAGCGGTGCAACTTGAATATCCAAAAATGAATCTTTCAACCTTAAATTTAAACTTATTTGTAGTTCCAAAACTAATAAGAATAGGATTAAAAATTAATAGTATACCGAATCTATATTATAAGGCATTTTGTCAATATTGACTTCTAGTGGGCAAAGTTAAACTTTTCTTTCACATAGTCCAAGTTTCAATTTTCATCACTCATACTCACATCCCTCAAACAATAGAGGAGCAAGAAGTAACAAGAAAACAATTGGACCAAAACTTCACACACCATGTTGCAAATTCTCTTCATTTTATCCCCATACTCACATCCTTTAAACAACTAACAATATAAGAACAAGACACAAAGGAAAAAAATATAGATGGCTAAACATTGTTTCAAACGCAATGCACTAGATAAAAACTGGAAACTTGAGACATGATGCAAGAAATAAAAAGCCAATGTAACCCACAAAAACCCATAACACAAGTAAAAATAAAAAATCTAAATGAAAAAAACACAAATATGAAGACACAAAAAACAACAAGCAAAAAAGGAATGCAAATACATGATAGATGGACAAAGGATGGGCAAGAGCAAGGAGCAAGACACTAGGACACAACATAGGATGGACATAAGAAAAAAGAAAACAACAAACCAAATTGAAGCCCCATAAAAAAGAAAAAACATCAATAACAAATCACATAACAAACATTAAATACTAAGACTCTACTTGACAAAAAGAAACATATCCATAAAACTAAATAAAGCCCACTGATGACACATAAAATACACATCACACAAATAAAGATCACATTGGAATTGCTAGCCAACTTAAAATCATTGCATAAAAGAATGTTCTACCATGGAAATCCTAACATAGAGCCTATTTCATAATCTTCATTTTTTAAGGTCTGTCATGTGATTACATCTATCATTTTGATCAACACAATAAGAGTTTTGGCTTTTAGATTCTATTACATTATGACTATCCATGAGATTCATCCATGCAATCACCAAAGCTAGCATCCCATCTTCAACTCCACATCATAACCATGAGTTGTAGACTTGAGACATCTATAAAACCAAAAATAAATAAATTCAACTTGTTGAACCACACTACCATGTCTTCCAACATTTTTAAGCCTTCGAAAATTCTTCACATTGCACCTCATTTGTAAATTCAACATCCAATTCCTCAATCAAATCTAACTTTGCTTCACATACAAATGTAAAGTAAAAAAACTTAAGGCAATGGATCATGTGGCCAATTTTTGTTAACAAAAATTAACTTGTCAAGATTTTTTGTTTGAAGCCAACATTTATGAATTGTAATAAACATTCCAACAATGGAAAAAACATTTTCTATTTCGATTTGGGAAGTCGAGATGCCCAAAATTAGTCTCACCAAGGTAGCAATTGTTAGAGACATGTGCTCTTATGTGTGCCAACATCTCAATGTGCAATTGCAACTATCTCCATCAATAGGATATTGACAACAAATGTATAACTCTCTACTAACAAGGTCCTTCAAAGTATCTCCAGTTATGTCTATGGCGCAAAAAAAATCTTCACTACTAGTCCATGAACCAAATGCATCAAGTTCTTTAGCAATAACTACCATTGACAACTTATAAACCTCAATTAGCAAAGGCAACAACAATTTTTGGTCATATTCAACAATTAGAGCTACAACATTATTACAACCCACATAAATCATGACTATGTGCACAAATTTGTCTTTGGGATCCACCATTTAATGTTAATATATTTTGATTTTTTTTCAAATGTGTGTAAAAAAGAAAGGAAAGGGTTCAAGATTTCCAAAACTTGGCACTTCATGTGGCACATAAGTTCTCCAACTCTTGATAAAAAATGGAAGCCTTTGGATCTGCCAAGCTATTAGGATAACCACAATAGCAAGCTTTTCATGAAGAACATGGTATGTAGAAATGTTGAATGCCCAAGGAACCAATGCCCCAAATTTTGGTTCATAACACATCAAGTAATTTTAAGTGGCAAAATCTTCACCAATGATTCGCAAACTACCTAGGTTCTTAGGGAAAGTATGTGATTTTGCAATGCCACACTTTAACAACTATAACATAAAACAATAATTGTTCAAAATGTCAATACATCCTAGAATAACAGAATTTGGTTTGCAAACATGTCACCTTGAAAATCATAAATCATGCACATCCAAGGTAAAATTTCTTTTTAAAAGTGCCAGATTTTGAAAACAGAAAAATAATTTTCCAAAAAAAACTAAATTTACAAAACAAAAAAGCAAGATTTGCAAAAGGGAAATCTAGAAAAATAAATCAAATGCATATTCAAATGTATCCCACCTTAAACTTTTGACAGATTTTCACAATATTTTTTCATATTATATTAAAATATAACCTACGCAAGATTTTTTTTTAAAAAACCATTTCATTTTATAAAGTGGGAGATTGGAGTATATTTGTGAAAACAAATGTAATGTACCTATGTACTAAAAAACACAAATATACGCCAAAAACAATCTAAATGATTTTTAATTTCCATGAAAGTTAAAGGTAAATTAAATTAGATCATTTCACATAATTTGAACCATGTGATTAGTTTGAAATTTTTCATTTCAAAAAATGAGTTTTTTCAGCAAAGATGTGATAAATGTGTTGTAAATTGAAATTTTGACAAGTAATCACATTCACATAGAAGATGAAAATCATGGTTAGATGGGCCATATTTTACATTTAATCAAAATTTATTATTTTAATGACTAATGAAGCCTTAAAATTAGTGCAATGAAGATGAAACAATGGTTTTATTATATCAATGTATACCATGAATATACCCTTGGATCCTTCAATATAGATAATGAGTTTTTTTTCTTTTTTTTTTAAACTACATAACATGAATCTTGTAAAAATAATAATTGTAGGGCCCAAAAACCAACATTTATACCCAAAATTGAATGTACCATAATTTTGGAACAATTATATCATATGTATTAAAATATTAGACCCAAAAGTGCCCAAATGGGTGTCATTGTAATATGCTTTCACCTAAGAAGACAACTTTTGGGCATAACTTATAAGCCATTTGGTGCAACCAAATGGATTCAATTTTTTTCATTGGAAAAAAATCTTTTATCACATACAACATTAATTACATCTTCCAAGAAAAAAAATTGGGTTTCATGGTCTTTTGTAAACTGGTTTATAAAAAAGAAAAATCCAAAAATTGCAGTTGTGGTAACATGAAGGGATTTAGTGGTTGATTCATGTTCAAGTGAAGGTCTAAGACAAATGTTTACCTCTTCCACATACCTCTTTAGCAAGGCACCATGTTTTATATCCACTTGTTTTTTCATGGCAATTATGGCATTGCACTTGTGGTAAGCAATGAACTGTTTGCAACATTTAATGCACAAAGCTAGAATTTCAAGACCAACAATTTCAATGTGACAAATAATACACAGTATTATTAGGTTTTGAATAAAATTAATAGGATTGTTGTTATTCACCTAATAAAAGGCCCATGTGGAATAGTTGTGGTAATGAGGCTTCCATGTAACAACTTGTTTCTTCATATTTGTCAGGTGCACTTTAAGAACCCACTACTCTTTAGTTGCATATTCTTCACCTTCAACACCAATACTACTACCAGATTTTGTAATCACTTATGGGGAATTAAATTCATGCACATCAAAACTAAAACCTTGCAAATCAACCAAACTCTTTTTAAAATCCATGAAACTTATTAATACAATCTATGAGGGAAAAGTTGAAGTGAACAGATAACAATGGAAACATTTTTGGCAAACTTGAAACAACAAATTATGTAATCAATGAAATTTTTGCGAACGAATGAAAGAATGAACATGCTGCACAAAGTGCATGAATTACACCATTGGGCAAAGTTTTTGATAGTCTTAACAAACTAAGTACCTTCGAAATCCCAATAACTTTGAATGCAAAAACTTTTAACGAAACTTTCGACAATTGTGACGAATAAATAGAATTGCAAGAAAACAAAAAAAATTGGAAAAACTTTTGACAATTTTAAGTTTTGGTAGACTAAACAATGAGCACCTTGGAAATTCCAATGACCTTTAATGCAGGAGATTTTGGTGAAGATTTCAATAATCATGACTAATAGATAAAACACAAAGAAAGATATAAACTTTTAGCAAAAACTTCAATAACCCTAATCAACAAACATAACAACAATTGAAAGTATAAACTTTTGGCAAGTTGACTAAAAATTTGAAATGGTAAATCATGAACCAACATTGAAATGTGTAGCAAAAGATAACAATGTGCACAAAATTGACACAACAAAAACATGAACAAGCTTACACCAACCTTGAATGTAAAAGGTTTTCAAATGATTTACCTTCTTTAGTTGTAAATTTATTTACCATTTCCATAACCTCCAACAATTTCCTTTCACCACCAATACCATTGAATCTCAAAATTTATTACATTAATGTGATAAATGACAATCATAACCACTAATCATTGAGCACATAACACACTCAAAGAAAAGGCTACAAACTATAAACTCCAACGGTCTCAAGTTTGCAAACTTTCAAGAATATATCAATTCTCGCTTCCTACACCCTAAACTTTAAGCCCATCACTTCGAGTATGAAAAGGGTATTGAATTCTATTTTTTTGGTCAAATATCCTTGTGAATTATTTGTAGCAGATTGGAAGTGGTGGTGGTTATTGACAATGAGCTTATGGCAAGTGTGAAAGCAAGGGTGGATATACTAAAATGGAAAGCGACAAGTAGGAGGCAGGTCTTGGGTCTTTAATAATGTGAGTTCTAACTATTATATACCTATATACCAATGTTGGACTAGTATATAGGTTGTACTTGGATATCAACCCAAGTATCAATATGAATATGAAAATACCCGACTAGTTGAATATGGTTTGTTCATCATACTGCGATTGAGACCATATTGCCATGGTATGTGAAAATTGGATATTTTGATTCATATTAGATATGACTGGTAACAACATTTTAGGTACCTTGATCTATATTCATACACAACTATTTATGAACGTTGATGCCATGGTATGAATGTCAACTTTTTTAAGGTGTAAGGTGTGAGTTGTAAATTGTAAGTTATATTGTTCTTTAGCATGGTGGGAAGATGTTACATTATAATTGAAGGCAACTTTTCAATGTTGGCAACATCTGCCTCTTATCAATGATGCATTAGTGATGAATATAAGACCTTTTCAAATCAAAATTGTCATAATATTTTTTGTTAATTATTGTATACGACTTATCAAATGATGGATTTTTTTTCAACTTGGGATCTACATGTGTAAATGAATTTTATTAATTTTATGATTTTTATAATAATATTAAAACTAAAATTTTCCAACTTGGCAGCTTTAGCCGTTGATCAATGATGCATTTGTGATGATTTTGAAACATCTACAAATCAATTTTATTGTGACCAGCGTTTTGTTGGGTTTCTTTTAAAGGTTCATCAATGATTTTTTCCTTTCAATTTATGCAAAAAATTGCATTTTTTTGTGGCATCACACATTAAATCAACATATTCACATTCATATTATGATACTCATAACGTTGTGTGAAAATTTTAAACTTTGTACATATTGATACCACTTGGTATGAGTTTTCATATTTTTGCCTCAATGCATGTACTGCCATGGTATACAAACTTCAAAAAAAATCAAATACCCATACCAGATGAATATGTTAAAAATCCAATACCAATTCTACACTGCTATATACTCGTTCAAAGACCCAAAAGGTATATATATATCCATTCAAAGACCCAACAAATATTTATATATCTATATACCCATTCAAAGATGTAGCAAGTATTTGGTGTTTAGACTCATACCAAGTCCATTGGTGCCTAACTTGCTTGTTTGTAGTTGTAAATAAAATAAAAGGTTCATAATATCGCACACGGTTAATCTAGGGGAATCTAATGGACTGCCCCCCTAGCTGCTTGAAAAATCAAAATTGGGAGGGGCTGTGTGTGTATGGTCCATCCTTAGGCCAAATTTCTCTTTGTTTTTTTTCACTTTCATTCCTTTGTTGGGTCTAGGGGCAAGAAACTTTACTAGGGGGGTTTTTACTTTTTGGAGTCGGTTTTCTCATGTTGGACCCAAAATGGCTATAAGGCATAAGAGGATTTAGCTAAATGTGACTACAAGACAAATAGAAAAGTAGAAAAACAAATTAAATACTACTATAGTGGTGACCTACTAGAACTTATTATCTAAATGTGGTTTTTTTTAAGAAGCAACTTAAAAAAATTGGCCAACTATTTTGAAAAAAATGGCAATTTCATAGATCTGCAATTAGAAATTTATGGAACTTTTTCCATAAATCATTTGGACCATATTGTTAAGCCCTACCAAATTTTGCAAAATAGCTAAAATTTGCCACAAAAAAAAATCACTCAGGTGAAAAATTGTGCCATTAAATTTTGATTTGAACTTAGAATCAATTTTGTGTTTTGTCTATTTTCTCAAATTTTTGCAGTCCAATTATCTAACCACATCATATGATTCCATGGTTTCTCATGATTTTGGTGGAACTTATCAAATTTTTCACTTTGTTGATTTGGGTTGCCTCCCAAGCCAATTATGTTGCCCCCACTAAGTTTGGGCCAAAGCAAATTAATTTTATAAGGGAGGTTCTTGTATGAGTGGGTTTTGTTGAGGGAACACCACGTAATGGTGTTCCCAAAACTTGAGAGAACCCATGAAGTAGGAGGGTCTCCTCCCCCTTGAGGGAAGGCCATCCAAGGGTATATTCCCAAACTTCAAGGGAACCCATAATTTGGGAACCTCCACATATGTAAACAACTTCTTTTTCTTTTTCCTCCATGGGAACACGGGAACTTATAGAAATAGGAGGATTTCCTCCCTTAAGGGAAGGCCACCGAAGGGTATATTTTCAAACCCTTAAGGGAACCCATAAGTATGGGAACTTCCACATATGTAACTTTTTATTTTTTTATTGGAACACATTTTGGGTTTTGCAATTGACTTTTACAACTACATAGTAGTCAAGAAACACATATGTGACTAATGAATAATGAGATGTTAAACCCATGTCATTTCACCCATTTAGTTGCAAAAGATGTTCAATTGCAAAGCCCAATCATTTAACGATTAGGATTTTTTAATTTTCTTATAATAATGAAATTTCATGTCATCATTAATCTCGATCTAACATGTAAAGTGCATGTCATTTCAACTTAGTTGTTTTATTCAACTAATTGTTACAAAAAACGCCTTGATGGATGCATGACATGTGTAAAAAAATTAAAACAAATTACGGACTCTTAGCCCAAGAAGCTTAGATTGGGCTACTTAAACTAAGCTAAATGGCCTAGTTATCATAGGTTACAATAATGAAAACTTGAACTCCTCACGTGCACTTTGAGGTTCAAGTCTTCATCCATTGCAATACCACAATTTTAAATATTAATTATATTTAATAAAAATTTATAAAGTTCAAAAATTTTATTAACCTTGGCCACCTTAGGTTGACTTAGGTTGACTTACCTACTTCGTACCAACTTAACCTAGACTTAGACCAATCCCTAGGTTGACTTAAGATGAACTAATTTATCAACTTATACTACTTACCAACCTAACCTAGGATAACTTCTAGGCATTCTTAGGCTAAAAAAAACTAACCTAGGATAATTATGTCGCATCATAAACGCATTTAATCACACAAACTTGAAATGGTTACAAACTTGATAAAATATCTTTTAATGAAGTTACCTAGGTTGACTTAGCAAAAAACCTAAAGCTAAGAACTTAAGTGAACCTACTTAGGTTAACCTATTATTAAGGTAACCTATTCTAGGTATATTTAAACATACTAGATGTAATAAATTTCTTATGTTTAGTTAAGTAATTTATAAAGTAGGCTATATTACAAAATAGGTTTTTACTAAGTAGCCTACATACATAGGTTAATTTAATAGGTATGTTAACCTAAACTAATGTGTTAAGTAA
>Ga0209208_10001395_pt1 | contig 33857 bp, 27 predicted proteins | sample S1TSphfallax_3_FD_187694 | JGI IMG/M metagenome (GOLD analysis project Ga0209208, IMG submission 187694) | Host-associated microbial communities from peat moss isolated from Minnesota, USA - S1T2_Fd - Sphagnum fallax MG (SPAdes) (version 2) | ecosystem: Host-associated > Plants > Peat moss >...
TCTTCACATAATGGTAAATAGGTTTAGATTCTAAAATGACTAGCTTGGTGTTAGGGGACTTAATACTAGAGTCCTTAACACCAAGCATGGGTGCACCTTTTATTAATTAATTAATTAAACTTTTAAAGAATAATTAGTTAATTAAAATTTTAAAATTAATTAATTAATTAGTCAACAAACATCTGTCAAAGTGGCCCCAGATACTACTACTACTACAGGAGTGGACATGTTTCTATAGTGGACTCCAGCTAACCCTAGAATGTAGGGATACCAAACTTTGGACCTATTTCTGGGTCCATCAGAAATGCTGTTTGGTGGAGTTTTTTGGGGGGCAATTTTCCGCCGAGCTTCTGCTCGAGATGGTTGTTCCAGGATTAGCTTCTGATGGTTGCAGGATTAGCTTCTTCTCCACGCAGCACGGCTAACACAATTACTGACTTAGTATTCGCAAGAGCTCGAGATTTAAGCCAAATGGGTTTTGGGTGGTGTTTTTGGGGGGGGCAATTATGGATCTTGGAGAGTACAGTCTGCTCGGTCGTTGCGATTTACTAGAGCAGCATCAGCTCGGTGGTCCGAGGAATTACATGAATTTCAGGCGATAGTCATGTGCAAGGAGTACTAGTTGGCAAGTTTCGCAGCAGATCAGTAGCTTTTTTTCTTTTCTAGAGAGCTCTATGGGATGCAGCTTGTACTTCTGCGTAGCTAGACTCCGGGAGTAGGAGATTACATGGCGAGTGGTTGAAATCTAGCTTGAGTTGATGATTATAGTCTGAAATTTTTTTGTGTCCAGGAGCTGGGAGTAGTAACTAGCTGTAGGCTGTAGCTAGCTTCACGGGGAATTTTGCTTCAACACATGAGCTGCATGGTCTTTGGTTAGGAGGTACTTATTGATGTCCTGCAGAATGGTGGCTCAGAAATTTGAGGAGTCACTCCGGAGATGCGTAAGCAGAAGGTTGTCTCGGAAGTTTCATTACAAGCACCCTGCGAAATGGGCAAGTAGCCACTTGAACACAGTGATAATCCTACTGTGCTTTTTCTTGCTGCTTGTGACCTTCTGGGAGAACACCACTCACGGGTTCGCATTCCTGGCGTCGAGGCCGCCGGGTTTATTTGTTCGCAACGTTCATTCGCTACGACAATATTTAGCAGCTGCAGCAGCGCCTGATCCGCCCTTGAACACATTTCTGACGCTGGAAGACTCGGACGCATGGTACTGCTCTGAGTTCCAAAGACAAGGATCTTATAGACGAAGAAGTTTTGAGGAATGGGTGCGAGCCAATGCCAGCGATGAGGAGGTGTTTTGCGCGGCGCATCGAGCTGCACTGCAACCGTTACCAGAGGCTTCCGGCACACCGCCTCGAGTCGCCTTCTTGTTCATGGTGCGCGGACCCATCCCTTTGGAGCCGTTGTGGCGAAAGTTCTTTCAAGGACACGAGTCGCTTTACTCAATCTACGTACATCCGGGTGGTTCCAACTATTCCTATTCCAACAACTCCATCTTTCATCAGCGACAGATCCCCAGCAAGCCCGTCGGTCGTTTGGCCATCACCATGCCGGAGGCTCAGAGACGGTTGCTAGCGTACGCATTACTTGACAGCACAGTACCCAATGCCTGGTTCTCGCTTGTGTGTGACGCCGCCATTCCCGTTCGTAGCTTTGGGTTCGTGTACAACTATCTGATGAACTCGGAGCTGAGTTTTGTGGAAGCCTTTCTCGCTTGGGAGTGGTGGCGGCAGGGATGGACCACCGAAACTCGGCAACTGCGTGACGATGTGATGCGCAAGGGTGAGGCTTGGTTCTCTGTGCACCGCCGGCATGCAGGCTTGATTGTAGGCGATTTCTTCGTCTTCCCCAAATTCAAGGAGCATTGGAGAGAAGGAGGCATAAGTGTCGAAGTTTATTTACCCACTTTGCTCAATATCGTTGACCCATTAGGTATAGCAAATCACTCCACCACTTACGTCAACTGGAGCAACCCGGAAACGGAATCTCACCCTGTAATGTACACCAGTGCCAACTTCACAACGAGCACCATCTTAGCTATTCAGAACCAGACACAGAATACGGATGGTATGTACGCCATGAGTACTCGCGTCTTGGGTTGGGATAACGAAGAGTCCTGCGTCTACAATGGCGTCCCCAATTCCTCTTGTTGGCTCTTTGCTCGCAAATTCTCTGGAGAGCCAGAGGACGTTGAAGCCATACTGGGTTTTACCGATACTCTCATAGGAGACTAATTATTAATTAATGCAGTTCTTCACTGGCTGCTTGCAACTAATCATTGATTTACACTAGATCAACCTTAGGATCATGTAGGAATCCCCAGGGATGATGGCATGACTCAGAGGGATAATCCCCGAGTGGGTCTTTCTAGTATAGCCCATCATGTCTGGGACCCTGATACCTCGAAAAAAAAAGGGGGCGGGGGTTCTGAGTTCTCAAACCCACTGGTGTGCACAAGTGAAAAGCCCTAGTGGGCCCTCTGCCACTGAGGAGGAGGAGGAGGTGGCAACAGCTTGTTAGTCAGGTTGGTGCATCCTAGTTTTATGTACAAATGGTAACAGCTTCGATACAGAAACCTGCAGGAACAGATTACCAGCTATGAAGACTCAGTGAAGGTTGGAGAAAATGTATACAATTTTACAATTCTATTACCGACTCTTGCAGCTCACACAAGTACATGATGATTTCGATGATTTATCACGTTGTACATGATCTTCTTATTCATTGGGGGAATTCTTAGACGGTTTTTAGTTCCAGAGACAATTTATATATATACTTTGGGGCCTTGATCTGATTCTTCCCGCTTTGCAGGAGTGTGATGCGTGACCATGGTGCTCCTTAGCAGGCAGGAAGGAATCATGAGTCCCTTTGTTCACAGTCATGCGCGTCTGTCTTGAAGTTTAGGGTTTGTCAGTGTCAGTACCCAAACCCTAAACCCTAAACCCTGGTGATGGGGTCTTTCAGCTCATCATTTTTAGGCTTCCATCGTGTTGTTGCTTTTCATGTCTTGCTTTTTATCGAGTTTGCAGCCGAGTCCCTTCCTTGTAGGCATTATTCATTAATTTTTGCAACATGGAAATGCCCCAAATTTGACTTCAAAAACAGACCTAAATAATGAAACCGTGGCAAACTCCATTAAACAAGGGGTGTGTCACACTGTGGCCTTGCCATTTACATTAAAAAGGTATCTTAAGGCAAAAGAAGAAATATGAAAACTCATATATCTCACCATGCAAAAATATAATCTTCAAAACAATCCTCCAAAAGAAACCAAAATCCTTCAAGATATTATAACTCTATAATAACTAATCTCAAGTTTCAACACCAGCCAAAATATCTTCTTTAAAAAATCCTCAATATAAAATTAGACCTATTATTATTATTATTACCTAGGGGCCTATAAAAATCCCTTATGCTACTATACTCTATGATGAATCTAAACAAAATAATATCCTTTCCTTGGTAGGCAAGGCCAACAAAGCAGTCAACAAGGGAAAAAGAAGGAACAAAGAGAGAGAGAACTCAAGTCCAAGCCAAAAAGAGCAAAACCCAACCCCAAATTGTTAATGCCCAAAGAAAGAAATGGAAAGTGGGTTGCTTGCTTCTACATAAAGTTTTCCTATATCTTGGGTGTCAAAAGACCAAAATTATCAATGAAAATAAAAATGTTGAATACATGCCAAAACTCATAATTAAAAATTTCAACATGTCCACAAACATAACAAAGCAATTACAACACCTCTAAAAACCCAAATTAATTTTTTATCATCCATAAATGACAAGATTCAATATCTACCAATATAATATGATCTCTCCAAGACCAATTAGGCATCATACTAATTTATTTCAAATGATGCCATGGTAGGTACCATCACCATTCTTGAGGATTTTGATTACTATGAATCTTTCATTATTATATACTTGTGATGAGAATCTTGGGAGATCTTTTTTCCAAGACAATAAGTTGACAGAGTTGAAGACACCAAAATCGAAGGACGAAACAACAATGGTACTTGCATAGTCTCATCAACAAACATTGAAAATGGGTTTGTAAGTGTGAAGTTCTATGTGTAAAATTGGTGGGTAATAGCTCAATTATTGCTTTGAATTATATATTGAATTATTTTTATACATGTGTTATGCATATGTGTCATCTTAACCTCAACCTAGTGTTTTGAAGTGAAGGAAGGATCTTTGACAATTTAATATTGTTACAATGTTGTAAATGTCTAGCTCATCTTAAAACATTGGAATAAATTATGTTTAACCAATCAATTGTTGAACTAGTTCTAAGCTATTTAGTTAATGTATTATAATTATTAATGCAATAACGTTACAAAGGAACATAATAGATTTTAAATACCAAGTATTATGTATTTAGATTTAATGCCTAATGTTTTGCAAACATGTCCTTATATATTTTTCCATGTCTTGAAATCACAAAAATTCAAATGACCACATGTTGTGAAATGTAGATGCTTGTGTAAAAACAACAATGCTTGTTAGATGTAATTTTAGGTGAAAAGAATTACATAGTTTTTCATGCATTACGGGTACCATCAACTCCATTTGGGTTGAGGGATGATTTCACATGGGCTCTACACTAGATGAAGCTATAGAATCTAACCATGTTCATCCAATTCAATGGATTCTTTTTTCAATGGGCATTGCCGGATCTTGAATAAAATCTGGATACCCATTTTGGGAAGGTAGAGGGTAGCAGCCTGGGCCTCATGGGTTAAATTTAGGGTTTATATTCATGACCCTTTTCCCATGGATGAATTTAAGGGTTTAGGGTTAAATAAATTCATCCATGGGAAAAGAGAGACCCCATCCCAAGAGTAGCAGGCCACATATAACAGGAGCCCCATGCTTCCTTCCTCACATTATTAGCCCTCTCCAATCCCAGAGACATAGGCCCCCTTTACACTAGGGTCAACATGCCCCAACACTTCTAGATCTTTCCAAAAATTTTGTCTCTTTTGGGGCCATGTAAAGACTTATGTGAGTGCCAAACTAAGCTTTACATTATCTCTTTGAACTCCAAAGGCAAAGGAACAACATAGACAAAACACAAAGCAACATAGTGTATTTTTTAAATAAAAGACCTTTATTTGAGTCTCTCATATCGTTTTTGTTTCTTGACCATATTGAGTGATCTAAAGGGCTATGGGTTTGCCAAACGAAGCTTTACATTCCTTCTTTGACCTTTGGAGACCTAAAACAAAAAAAAACCACACGAAAGAGACATAGAGAAAACAAATGTACTAAATCTTAAATCATATTTAACGTCAATAACCAAACATTAACCCTACTTATTTTTTAACAATCATATCTTCCTTATTTTACGTTTGTTTTCAATTGAATCACTATAGATGCACCAAGTTTAGCTCTAAAAAAACCATTTGAATCTAGAAACAAGGGAGCAATGTCTTAGGATTTGAAGCTCTTTGAAAGCTTAAATGTTCACTCACTAGCCTATCTACCCTAGAGCCTAAAAGGCTAGGACTATGAAAATATAAAATTTATGATTGGAAGAAAAGTCATGGTTTAAGTTTATTGTCCACAAGGTTGAAGGACCAAAGGTGAAGGAAATGTAAACAAATGAAATATTAACAATAGATGATTATGGATAATGTTTCATGGTCTAATGGACTTGTTGTCTAGTGGCAAGTACATTAGACCATGAACTCAAAAAACCATGATTGGTCAAATTTTGATCATCCACATTTTTTTCTAATAATTGTTATTAGAGGTGGGTTGGACATTTGTTAACCATGAGCCCAAAAAACCATGATTGGTTTACAATTTTTTTATTATGATTTTTTTCTCAATTTTTTTAATTGGTTTTTTTTTGGAAGGTGGGCATGAAGTTCATTAGCCCGTGGGCCAAAAAAATTATGATTGATTGCATTTTTTACATAACTTTTTTTCAAAAAGTTTATTACATTTTCTTGAGGGTAGGCAAAAAATATGTTAGCATATGGTCTAAGACAATCATGATTGGTCAAGTTTTTTAACATGCTTTTTTCTCTTCTATGATCCTCGACGATCCTATTTGTTGAAATGAAGCAAAAGAAGAGAGTGGAGGAAAAAAAAAACTGGAAGGAAATTGATGAACAATAAGAAAGGACAAACCCTAAACCAACAATTGAAAAGAGTTGCATAGAATATCAAGTTTAAAATCAAATTTTTACATAAAATAATTAGTTTTTTTTTGGGGGCTTTGTTATAATATATTGGTAACTCAATAAAACCTATTTTCACTTTACATTTCACTTGACAACTCAGATAAATGAATTTTGAATTTCCCTGTTACGACCTTTGGATGTGTTTTGAGGGCCTCAACATTCCCACAATCTCACTCGCTCACCATAATGTAATCTTAACCTTAATCCGACGAGAAGGTAATAACTAACCACTGATCCAGGGCCTTTATCCCCGCCCCTTTGCATTACAGGAGCTAACCCATAATGAATTTTTTTCATGCACTCCATGCATCACCCACTTTGTCATGACCATTTTTCCTATGCAAATAATGATCTCTTAAAACTCTATCATGCATCCTGAGCAGGTTCTTTTTGCCCACCAAAAACACAATTTTAGCCACCCAGGAACATGCAACAACACCTTTCATAAAAGTGCCAAGTTATGTGCAATCAAGCCCATTATTATACTCAATTATATGTGCCCTTTTAAAGTAGCTTTGACATACATTTTTGACAGGTTAGATTCTTTGGAGGTATTGGAGCCACTCTCTCTTCTAGATTCATAACAAGTGCATGGAAGCACCAAAGTTTATTTACCAAACATCATTGATAGTAGTAGATACCCTAGCACCTTGGCCATTTCAACACATGTCTGTCGAATAATTAATTAATTTTGAAATTTTCATTTCAACAATTGAAATATTCCTAAATATTCACTATTATCCTTCACAATTAATTTTTTGGATTTGGAAGAAATCATTTTTGAAAATTTCAACATTTCTGAAAATCATATAATGAGTGTCAAGTTGGCCAAGGTACTAGGGTATTGATAATTCTAACTTCTAATGTAATAAAATGAATCCTCAAAATGTTCACTAATACCATTGTGGTTTAGCTCACCTTTCTCATACATTAGGTAAGCTTTTCTTTTCTTGCAATCTCCTTCCCAATGCCCTAGCTTCTTGGGTTGTTTACATACATCTTTGAATTTGTGGGGCCTCCCTTTTGAAACTAAGACTTGTTGTCATGAGCCACTACCTAATGCCACTAAGGTAAACCTGTTTTTCAGGGTAATTTAACTAAAATTGTTGCTTTTATTTGAAAAATTCAGCAGTTCTTTCACTTCATTGCAAAAATAAAAACTTGCCTTCATATTTTCCTTTTACCATATGATTGCACACAACCAAAGAAAACCCTATTATGACAGTTTGTCATGCACACAAACAAATGTTCAAAGAAAAGTGGGTGCTTTGAAAAATGAGTTGGGTGTTTGTCAGAGGGTGCTTTTGTGTGATGATGGATGTTCTAAAATAGAGGTGGTCATTGATATGAAAGAGTTGGCTATTTTGATAGTTGATGGAGAAGAAAGGGTGTGTTTATGTGTTTCTTACAAGAGTAGTAGTGAATAACAAAATGTGCTCATGTGAAGGGGTGATATTCACCATGGGGTTAATAATCGGCAAAATAATCACATGAGATAATCAACAAAACCAATTTGGGTTGTTCAAAGCTCACCCTCAATATTGACATAATCGAACTTTAAATGATTGATAATTGGAACAACATAATTGACCTTGGAAGTTTGAATCCTCCCTACTATAAATAGGGGCTTTAAGCTCCTCTACATCAAGAGTGGGTGCTTCACAACTAGATTTGAATTCACACCTGATTGGGGCTGGAATTCCTAGTAAAAGCAAAGCTTCATCATGGTTGTTCCAACTTCAAATCTTGAAAGGCACACCTGTTAAGGTAGGATCTCCATAAACCATTAAATTAAAGGAATGTGACTAAAACTTGGTCTGGCTTTTCATGCAGTTATATTTCCCTTCTCTTTTTTTAAAAATTCTAAAAACTCAATCCAAGTGAAGTTACATGTCTTGAACTCTTTAAAAATAAGCAATGAATTCTTAAACAATTGTGGTAAGCTAGCCCAATCTTGCCACTAGGCCACTCCATGAATTATGATTTGAGAACCACAAATCCTCATAACCTTAAATGAACATGCCTTATGTCAAAACAAAAAAAACAAATGTTCTTCAAATAAAGAAAAAATAAATGCCAATTTGAAGAGGGAAAAACCCATGTCCCAAGGTTTCACATTATTATGCAATAAATTATATTTAGTTTCATTTTCCTATGCACCTCTAAATGAAAAACTTTTATCTTTAAATCACATAATGGGGTCAAGATTATCACATGAAGAATAATCTAAAACATGAGTCATTTGAAGTCATGATGTTACCAAAAATCATGCACCCAAGTTCATGTCTAATTGCCATGTTTTGGTGTGATAAAAGCCACTTTCTGTCGTAGTGAAGTAGCCCTCATCTTCTTGTGGTAGTTATCTACTATAATACTTTCTTCTATTTCCATTAATAGTTATATTTTTCATGAACATTAGTTTCCTTTTTTCATCTTTCATAAGTATTACCAGCACAAATGAAAACCATTAAAAGTTCTGATGAATAAGATGACAACATCACTATAAAGACGAGCCTCTTACATTTAGAGAGCTTTTCCTTCCAGTGAGAGAGATTTCATGCTGGATTGGAATCTCCATTCACTAGTCTTCTACACCCTCTGCTAGGCAATGCCCTTCCCAAGTTTTTTGCATTCAAATCATAAGTCATCCTCTCCTCAACCTCATCTCCTCGACACAAATGAGCAAGAAGAATTTATCAAAACAAAACAAGAATCCTCTCTCCAATACTTGTGAACTATAAATTGAATTTGAAGGCAGCTCTTCATTAATAAATAAATTCACATCCCATGTGGACTCCATGGGAAAAACATCTTAGCATTAAAATAGATATGAGATAGGTGATCTCCCAGATGACACATCAGAATACACATTGAGCCCACCATCAGAAAGCAGGTAGCACCCATAATGTAAGGAAGAGGCTCTTAGTGAAAGCAAGTTCCATCTGATGTGAAAGGATTTTTTTTTTCCCAAATCACAATACCTTGATATGGTTTTTCAAATCTGCATACTTAGGTGAAGAACACACTTACCAGCCGATAAGCTGAAATCCATCTATGAAGGTTCATAATGCTCCCGATAATGATCCATTCTGCACCATACTGCAACACCACAATTGAAAGCACTGGAAGAATCTGATGCACTTAAAGACCACGTGGCAGGCAACCATGATAGACCATAAGGAAACCAAAAACTCCAATTTTAGTACTAAGATCATGACAACTCACCACCCTAGGTCACCAATGAGAAGTGCATCAGAGCTCCCAGAACTGATGAACCTCAGGCATTAACTTCAAAACTCAATGAACAACCAAACATTAGTAGCAACATCTATGAGGAAAAAATGCTGGGTGTAGTGAAGCTGCAACCAATTGAGCAACATTCCACCAATGATAACAAACAGTATCAGTGAGGTTTTCAGGCTGTGGGTATAATTTTCGAACACTTGATCTACTATTTATTGCCTCTGCACATTATAAATTGACTTCCTCACAGATTTGAGTCTCAGCTGTCCTCAGTGAATAGACTGACTTAGAGAGCACAAGCCATTTCACAGCTTGGCCCACACTTCATATCCAAGCAAGCTCAATTGCAGTTGTTTGATCTTTGTACTAAGATGTTTCCATAATAAGACATCAAAGGTGAAAATTTCCTCAAGTCTGTCAGTAGACTCATGACCAATCTCTTCTGGGGGACCCACATTAGAATCTGTTAAGCATCCAACTCCATGCTTACAGAGAGGGCAAGATGCATTGATCCTGAGTCACTTGTCAACACACTCTACATGAAAATGGTAATCACAGGGTAGCTCATGTAGCTCCATGTTATCCTTGCAGTTGTGAAGGCAAATGCAGCATCTACAGGTGAGACCAGTCTCTCCCTCTCTGTGCTTGCTGCAACACTTCTTCCCCAATTCTCTCACTATCTAACTCATTTTCCTCCTTGTTGCTTTTGGTGTCATTTGCACCTTTAAGTTTGAACTTATAAGTAGGCAATGCAGCAATTGCCTCCACAGAGGCTCCTTTCATGCTTGAGTCAAATCCTCTTGATTACCTAGAAATTTAATTATGCATAGTAGGCAACAGCAGATTGTCACACACAAAATGAAGGGCATGGCATAGCCTATGCAACTTAACGTAAGGAACACAAGACACAACAAAAACTCAACACCAATCGAACATCATCAGAGCATGTAGAACCTACAAATGAAAGGATGATTGATATTGGGCTACTACACAAAAAAGGAACCTTGCGAAGCAACCTCTACATATAGTTCTTAAGGATATCAAATTCAATTTGAGGTGAGGAACATCACCTGTTAATTAATGGAGGAGCTTCACTTGAAGACGAGTGCCCAACACAAACCATACCACAAAAAAGCAGTCAAGTGTGATCTTAAATTGCTCCACCAGCATCCCAACCCTACCAGACGACAAATACATTTCAGTTGTTCACATCTCCATGATATGGACCTGTCTATGTATGCCACTCAAAGATGCTGAACAAGAAAAACACTCATGTAAGCCTGTCTAACACATACAAAACATCCACTTCTTTCGACAGTTTCCAAGGTCTGTCCACTGAGATGATATGGTTGTGATTAGCATCCTGGGTCATAAATTCTAAAATTTTGTGCTTCAGCTCATGCACCATTTTAGCAATAGCTCTCACTTTTCTACAAAAGAGTTTTAAGATATGATTGTCCAGCAATGAACACAACTGTTTTCCATGTGTGCTTGACAAGCTGAGCCATGTTCCTGTAAAAGAATCTTTAGCTATGGTTGTCCTGAAATGAACATAGACTACGTGAAAGATCTTCACTTTCAGCAACTGGAGGAGGAGGAGAGAGCTCAGCTGGTTTCAATACTGTTAGAATGTCAACCACATATGGGTGATAACTAGAGGCCAGATTAGCCATTAGTAGTGGAGACATGTCACTATGCTCAAATTGATGATCCCAACCCTCATGCTCAGCAGCCATGGAAAGTCTCACACAACCTCCTTAATCTCGTGGCTGGAAGAGAGAAGTGATGCTTCACTTTGACTAGTCTACTATGGATTGCACCAATGTGCAGAACACAAATCCTCTCACTTCAGTGCCTAAAACCCAACAGAACAGACCTCCACACTGTTCCTTCACAAATGCAGTTGTATGATGCATCCTTCAATGATGGGCTTAAGCTACTTGAGACACCCTTCACCGAAGCTAAATTGAGTGATTGCCATGTACTAGCCACTACCTCCGGCATTGATGATGCATTTTCAAAACCACCAACCTGCTCTAGAGATGACAGGGGCAGATGCCCTGTCAAGAGAGACCATGAAAACATGATGGAAAATGGACATGCATGTTAGAAGAAGGGCGTGATAACATACAAGTCTACTAATGGGATATCCTCCCTCCAAAAACATTTGGAGACTATTCATTGACAAATTTGGGCTGAGTGAAATGAGTGAAAAAAAGTTGGGCCCAAAGAGGAAAGGTGAGTTGCAATGAAGAGGTCTTGCCTAGCCCTTAGCATTATTGCTATTTTCTTTGGTAGTTGTGTTATATACAACAAGGATGATCCTCATCAAAAATAATTTGAAGAGGATTTTGTCTTGTTTATTGTCAAAGAACTCACGCCTTTATCATTAGTTGAGGCACCTTCTTCAAAAGATTGATTCTAAGGCAAAATCCTCAACTAAACTTCCCATCAAGGCAAAAGTTTTGACATGATCTTTTGTCTAAGATTACTAAAAGGATAAGGAAAAGTTCCAACCTTTGAACCATGTAATACTTGCATTGTATCTTTTGATATTTAAATGTTCAGAGGAGGTATTGATACTTTTATGAACTCATTCTCCATTTTTTGAATTACAATTGGATCCTTTGCCATGTAATTGCTATATTTTTTGAGATTGCAAACAAAATTAAAAGTGCCATGGCTTTACAGGTGAACAATATTATTACAAAACATGGGCTTAATATTTATGTCCTTGGGTATGTCAAAGATGAAAGGAGTAATCTTTCCACCATGATTTCTACATTAACTTATGTTGTACCTCATGAAGTTTTGGAATTATCAACACTTTTTATAGGGGCTTGTTGGGGCCATGCAATGTCCAAGCTCTATTAGTATGTCACAAATGACTCTAGGGTATGTGTTGGTTTGAATTCAATCCCATTCAAAAAAACATAATTCAATTTCACAAAAAAACCCATCACCTGAACCAAGAAAAATGTCACAGATGCCAATATTGAACATAGTGACATGATAAATGGACTTCATTCACATGAACTTTCATCCATGATTTCATAATCCACTCATAATTCACTTGTAATTAAGTTATAATTCATTTCTAGATAAATTGTAATTAATTCCCAATTGAATCATAAATAACATTTAGTTAATTCATAATTCACCCTCAAGTTCTTTTATATTACTCTTAATCAATTTTTAGTTGATTCACAATTATTTTTAATTCATTCTTAGTTAAATCCTAATTAATTTGTAATTCACTTATAAATAAAAGGCCTTTTAAAAAGGCTCCTTGGTCAATGGGCACATGGAAACCTCCATAAAATCTTCCTTGGGCTAGCTTTTCAAAGGGGTATAAATAGAAATATGACCCCCATTACTTTTAGTATGTTCAACATTAGTATGAAATAGGATCTTATTCCATAACCTTATTTTGTTTGTTTCATGTTTAAATTTTCATGTTTTATCACAATAAAAGTTTGTTTGCACATTACATTTCTTTTTTTAACCTATTATGTTTATGTTTTAATTTTTATATTTTGTGTTTAGATTTATACTTACATTTGTCTTTACATCCTTCACCTTCATAGTTCTCATGCCCACAACCAAAAACAGTAAAGGACGACAATGGTTCAAGGCATGTGAAATTATGAAGGTGCTTCCACGCAAATTCAAGATTCCTATAAAAACTCATGCCTCAAAAGTCATCATATTCCAAAAGATTTTTGAATTGAAACATGTAATTTTTTTCCTATGGAAGGCAATAATCATTATCATTACAAAGTAATGTGCCAAGTCCTCAAGTTTGAATAATAGCTTGTGTTGTTGTTAATACTCTAAACCCATGGTTCAACAATGTGTGCAAAACCAAAGTCAAGGATATTGGTTGTTTTTTGATGCCCTTCTTGCTACCATGTCACATACATATAAATTCAGGCAAGTTGTTTAATACTAGATTTTAATGAGATTCAAGATTTTGGTGGAAAGCTTCAATTTTTTTGAAAAAACATGTTAAAGCAAATGACACAAATATCAAACCCTTTCCTTTCATTCTTGGTTTCTTTTCGAAAAGCCAAAACTCACAACATGTGCATGATTAGTTTAAACCCTGGTTAAAACGGCTTGGGTCTAATCATTTAGTTTGTTGGCAAGGAAAAAAAATTATAAATTGCTAGTGATTATGATCACAAGCAATTGGCTTCATTTTTTGTTTCTATTCATAACTTTTTAAACTCATCTAATGAAGGTGTTGGAGCTCTTAACTTTACATCCATAATACTGAAAGTACGAATATTTATGATTTCATGAAAATTAATGAAAAATGGCATCATTAGTGGTGAAAGAATAATTGAATCATTTCAAAATCAAAAAAAGTCACAGAAGAAAAGAAAAAATCTATTAAAATGGTGAAAAGTGTATGAGATATAATTCTCATATGTTGGGTTTGTAACCCAACAAATTCTAAGGATTGTTGGTTCTTAAATTGAGGCAAAAAGAGTTTTTAGTATTGCAAGTATTTGTAAAAACTTTTGGCACTTTTGGTTGAACATAGATAATTTTGACATTTTAATAAGCATTTATAAAAACTAACCAAATAATGTTCATGTTGGTAACTTGAGGTCTATGAAACAATTCATGGAAATGGAGAAAGACTTAATAGAGGACAACGAAAGTATGATTGAAAAAAAGGCTTTTCAAATTGGAGGAAATGATAATAAGCTTTAAATTATTTTTTAAGTTTCTTGCATGTGTTAGTTTACCTTTTTTTCATTGGATTACATTTAATTTAAGTTGCAATGTTAAAATTTGTGTTTTTGTGTTTGTAATTCATGGGGCAATGGAACAATGGAAATTCGCACTTCTAAACCTTAACCATAACATGTGATGAATCATTAAAATTTGTTAAGATTCAAGTTTAAGATTTTGTTTTTGTAATGCTACATCAATTTATGTTTTTTTTTTACCTTAAATTGGGGTTTATGTGATTTAAAATTTGGTTTTGAAATTTAAAAAATTTGGGGTCTACAAAAATCTTGAAATAAGGTTTAAAATAAGGTTTTTTGGGGGTTAGAAAAAGGTTGCTTGGAGGTTGGAATAAGGTTTGCTTAATTTGGGACTATTTTTAGTTATAACTATGGTGTTGGTATTTATGTCTCAGTTAACGATTTTTACAATACTTGTCACATGAACATAATTTTGAATAACCACTTATGTTTATACATAATTTATTACAAATAACAACCTTTAAAAATATGATTATGGTACACCTATGTCCTTATTAATGAAACCATATAATACCTATGTTGATGTGTACCATGTGTGGCTAACATACCCATGACATGATTATCACAAAATTAAAAAATTCAAATATTGCCTATGCCATACGCATGAACATGTTAAATACCTATGTTTTGGTTTTTCAAAGCATTGACTTAAAACAAAATTAAGGGAGCCAAACCCATTGTTGGAACCACAATGGTGTCAATAACCAAGTTGGCACGTTGGATGATGATGACTAGAGCCCTAACTCCCTCACTCCCATTGTTACAAGTCAACAATGAAGACAACTTGGCCAACAACAATGAAGATCACGGTGATTAGTGACAATGCTATATGCAACAAGGGCAATAATGGAGACATACACAACAACAATCTGTTTGGGGAAAAAAACAATTTAAAAACTTCTTTTACCTAAACCTTACAAAAAAAAACAAAACAACCATGGCAATGACAATCTACTTAAAAAACAAGAGGACTCTCAACTCCTCTTTGTTGCAAAAAAACAAGAGAAGCTCAAACTTGACTCCATTTTGTTCCAAAAAACAAAAGGAACCTAACTCTTTTTTTCTTAAAAAAACCAAGGGAGCCCAACTCTTTAAAAAAACAAATGGAACCTAACTCTTTTTTTTTTCTTTTAAAAAAACGAGGTAGCGCAACTCTTTAAAAAAACAAAAGGAGTTCAACTCCTTTTTACATGCTGCAAAAAAACACAAACAAAGGGGGTTCCTTCTACAAAAGAAAAAAGATTAGACAAATAAACACGCGCAACTTGTGAAGTAACTTGCTTTAGAATTGACAAACACTTTGAAAATGAAAACATTGAAAAGAGAATAACCACTTTGGAGATGGCAACATTTGCCATCAAGCAACAAGCTCCAAACAGCAAACTAAGGAGAAATGAAAGATATGACAAAGATCACAAACAATAAAATATATATATATAAACAAAATTAAAAGAAAGCTAGTGGTGGTTCTCACTATGTTTGGTGACAAAGAAAAAAGAAAAACAAATAAGAAGGATAATTTAAGAAAGGGGACAAGTATTTTGAAAAGGTTCCACAAAGAAAGGATCCAAAATAAATAGCGAGGGTGGCCTACACACTACTCCAACGGGGTGAGGAGCTTCATTCACTTGCCTCCATCCACCATGGATGACAATGAGTGAGAATAACTTCCCAACATGACAGTCCATTAACCCCAGCCCACCTATGCACAAGCCTATTCAACACCCTCGGTATATTAGGACAAAGACAGGGTCATAAAGGACTGGGCACACGGTTTCTGGTCTCGATCCGGGTCTAGTATGCAGTCTTAAAAAAGGACTTAGAAGCTGGTTCCTGGTCCTGGCCTAGATTTCAGCCATAAAAGGACTTGAAAGCTGGTTCTTGGTGGGTCTAGTATGATGCCAGTTCCCAATTCTGGGTCCAGTTCTTTTTTCAAATTGAATACCTCCGTTCTGGGGACCTGGAACTCGTCAACTGTGATAGCACAATAGATGCTGATCAGTCTTTAAAATGTAAAAATCCAGTATTTCTAGGGCACTTTTGTTAACAAGCTAAGATCTCATGCTTGCCAGGCCAGATCATTAAATGTTCAAGCCTACCAAGAGTTGTTGGGACAGGAAACTGCCTCCCATTCTGGGGAAAACTCAATTGTGGCAGATTCAGATGCTCAATACATTAGGACGCCTTTCTACTAAAGTCCCGTTTCAATTCTCATGACCTCCCCCTAGTAGAGAACCAAAACTCCTTGCATTTCCCACAACTAAAAGGAAAAGTCAGAGATAACAACATAGGCCAAACTTGCCAGAATCACTCATCTCTTACCCCTTCCCCTACCACCTCTACCACCTCTACCACCTCTACTGCCTCCCCTTCCCCCTCCTCTTTGTCCAGTAAAACCACCAGGCTTGCTCCTTTCTCCACCCTTACCACCCCGAGACCCTCCTCCAGTCTTCCCTCCCCGACCACTGCTATGTTTCATTACCTTCTTTTGCCTGTGTTTGCGAACTTCCTCTACACCTCGGAGTTCATCTCGCACAGTGGCATTGGGAACACTGTCTTTACTTCTACCAAGACTGCTGCCACGGCCGCCACGACCCCGGCTGCCACCATGCCCATGACCACCGCCCAGACCTCCCCTTCCACCCCTTCGACTGCCGGTGCCATTCTCTAAATTGAACAAACAGCCACACATTCTTTTTTTCAAATTCATGGGAAAGACAATTTTATTCTAGCACATATGAGAAAATTTAGCACCATCAACAGTCAATAAACTGACAATGATAGGACAACCTTTACTCATGCTTAGAAGGATTACTTCATCTTCAGGAGATTTCTGCTGCAGCAATGGAGATGACCACCCCAACATCTCATTGTTCTTACCCATCTCATGAAACACAACAATGTACCTCCAATTGCAAGCTCAACTGTGAATTCACATAGAACAAGGAATAGGAATCCTGTCCCAAACATGTTCCAGAAAATAAGATGCAACAAAGAGTATATACAAGAGAAATCCCAACCTGTGTCAAATCTATTATAGCTGCCCTTGTCCCCTTCCTCACCAACCGTTGAGACATGCATATGAGTGCGCTCCTTCCACTTCTTGTAGATCCCTCTGTTTCCCGCATTTACTTTGGCTCCACTTTCTGTCTTGATCTGCAAACCACATTCCATTGAGCTCAAGAAAACATCATGTCTGCCTCCACACCCAATAACATATATCATACAGCAACCAGCATTACTAAAGAGTTTGAACTCAAAACCAGTTCTAGAAATCTGAAGTTTTCTTCAGCAACTCCATGAGCTAGGAATATGCTACTATTTAGAGAAAGGACACTCTACTGATTTGTGAAAGACGAGCATGGTATTTAAAAACCTCTAGATATGGAACTTGTGACAGAAAAAGCTTCTGGCACATACCTTTCCTGATGCACTGACTTTCTCACCACGATTAAGCTTTACAAACTTCTTGCTTTTCTGCAAAACACATCATTCCATCTATTCAGATCTCTTCACAAATTCAATCCTTCACTATCATGGCAGGTGGAGCCTCCTTCAATTATCAATTTGAAGATACCGAATCCAATGTCCTGAAATGGGGGGTCAACGAAGCATCTAACACCTGTTGAAGAGTTTCCAAAGTGATTACAGAACACTGGGCAAAGATAGGGCATGTAAGCAAAAAATATGAACAGGCCTCAGCTGACAACAGCTTGTGTACCTTATCCCAGTGGTATGTGGACTTCTGCTTTTGCACCCCTGATTCATCATCAGCTATAAGATCCAGCACTTCTGTGTCCATCCTGCAGTTTTTAGAACATATTGAGCACACAGAGAGAACACTGGAATATATTGTTGACCTAAAACCATGACACATACAATAATAGTAAACCAGCCATCCTCTGCACAAACATTACAAAGATTGGCTTTGCAATAACTACAATTGATACATGGTGAGATGTCAACTGAAACACCTGCTGGGACCAAAGCCCTCGCCTCCTTTCACTGTAAGACCCATTTCCATATGCTGCAATCACAACACCAACACTGAAATTAAGCTTTGGAGACTCTACCCTATGACAGAGGAGCTGACCTTCTAATCAGAGCAGACGCTGATAGATAAAAAAAAGATCACTTTCCAGTTTGGGAGGAGAAACCATCAGAATCAGTGAGAAAAAATACTAATAGTGAACCAATAAAGGTGGCAATCTACTCACTCGATTTGATGGAATTGCATCAATATAATGATCCTCATCCCTGTAGCTCTTTGGTAGCTGCTTCAATCCTTTACCTATCCACAACCATCATCAAAATGGAAAGAAAAAGATTTTGAGAAAAATGCAGAAGTATGTCCAAACACTAGGTGAACTGCACAGAGAGACATTTTTCGTGAACGTAAAATCAAAAAAAAAGCAAGAATGGAATCACCGTCTCCATCCTTTTGACCATGACGCCTTCGCTTTGCCGATGGCTCCACTGGATCTGCAGGTGCATCTTCATGACTCTGAAAGGCCAAAGTCTGTTGAGTGTGATATCCAGCATGACCCAGGAATTTGGAAACTTAAGACAAAATAGCTAAGGCCAGTATTTCTATCAATTGCCATAGGGTGCCCAAAAGGCTCAAAAGTCCCTGCCAGAAAGACTAGCTTCAGCCGGCAATGCAAATGAAAAGCCTAGTGGACTCCTACTCAAATGCATACCTTTTCAAAAGCTTTGGCTGCTGCCTTTTGTTGCTGGGCAGCAGTAATGACATGTTCATGGACAGCTCTCTTGCGCTTCATGATTTCCACAACCTCAGCAATTGGAATCTGTTCCTCCCTCCACAATATGACTTGTATGAAAGAGCCCGAAACTCCAGGGATACACTTCCTCAAAAAGTCTAAACCAAAATGCATGGGAAACAGGCATTGGATCTATTGCCAATAAATATAAATGCCATAAGAAACATACTTTCTTATGCTTGCCTTTGGCTGCTTCAGCTTCAGACTCAATGACTGTTTGTTTAGGCCTGGAAACAAGCACAGACAAGATCAGAGACAAGACTTTGAAGTCCACACCAGAATAGTGTCTCAAAGAGAATGGCACGAAACAAAACAAAGATACTTTTTCTGAGAACCTGATAGCCTTCAATCGCTCAGTGAAAGCTGCCAGCTCTGCTTCTACATTCCGCACTTTCTCACGCAACCTTGGATGAAGGCCTTCACGGGGAAGGCCCTTAGACCGCTTGCTGGACTCTAGTGATGGAGCCGGCCGTGTTTTGGCATACAGCCGGAATGCATTTGCAGCAGCCTTGTGCAATGCTGTGAGCTCTGTGTTATTGGACACTACTTCCCGTAACCTGTGATGACATTCATAAGGAGCTTACTGTTAGCATGATTTGATTCCAAGTCCAGAAAGTAGAGCTGGTAAGGAATGAAGTAACATCCACTGATGCAGAGTACCTGTCCATGCCATAGTCAAGCACTGACTGAGGAAAGCGCCCATAAACTGTCTCCCCTCTGTCAATGGCATTATCCACTTCTGTGAGAACCTTCTGCTCATTGGCCACCACGTCATCCTCCAGAGGTGCAGGGCGAATGCCTTTTGACAAATACAAATGAAGATCTAGAACAAAAGGCATCTCATCTGGAGTGATGAAGGAATAAGCTGTGCCAATACGGCCAGCACGTGCAGCACGCCCCACCCTAGATAAACAGCACCAGGGCAGAGGAGAAATTTAGGGCTCATAGAGGTGGAGGGAATAAATCAGGGTTTAGGTGTTGAGATTCAGCTGCCACTAAGATACTTTTGCACAAATGACTCAGACACCACAACAAGCCATAGACAACAAAAATGTCTGAAATCAGGGTATCATTTTTTTCCAGCATACCTGTGCACAAAGAGTTTGGGCTTTGGAGGAAAATCATAGTTGATAACATTGTCAAGGAGTGGAATATCAATTCCTCGAGCTGCTACATCTGTAACTATCAAAAGCATCGTCTTTCTCGCCCGAAACTTTGCAATATGTATCTTCCGAGCTGCTTGATCCATTGCACCATACACCACCTTCAAACAACAACATTTGATTCAAGTTTTGCAAAGTTGAGGTTCTGAAGAATCTGCCAACAGACATTGTATCAAGTCAAACAATCACACAAAAAGTACTTGAGTATTACATCATCCACTAACAAGAGTCGATGGGACATTGTCATACCGAAAGATCAATTCCTTCACTCTTCATCAACTCAAACAGGAACTCAACATGATGTTTGGTGGAGACAAAAACAATTGTTTGCTGATGGGCTGGAATCAGATCCCGGACAAGATAAAGAAGAGCTGCTGGTTTCTCATCGTGTCGAAGAGTCAAGAACGAAAGCTTCAAATCTGGGCTGATTCTACTCTCCACATCTAGGCGTATTAGATGTGGATCCCGAAGACCTGCTTTTGCAAAATCTGCAAGGAGTCGTGGAAGTGTTGCACTGAAGAGAAGAGTTTGTCGAGTTTCACCCAAGTGAGACAGGATTTGTCGGAGCTGATCAGCAAACCCCATCTCAAAGAGCCGGTCAGCCTCATCAAACACTGCATACTCCACGGTTCGCAGTGACATGCCTTCTACTTCAGAGAGAAGATGCATGAGACGCCCAGGTGTTGCTACTATAACATCAGGATTTCTTGCAAGCTCTTCAAATTGGGCCTCCATGCTGTCACCTCCTACTAGTATTGACATTTTCAAGTCTGCCAACCCCATAGAATGTGATAATGCATCAGCTCGGTTGTGCATCATGCATGCTCTTGAAACATTCGCAGGAATACCCCCACAAAGCGCTAGGACATAAACCTCGGATAATAGGGCAGAGCAATTACCTGTGTATTTGCCGAGCTCTTTACAGAACTTGAATGTTTGTAGAGCCAGCTCTCGTGATGGAGACAAGATAACAGCACGAGCCCCAGATTTTGTAGAATGTCCTTTCAGCTTCTCAAGCATAGGAATGAGAAAGGCTGCAGTCTTCCCAGATCCGGTTCTTGCCATAGCGACAACATCGTAACCAGCGAGTATCAACGGCAGCGTTTTCCGTTGGATTGGCGTCGGAATCCTGTAGCCCTTGCGCTTGATGGCACGGAAAACAGGCAAGCTCAACCCTAAAGTCTCGAAACCTCCAGATTTCGCCTTCTTCCTCTCTTTCTTCTGAATCTTGAGCTGGGTAGCCGACAGAGTTTCGTTCATTGAAAACTCTTGGAACCCTGCTACAGGGAAACTCAGGTTAGCATCTGATTGTTGTGACTCATCGCCTTCCTCCTCTGAGTCGGAACCCTCTCCAGAGCCAAACGTCGGACGCCTGGTTGACCCCATCATGTAAGCTGAATCAAATTGAGAACAAAACAAACAACCTGACAGAAGAAAAGATGCTCTACAATTCCAAGAAAAAAGGGCTTGTGGAAACAACCCTGCACCATCAAATCTACACCTACTTCGCAATTTTTCCTTCCTTGCTTCACAAGCGGAAGAAGTGCAACAGCTTTGCTGCTACTGTCCAAGAACGCTCAATTCCTTCCCAAGTGCGCCCCAATCTCATTCCAAGGCTAAACCCTAACCCTAACCCTAACCTTGAATACGTCGTATTGGAACCTCCTGCCTGTAGCATTAATGTTGCACTTTTCCACATGATCTTTAATGTCAGCCATATTTTCAAGGTTAAATCTCTATCTCTTAGCAAAACTTTTTTATTCCTTGGCTAAACTTTTATTTCTTGGCCAAAAAAATATATATATATATATTCCCTAACTGAACCTTTATTTATTGGCAAAACTTATTTACTCTTTTAACTAAACTTATATTTCTTGACAAAACCTATCTACTCTTTAGCTAAACCTCTATTTCTCGACAAAAAAATTTATACTCCTTAGTTAAACCTTTATTTCTTATCAAAACCTTTCCCACTCCTTGGTTCAACCTCTACTACTTATTGACCAAAAAATTCTACTCTCTAACTAAATTTTTACTTCTTAACAAAAACATTTCTATTCCTTGGTTAAACCTTTACTTATTAACAAAACCTTTCTTTCCTTGGTTGAACCTTCACTTCTCAACAAAACCTTTTTTACCTTTAACTAAATTTTTATTGTTTAATAAAATCTTTCTATTCCTTGGTTAAACTTCTACTTATCAATAAAACCTTTGGTTAAACTTCTACTTATTAATAAAACCTTTCTATTCTTTGGTTAAAACACACATGCATCCATTGAATTTTACCATGGGGCATTAGGGTGCAAGTATGTAGATGGGAACCAACGATATTATTTTACAAAAGGACTATGACATTTATTAATCTTTTTTTTCATTTTTTCATATGAAATCTTTTTTGAATGAAATCTTTGCAACTTTTTATTAAAAATTCATATAGTTGCCCCAATAGATCACATGTTTTTTGTTAATCATTATTGAATAAATATGAACTTTTCAAAGTGTAGATTTTGCCAGATTCTATGTTTCATTTTGAAAATTTATCATAATTTTGAATCATACCAAGATATGTTAACTTATGTAGGCCTTTTGTTTTTATATCATAAACTATAACCTTTTTTTTGTATGTCATGCACATTACACCCCATTTACATGTGGTGAGGGACTCTAGAAAATTTAAAATTTTGAAAAATACTTTGAATTTCTAAAAATTTTAAATTCCATATTTTTTTAATTATGAATGTTTTTTGAACTTGGGTAGTGGGTTACTATCTTCAAATTTTTTTACCATCAAAATTATGTTATTACAATAGCCCTTTACCAACCCTTTGTAAAATTAACCACAATTTGATGCAACACCTATTCAAGTTCAAATGTCATTTTTAAAAACCAAAACCCAAAATTAATTTAATGAATTTAGAATTTTAATTCCTTAACATTCATATTGCTCATTTAACACAACTTGGAATGATTAACATAACTTTTAAATGTCAAGAAAAAAACACATGTCAAAAAGTTCATAATTTTCACCATTATCCAACATGGTTTGTGGCTCCTATCTTTGTACTCATTCCCATTAAAACATTGGTTTTCCTTGGAGACAAAAGGGCTTCCAAGTCAGCTGATTGATTGGTAAGTGTGGAGATTTATAACAACAATTGCAAAACACTGCATGCACACATTTGAAATTTAAAAAATGGGTTTATCTAAAATAAAGTTATGGAACACATTGTGAAAGTGAGCATTCAGAAAGCCACATTGATCTTTCATACTCGTGTCGCCCATGGGATAGATGATTTGAACAAGATTGGCCATGCATGGATGGTACCAAACCGACAACATCCAAATATTAAATACAAAATCCCACTTCCTTTCACAAGTAATTGCTAGAATGTGTTAAAATGACATGTATAGGCATAATACATAAAGAACATTTTATTTTGGAATTTAAAAAATGGATTTTTAAACTATAGTTGATGAAAATTCAACTTTGAGCAAAAGATATGAGATAAAATATGGTGTTATTGGGAACAACTTAAACAATGCATTTGGAACATCAAGGAATTCTTTATATTTATTTAAACACTATTATGGATTATTTAACTACTTTAATTAATTATTATCTTTCCCACTTAATTCCACTTATTTCTCTTTAAACTTTATCCATTGAACCCATAAAAAACTTGACAAAAATGTTTTGTGAACATTGTAATCTAGTCATCAAACTTATCCTTTATGAACCATTAACTAGACTACTATTAGTTTCATGTTCCCCATTTGGTTAAGTGATTGTGGTTTATTAATACAAAATACTCATGTTATTTTCCACACTTGAAGTTTGTTTGTTGTAAAAGTGAAAATAAATGTTAAATCAAATGGAATGTTTAATTATAATCATGCGTGTCTCATTTAACTAGTTTGAATTTTGGGCCTTCCTAGGCATTAATATGTATGAGGGCAAATGTATCATTGGGTGATACAACTAGGAACTTAAAGGAATTCCTCAAGTAGTAAAACCAACTTAATATTATTCCTAGCCCTTTTTTCTTTAAATGTTTTTACAAATATACATGTACTTTTTCTCATGTTTATCGATTGCATGCCAAAGTGTGTGACCTAAAGTGTTCGTTGGAATTAAAAGTTGTGACAAATTTGTTTTCTTGATTGTAAGGGCCATTTTAAAAATCATGTTCCTAAACTTTGAAAATTAAGAACTAAATTATATTAATACTCAATTAATTACATAAATATAATCAACATAATATTCCAAAAGGTACATTTTAAAATTATTTATTAAAAAAATCAAAACATTTTTTGAAGTTATATTTTTGACCAAAAAATTCAAAACAAAAAAACATTGTTGCATTCATGAAACTTTTTTTCAAATGCAATGATTAGAAACATCAAAATACAAAATAATCTTGATATCATTAATGTTTCAAGTCTATATAACATGGTAAATGTACTCATTGAAAAATTCTAATGAAAAGTCTTATTTATGTGTTTCTAATATTTTTTTAAAAATCTAATAAGTCGAATAAAATCAAGGTGTGATGTTCTCAATGGTACCACCCAAGGATACATTTGTCCACAAATAGAGTTTAAACTTTCATTTGCTTAAAATGGAACAACAATCAATGAATGTGCAAATAATAAAATATAATAACATGGCTTAAAATATAATTGTAATTATCTTTTGTTATTTGACAATGTACTATAATGATGGATGCTTTTATGCATTATGGAAAAATAATGAATATTCATGAATGGAACTCATTCTTGAATTAAGAGTTATGCAATCTAAAGTTGACCTACACTATTTATGAAAAATTTAACCATTTAAAAACCTTTTATGAATGTCACATGAATTAATGTTAACGTTATGAACTTGGTTACAAATTAAGAGGTTTTGGGATGTCCAACATGACAATTTATATTGGACAAAAACACAATTTTATTTGCAACTTTTCTTATTTATGTGAGGTAACTTGACACCTTAGTGAAACACAATATATGTTATTAATGAATTTTGGAAAAACAAAAGGGACAACTTGACCTTATTGCTTTGGAAATCAATAAAGGTCTATTATGGATGATTTATGGATGAAGATGCACAAGACATGTGAACATGTTTGGGTGGTCTTGTATGACAACAACAATGACATTTATTTTAACTTTTCCCCAAGATTTGACATGTACCCTACTACCTTGGTAGCATTGATGCTAATTATATTATTTTCATAAATGTTGAATATTTTTCCAAATGACAAAAAAAATGTGAAGGGAAATATTGAAGCTTTGAAAATTAAATAATTTATCGACAAAAATGTGTTGAAGCTACTAGGGTATTACAATATGTTTTTACATTGCTTATAATTGATTCAAGGTCCATAATTTATATATATATATATATATGTTATTTAAAATACAATTACAAAAAAAAAATTTAAACATGATTCATTAATGAATTAGTTGTATGGAGAATTACAAAAGCACCATGAATCCTATAGGAAATTTAATTGGTTTCATGGTTGGACAAAATATTTAATCTATGTCATATTTTGAAGTTAAATTGATTATGGAGAATGTGTATGTTGCATTTGATATGGAAAAATACAACTTTTATAAGTTGTGAGGTTTTGATAAATGTTCAGAAATATCACCACACTTTTACATAAAAATTAGTTGGATGTTGTGAAATTTAAGTAAAATGAGCCATCTAGCTCCATTTTTTTCAAGTTTGGAAAATGAGAATTTGAACATTATGGTATAGGATCCAACAATGCATAATCAATGCCATAATCCATATCAACTTTTGCCCTTTCCATCTAGGTTGTTTTTTTTCAAGTTCCATGAGTAGGTCCATTGGCAAGGATCCCCAACAACCATTAGCATTAAATGGTGACTATCCTAGGCAAGCGATAATATTTAAACAAAAATGTTGTTACAAATGGTGACCTAGGATGTGCCTAGGTCTAGATGTGGTTAATTTCATTATTTTTATTTCAAAGATAGCCAAAGATTCCTTTAAAATCCCTAAAAATCACATTTTTTCATATATTTTTATTTTCTCAAAAAAAATTCCCAAAAAACAATGCTTGCCATCCAATAATTAATTGATGAATGACATCATTTTTTTCTTTTCATATTGATTAGTTATGTGAATCGGAATACATTAAATAGTGTCCAATTATTTATGCTCATTGTTCTAGTTAATTAAATAATTCTAATGACAAGAAATTTTGAGGAACTATTATATGGGTGGTTTTTGAAAATCTATCATATAATTGTAATTGGACACTTCCAAAGACAATTCCTATCATATGGTTGTCCCTAGACATTTTCAAAGACATTTCTAGAAACAAGTACCTCATTTCCAAGTCTAACTACCTCACTTCTTTCCTAATAATTATCTTAGTCCTTTTCTCTATCCACCAACATGGATATGCAAAAACAAATTAACATGTGTCTTTTCATGTCCACAATATTTATATTAATTCAAAGTAAATTTGACATTGACATAAATAATGATGAATTATTGAAAACCATATGAAAACACAAGACCAAAAAAAAAGTTGATCATCACTAATATTGCATAGTAGCACAAAGCCCAAATTGACAAAGTATGGGAATATGAGTTACATTGCCATTTTGGTGTTTACAAGGTGCCATTATCTTGCCATTGTATTGCATCAATGCAAAGATTCAAGTCAAAAAATGATTAGGACCCATTCAAAAGCCGAAAATGGAACAAAGTGAAAGGATCAATCAACTTTAGAAATAATGTGTAAAGACTCTATTTATTCAAATTGGTACTTCTTTTGTTTTGCAATCAAGCATTAACCCTCCCAAATTGTGGGGCTCTTCATTGCACTTTTGGTACTGTTGGAAAGCCCTCAATGAGACAATGTGCGTGGTGGTGGTCATTTCACAAATTTCAATCCAATGGACAAAAATGATTAAATTTAGATTGACTTTTGTCATTGAAAATTGATTAAAATTTACAAAATTGAGTTTTTCAATCAATCAATGCCTCTTCATCATATTCCCTGTTTTGTTTCCCCATTTGCATCCCAAACCTTAACACTTGAGAATTCACAATTGGGCAGCCAAGTAAGATCATCTTCAAGGATTTAAGGGATATAACTTTGCAAAAATATATTTCTTTTTCACAAACCATGAGGGTCCATTAGTAGTTATCCAAATAGGAACCTTTCATTAAATTCTCTCTTTTGTTTGGTTGCAAGCTGGGAAATAGGAAACTATCATGATGAAGAGTTATTCAATGATGATGGTGAGTAACTCAACCTAAACCCAACAAGCAACGAGAAGAAGTAGCCAACAAGTACTTGACACATCCATGATCAGAATTTTGGGTGTCCTTGATTTTCTCTTGACAAATCAATAAAGATGTGCAAGTCAGGCTACAAAAACATTCTTCGATTGTTGAGTCAGTAGGAACAGATGGAGAGAAACTAGATAAGAGGCAATAACCAATCAGCAAATGTGATTGCTGTTGAATCTAAGCAACTTACCTCTCATAAGGGAGTGGCATCACTGATCTTCAATCAGAATTGCCAATTTCAGGTGTATGACATGGTACTGCTCACCCAAAAGTCATTACTGAATCCTGAATTGAGCTGCAACATGAGAAATGACATGGCCAATGTACTGCTATGCACTAGCAAAATCATGCCTCCAGTTGTCCAGACCCTGTGGCAAAACCTGCCATGAAAGACATTGGGGCTGTACCCAACTTAAGGGCAAATAGATGGCATATGTTGTGCACTATTGTATGCTGCTCAGACAGAAAATTCCAAGCCAATATGACAGTGAGAGTAAGGATCCAGCACGAATCTTGATGAAATTATCTCCATTCATGTAGCAGAGAGATTTTACAGTGTCAAGATTCATCCATGTCTGTGCTGTCTTGTATGCCTTCAGGTTGCTCAGGAATAGGCACAGATCGACTTATATATTCAACAAGTGAATTGTCACCCTTGCTAATTGCCTCATCCACTGGAGTTCGCTCATACCTGCATATAAAACCATGAAAGTTCCCCATCACACTCCTGGTTCAATTGAAACTCTCTCTTACAAAACTCTGGCATCGACATATTCATAGCTCAAATGAAACTTCCTGATGAAGAATAAGCCAGTAAAAACTTCCATTTGTACAATTGCCTCTTAATTTGCATCAAAATAAAGGATGGCTTTCCACCAAACTCTACACAAACCTGTTCACAATACAGTATTCAGCCTAAGCCCTATCTTTAAGTGATGTTGCTGTAAACATCAAACCACAGACCCATATCAACTAGTTGGGACCAAACAAAAAAAAGGTCTGTACTCATAAGTTTTATCATTGCTAAACCCTTGTGAGTATAACTACATATCCCAATTTGAGCAGAGAAAGAGGGTGTGGTTTCAATTTATGGCTCTCATCCAATAGGAGTACTCTATTTCATTGGACCTTGGTCCTTGGACCCTCATCTTAAGTGGCCCTCAATGAAGTAGTGGAACTTACCTTGATACAGACAGTTTGTTCCAAAGTTCACAATATCATATAGAAACCTCTACAGATAGCATTATACAAAACTCTTCTGAAACTCAGCAACTGGGGTTTTAGCACAGCAGCAGCAGAGAGAGGTGGAAAGAGATAGAATCAGGATTCAGAATTTCACCTATTGACTGCAGAGACATTTGCCCCCTGAGAAATCAGCAATTCGACCACCTGCACAATTTGAAAATTTTCAATACACTTCATGGCAACTGACAATTGAATACATGCAATCTTTGACCCTCTGATGAGGGACCGCGTTTTCTGAGATTCAACATAATTAAAATGTACAAAGATATTATCAATATTGACTGTTGGCTTGTTGAAGGAGATCCTTAAAGAGTATTGTAGCAGACCTGTTTTTGTCCATTGAGGACTGCATAGTGAAGAGGCGTATTCTGCTCCATGTTGCAACTGTTTGCACTCTGCATGCATCATCAATGCAATATGTTTCAAGTTTCAACTTGCAAGGTCCAAAAGAAACAACCTGAACCTCAAGAGATTTGCTTAATACTAGAGTCTCCCAATTATTGCGGGGTCATTTCATTCCACTCAGACAGTAAGCTTTTATTCACCACAGTTGAAAGGACAACAACTATGAGCATGAGCATGAGCATGAATTTTAGTCCTTGCACATTGCCATTGTGCCTGGCCAAGGAAAAATCATATGTATGAGATTATTGAGAAATCTCCACAACAACGCATTGAAGGTAACACAACAAGTCATTATAATAATAGCCAATGAGGGTCATTCACAAAGTGTCAGACCTTCACATTCATCACAAACAGCAGCAATCAGCTGCCATGAGTACCCACTGACTTCATCAGCTCCTGACAGTGGTCTAGACAAGTACACAATAATCAGGCCAAATTTGGGGAAACCCAATACAAAAACCTGCATCCTGAGTTTCTGTCACATTTCTGGAAGCAACAGGACAACTCAGTCATGAGTGTTGGCTAGCACTCAGGAGACATAGCTACTAAAAAACAATTAGTACTATCCTCATTCAAGCTGCAACACACTTGTAAGGGTAAGCTTCATTTCATTTGAGCTTGTCATCCCTCTACAAGCAAGCATGTAAGCCCAAGGCATAGAGAGGCCAATGTAGAAGGTACTGGTAAAGGCCTCCTGCAGACTGAGAATATCCTTGTTTAGCACACCACTAGTGACTACTTGGATGTAAAACATCTGCTAAAGCCACTGACTGCAAAGAAATCTCCACAACACACTTTGAAGGTATCACAACAATGAGTGGAGTCATAACCTATGAGAGTCCAATTTAGGGACCCTAAAGTGCACTTTACAGTGAGTTTCCACAACTAGGTGAGGATATGAGGAAAACATGCAGCTTATCACATAATGGCTCTGCCTTTTAAATGATATCCATAAGGATGATAAATACTCAATTGGAAACAGATAACATGAAGCCCAAGTGGATCCTTCATTTATGCTGGAAATGTTCCTATAGTGGACTCCACATGACCCTAGATGTAGGGATACCAAACTTTGGCACGTTTCTTGGTGCATCCCAATATCTCTACCCTGAAGGGCAGAGCCAACAAAACTGAGAGATGATTGCAGCACATCAAGTTTTACCAGAAAAGAGAGAATACTTACAGCACCATGATCCAGTAAAAGCTTTGCAATATCCAGATGCCCATTGGCTGCTGCCATGTGAAGAGCTGCACACACACCCCCCCCGCCCCACCACATACACACATCACTAGAGTATCAATGAAGTGCAGCAAGATCCACAAGTACACTTGGCAGGGAGGATCTAATCTGTCAATACAAGGCTCAAACTCTTGTACTACTCCTTATTTGTGCTTGAAGAATGTGCAATTGTGTGAGTAGAATCCATCAACCCAAACTTGTCCTAGATCCTCTGACTCACTGGAAAATAGGTCCTGTATACTAAAGATTTCAGATCTGGTGAAGTAAAAGCAGGAGATCCAAGCCTAAAACGCAGAAGCAACTGATGTGCTGGTTACACAATAGTGACAGTCACCCACATTTTCAGAGACTGGAGCAATAAGTATGGTCATGACAAGCTACCAAAACATTCACACTTGCACTGATTTCATCAGCTCTCAGCAGTAGTGATCTGGTGGAGGTTGATACCATACATTAACTAACATATTGAGTTTCTGGACCACAAGACTGGGAGTATTGGGAAGACCCAACCATGATGCTGGCTGGCTGCACCCAAACAACACAGAAAAGAGAAGGACAAGACCCAAGGAAACCAAGAACAAGGAATTTTAAAAAAAGGAATGAAAACCAGAGAAAGAATCAAATGGGCAAAAGGGGAAGAGGAATAGAGAAATAACAACAAACAAAGAAAAACATTAAGAGCATGATTTTTTGCAGACCAAAGAGGGCTTCCAAAGCTCCGCACTGAGGATAATAGAATGCAGGAAATAATCCTGTTGAAGATTTCAAAGGCACAGTAAAAAAAACCAAAGCTTTGGTCCAATTCTGATGTGAAAAACTGCTATCTAGATCACTTGATAGTTGCAGATTTCGACTCTTAAGGGTTTCAGGTTCTGCTGAGCATTTTGCTAGGTTCCTGTTGTGTGAAGTTTTCGGATCTAAGCGTTTGTTTGTTTGTTTGTTTACCTGTGCGGCCTTGTACATCTTGGCAATCTACAGAAATGCCCTGAGCTAGACCAGCCCGAACATCCTCCAAATCTCCGTATCTGGCTGCCTGCAGCATCATTGTTCACAAACGCATGTATGATACCATCTTGATCTTCTTCATGCGCTTACTAGCGCTTGCAACAAAAGAAAGAAGCAGTTTCAAAACTACAAAAGAGAGAATTGAAATCCTGTGCACATGAGCAAGACATATGTTTCAGCATCGGAGAACTTCAGTGCATGTTCTTACCGGGTCACCATGGGAGGGAGGAAGAAGTTCACACCTGAAGGAAGTCGTCCTGGTGGAGAGCCGTGGTGGTATCCGGGCTTTCTTCCTCGCTTAGATCCATTACGAGCCCCATGCCGTTTTGCCTCTCTTCTGCAACAAAACACCCTAACAATGCGCCGGATTTTCGTTGCAAAACCACAAACCAGATATCCTCCTGCTCTTCGTCGCAAACAACGCGCGCCCTGGAGTTCCGTAAACTGGATGATCGGAACCTACTAATAGCAAACCACCCGGACCAAACGATATATCTGGCCAATCAAGAGTGGGTGTTAGACCGTGCAGCGGCGTTTGCCAGCCCTCAAGCATATTGTGCAAAAATGTTGAGCCAAAGCCATTTTACTGAGCCTGTCAAGCAAAAAATTTATTGATCTTCATCCAAAACATACTGTGCAGTGTGCTGCCGATGGAGATGCTCTCTTAAGGCATAGTGCCATTTGCACTGGTAAAGCTTGCTGGAAAACAGGGAAAGTAGGGGAGCTCTTGATGGAAGTTTGAGAAAACTGGCGTTTTAGTCAGTTCTTCTGTTCTATGAATAGGCTGCTGCTTGATTTCAAATTATCTCTGAATTTTGGATTTGCCAATTGGGAGTATGCTCAAACTGCGTATGATGTAACCAGAATGCCTTTCCATTGACTCTGTTGATATGCCATATTTCATCATTTGTTTCCAACACTTACTGATGTTATTGGGTGTTCCCATATTCTAACTCTAGCGATTGCAATTGGCCTGACTGCAGGTGATTATGACATTCAGCCAAATTGTTTTCTTGTATGCAGCTCCATGGATTGCTGCCAGGGGCAACAACCTTCAAATGCTTCATACTACACTAAAACCCTCAATCTCAGTCCCATCTTGGTTAGAGAGACACACACACTCTGAACATCAGAGCGTCGTGTAGCTAACAATCTCATATACGCTAGTAGATGCATGAAAAACTCACAAATTGACCTCTTTGAAAGACATAAAAGCCCACTTTCTAAAAGAAAGAAGAGCCCTCCCCAGCACTTGAAGAAACAACATAAGGACTTGTTCTCTCTCTCTCTCTCTCTCTCTCTCTCTCACACACACACACACACACATTCATCTATAATGGCAATGCTGCAAAGAAAGTGCAAAGAACACCTGCTAATTCCATTTTTCGAAACACCCCACAAACAGCACTCGAAAAAATATGTTGGGTAACGTATCCTCCAATTACACTAAAGAAATTGGTACATGATAGAGCTAATTCACTCACTCACTTCAGATAACAACAAGCAAAACCCCTTCAAAAGATGCATAGAAAGAGCCCCCACTCACTGACTGTAGGTAAAAACGATAAGCAACGCTGGCTGCAAAAAGGCTCATAGAGTCTACATGGATGAGAGAGTTTTGTATAGGAGGAGAAGGGCCTTAGTACAGGCCCTTCTGTGGTTTGAGATCTGTGCCCCAGGCCGTAACACCTTTGGAAATGAAGCTCTTGTAGTGCATTCAATTGGCCAATAGATGGAGGTAATTTTTTCAAGTTGGAGGCGGCCGAGGGAACAGGTCGAAAATCACAGAAGGGCCTGCTGTAGTGGGGGTGTCCTTTTTCTAAGTAAAGCAGAGCTGGGATTTTTTTCACTTTTTTAGAAATAAGTGACAGGCTGGCTGGTACCTTCCGCTGGTCAGCTAGATCCCGGTACAGCCTGGCTGGTACCTTACCTTCCACCGCGGAAGATCCCACTTGTTGAAAACAGGTTTCTTCAGGCAAGTAAAAGGGAGCTGAAAATACAAAGGAAAAAATCCAGGGCGCTGCTTTATGGATGAGAAAATGCAATTAGGTGTACTACAGCGTCTCTCTTTTGTCTCGCCCCCTCTCTCGCACTTGGATGAGAAGGATGGATATAAGAAGATTTGGATGGAAACAGAAATGTGCGAATATCCCTCTCTTCTTTCTCTCTCTCTCTCTCTCTCTCTCTCTCTCTCTCTCATCTTTTTCCGCCCCTTTTTGCGCATTGCACGCAGTTTTTTTGCCTTCAATCTTGCGTGTGTCGGCAACGTTCGTCCTTTTTTTTTGGTTTGTTTTTTTTTGCTTCTTCCTCTTTGGTTTCTGTTTGCAGAAATTTTTCTTTGATTCCGTCCTCACACCTCGGTGCGTCCTCGTCCGGCCGAATTTTCCAAATTTTGTATAACAAAGAATTGTGTCAAGATTTCGCTTTTGCTTGTTTGTGTTTATTTGTTTCTTGGGGG
>Ga0209208_10001397_pt1 | contig 33844 bp, 14 predicted proteins | sample S1TSphfallax_3_FD_187694 | JGI IMG/M metagenome (GOLD analysis project Ga0209208, IMG submission 187694) | Host-associated microbial communities from peat moss isolated from Minnesota, USA - S1T2_Fd - Sphagnum fallax MG (SPAdes) (version 2) | ecosystem: Host-associated > Plants > Peat moss >...
ATATCTCAAAAAAAATTATTTCATTGTTGACCAATTTTGTTTCTCTACATTGATGTTGATGAAATTATATGATTAGCTACAAACAATGGAAAAAATGGGGAAAAAACAAAATATTTGTGATTGTTAGGCATGTTCACCATTTTTTGAAATTAAGATGATTAAATTAACCACATCTAGATTTGATTAGGATATTTTACATGAATATTAGGCTAGATATATATATAACTATGAAGGTCAAAATTTCAAAACCCCATACCAAGATCCTCTCTAGCCTTGAAATCAAAATCATGGGTACTTGCCCTTGTTGTCAACCCTCAACCATGTGCCCCCTATTCATAACCTTAATCAAAATGAGATGAAAAAGTGGGTTGATTATTTGGCAAAAACCCAAATTTTTACCATTGATATAACTACCAAGGGCACACAATAAGGCTAAGATTTTATTTCCCTTTAAGGTTAGGGTTTACTTGGTTTCTTTAAACAATAAAGTTCTTTGCAAAAAAGATTCTTGTTTCATGATTTCTTTGAAATCAACCTTGCTAGCTAAAGTAGGTTACATGTGATCTTGAAATGGAATTTTGCCATTTTTTAACACATCAATGTGAGGGAGCATTAGTTGAAAAAACATTAATCAAGGGAATGTTAGTTGATGAAGCTTGTAGGTGATGGTACCACTTAAGATCTTTAGAAAATTTCACAAGGGAGAGAAAATAAAATAGACATTCTTTGTTTGTTCATGAACTTTCTTTGTGCATTGTGTTTTTTCTTTGTTGTTTACAATTTTCACCTTCTTCACTTGAAGGAGAAAAATCACCAATGTTGTCTTTTGTTGACTATTGATTGAAAACGGGTAAAAGAGGGAAGATAGTTCTTTGTTGTGGCCTTTGAAAATGAGAGTTTGATTACTATAACATGCACATTATAGTAATCAAACTCTCATTTTCATGGTCTTCTAAGCATAGGGGCTTTGTGCATTTTGTTTTGACAACTTTTATATTCTAAAATCACTATTTACTTGAGGTCATCATCCACTAAAAGACATAGCTCTTACTTGTTGTGGTTTCTATTATAACTATTGTGATTTTTGTTGTAGGGTTTCAACTTTCACAACTTGGGGTTTTCTCCATTGCATAACTCTTACTTATTATGGTTTCTATTGCATTTGTTGTGGTTTTTCTTTGCAAGGTCTCAATGTTCACAAGTTGGGATTCATTTCCATTGCACAACCCCTACTTGTGATTTTTATTGCAATTGTTGTGGTTTTTGTTGGAGGGTCTCAATTGCACAACTCTTATTTGTTGTGGTTTTTATTTTAGGGTTTCAATTTTCACAAGTTGGGGTTTATTTCCATTGCATAAGTCCTACTTGTGGTTTCTATTGCAATTGTTATGGTTTATGTTATAGGGGTTTAACTTTCACAAGTTGGGGTTTTACTATTACACAATTCCTACTTCCTATGGTTTTTGTTGTAGTGTTTGAACTTTCACAGGCTAGGGTTTAGTTCCATTATATTATTTTATTTTTAATTTTCTTGTTGGGTTTTGGGTTTCAAGTCACACTTTTTCAAAGTGTTTAATAACAAGATAATGTGCTTTACAATGAACATGCATGATGTTACTTTTAATTTCAATTCCCTTTTAATTTTTTTCAAGATGTGGTAATAACAACAACATAAACAACTTGCAAATTGTGGTAGTGGAGAAGAAAGTTTAAAGGATGCCAATGGTGATGAGGCACCCCTATTTGAAATGCAATCGAAAAGTTGAAAAAACAAGGAACTGCTTAAAGATTTAATAATCACAACTTGTCAACATGGGCTTTATTCAAGGTAAATGACAATTAACTTGTAGATATGAATATGAATTGGATCATGCGATGCATAATCTATCACAATCATATGTGTGGACCTAAAATTCTAGCCTTACATAAGGCCCACAAGGTTTCATTACATAACATAAAACAATTTGAGTGACATTACTACCATGAAAAAAATGTGGAGGTTGAACATACTTGACCTTGTTTAAATAGTATGAATAATAAGCTACAAGTCATCTTATATCCCACTTAATCATGAACCAATTAGTAAGAGGCCAAATGTAGCACCAAGTGCCACTTTTAGTTTTTTTGCTACTACTAATGGATTTTCCAAAATATCATGCCAAACAAAAGGGCTTTTTGGAGGATGTCATGTTGTTGGTGATCAAGGGTTTTTTTGCCATTGAAAGTAGTGGAATCATGAATTTGGTTGCAAAGATTGGCATACAAATTATGCTTAAAGGCTATATTTCCATCTAGGAAAGTTTTTGCTAAAAATGTTTTGCATTCCTTAGTGCAAAAACTTTGGTTGTATATGTTCAATGTGCATTAGCCACATGTGACTTTAGCCACTTGCACTTTGGATCTTTAGATGTCAAAAGGGGGTCATGACATCTTTGTTGTGGTTGTAAAATTTCTCTCGAATGATTGGGAACCAAAACATATAACAATTAAGTTGTTTGAGGATTTCAATACCTTTGGTGGAACTATGGCAATCTAATTGTGGCAACTCTTCAATAGGTTTAATCTAATTCAAAAATATTTTGGCACATGTAAAGGATGAAGGGTGCAATTTACAAACTTATGCATATGCCTTAAAATCAAATGTATTTTGTAATGTTTTGGGCATATCCAAACCATTTGATGGAACATGTTTAAGGCATGCATTATCCAAGGTTTGCCATATGCGTCACAAACACCATTTTCACATGATGAAACTTCTTGCTAGATCCCCAAAGGGGTATAAAGAGAGGTAGAATCCTCCATGTAATTTTCAATTTGTTCAACATGAATCTAAAGTATAATTTTGTTCTATTATTTTCATATTTATGTTTTTTTTAATTGCAATAAAGATTTTGTTTGTACTTTGGTCTTGCATACTTCATGTTCTTAACTTTAGTTTTTGTGTTTTTGTCTTAGTTCTTTTGTTTCATGTTTTGGATTTAGATAGACCTACCCTTTCATCATTCATCTTCGTAGTTTTCATGCTTGTGGCAATATGTTATTATAGACGACAAAATTGCCCAAGGTTTTAACTTTACATCTATCAAGTTTGCTTAAGTTGACACTAAAAAATGTATAACATGACCAATGAAAAGTGGCAAGAGAAGGCAAGCATGGGATGAGTGGGACATGGTTTTTTGAATTTATTCATTTGTTGATTTTTTGTGTTTAGTTTGCAAATCTTACATTCATGAAGATGTTTGTTCCAAGTTCCAACTAACAACTTGTTTTGGTTATTGGCATCGCTGGGTTTTCATACAGGTTTGCTAGTCAAATGTTGTTATTTTAGGATATTTTGACATTTCACTTAGCCATTTCCTTATGTTTATCAACAATGGCATTACAAAGTCATGTACCATTTCCACAAACTTGGGTAGTGTGTGAAATTATTGTGAAAATTTTATCATTGATAATAGCTAGTTATGTGATTAACCAAAATTGTGTTCATTAATTGCTGGAAGTTTCCTTACACTTTGTCATTTCCACTTGTTGTGAGATTTGTGAACTTTCACATCATATTGTCCTTAATATCTTGATTGATTTAGAGATGTTTTCTCTTGATGAAAAGTTGGAAGAACTATCAATTTGCATGAAACATCAAATCTTGGAAATGATTTTGCCCTTCATTTCATTTTTGCAAGGATTTGATAAGGGGAAAAATCATTAGATTTTAGCATTGATGTTAGATCTTAGGTGTAAAGGTCTATATCTAATTACTAGCTATGTGTGTCATAAAAGTGTAACTAATTTGGTTGGTGATTTTGATCCGCAATTATTACTACCTTTGCTCATGGAAGCACACAAGTAATTAAATGCCGAATGTTATTGATGAGCTTTAGGTCCAAGGATCACATGTTGATTCTAAATATTTGTTTCACATTATTGAAACAAATCCAAATACTTTGAAGCACCTTGTTTCAAAAAAGCTTGATGGATCTCACCATTATCCCATTGATGTGGATTGGAAAGATGCCTTGTGTTGGTGGAACACAAAAGAATGAAAACAAATTATAGTTGTAAAATTGACAAAATGCACTATGGGCATTACAGCCTCCTGAATTGAAATAAAAAATTATTTTTTTATTTTTGAAATTTTGATTTCACTTTGCAAATGTCATCTCCAAACTAATAAGAATTAATTTTATTAACAAGAACCAGCTAGCAAAATTGTGCATTGGTTGTTTGAAGCATTTTTGTGTCTTGGGTTTCTAAGTTTTAGCTAAAGAATAAAAATGGGACACATCGGGAAGAAAATGCTTGAAGGTGTGGGCTGCATCAATTTTGGGGGATAATAGATTTTTCATTGCATTATGCATCCTTCAGAGTGTGACAATTTCAAAATAGAATTAGGAGCTTATGATTGGGGGAGTAAATGCATGTGAAGAAAAATTAGATTTGATAAATTAATTGGAGGTTAAATTTAAGGATTGAATGGAACATGAGAAAACTTGGAAGTAGGTGATATGAATTATCTACCCCAATACTAAATAAATGGTAAGACATATTGCTATGTTTTCATTAGGCATTTATTGAGTTATTTCAAATTTGTAATTGATTTCATGGTTGTGGAAACATGATGGTGATCTAAAACTATCCAAAAATATGTGTTTTGGGGGATTAATTACTATGTACCAATGTGCAAGTGTTTATAGATTTGTGGAAATTTGACACTGATTTTAGTATTTTTGTTTGTTGTTATTGAACAACGTCACCACCCATGAAGCTTCAAATCTCAAGACATGTTATGCGTTATCCCATATGTCACCCATTGCAAATTAGGTAATTATTGATCAAATTTTGGCATTGTTGTTGCCTATGACATTGATTTTGTGCTTGTTAATTACAGCTGCCATGGGTGAATTTCTTGAAATGACCTTGAAATGATTAGATGCATAATTGTCAAAGTGAAACTATATTTGACATATTGTGACAAATGATGATGGAATGAAATCGTAAGGAGGTTGAGACATTCCACCAACTACAAAAAGTAGAAGATGACAAGTTATTGGGTGGTTGATGGTGAGGTGATGGAAGGATACTTTTTGCTATGGCTATTTCCTACATTGTTGTTTTTTTTTAAGTAATTATGGGCACTATGGGCTTTTACTTTTGACAACACCTACTTTGTTATTGTGGTTTTGTTGGATGCATTTTTGGTGGTGTGGAGTGGCTTCCACTGAGGCTTTGATGGAGGAAAGCTAAGGAGCTAAAGAAGAAGATAAGGAAGGAGTTGCTTTGTGGGCAACACAATTGGTTTGGCAAGTTTTTAGCAAAAGAGGAAATAAGTGTTTTTTCAATCTTCATGGAGATAAAGCTTGTAGGAATTAGTTTGTTGTAGATGTCTTTTCTTCCATGCAAAGGCACTGTAGATTCTATTGTAGTATTTGCCTCAACAAACTACACTTAGGGATCTTGAGAACCGCCATTTTGGTGTTTTTCAATGTGTGCGTTGAATTGTTTGTTGTTTGGGGTGAATGTGGTGATTGTCTCTCATGAAAAAATACCCTTCATATTGGGAACTTTGAAGGAATTCTTGAATTCATCAAGGTTCAAAATCTATGGATTTGGGCATTTGAAGGATTGGGATTTAATTGTCAAACTCATGAATAATCTTCTATGTTTTGTTTAAGTGTGGGGTGTCCCATTTGCCTATGTCAAGGTTGATGTTGTTATACCAATGGTAGAATTGTTGAGTCTTTAGATTTGACAGAGTCCTAAAAGTGGAAATGCCAAGGGGAATCTAGGGTATGTGGTTTTCTTACATGTGTGGTGTGTTTTAGGAAATGAAGTTCTTAATGTGGGGTTCAATGGTCTATTACGAATGAGAAAGATGGAACATAGCCCCTTGAATTCAAGAGAGTGAAATCAGAGAGATTTGACCCTTGGAAATCTTTAGTCATTTGATGTTATATGTTGACTATAGGAATTTTTATAGATTTTAACTAGTGGTGTTTAAATATTTTGGAAAGGACTGCCACATCCATGTAAACCCATGCAATTGATTTATGATGGATTGACCTACATGGCTCATTGTAAATGCTTTTTTTTGTTGTCACAATATTGCAAAAACTTACAATTTATGATCACTTCACTCTTCCTCTCAATAAAGATGTGTTTTGCATTTTCATACTTTTGTAGGGTTTGTGGATGTTCCAATAAAGTTATATATATGCAACATGGAACACATAAAATGTATCTTTTAGTGATAGGTTTATCATACAATGGAGTTGGATAGCCAATCCATTTCATGGAACACACCTCCCCTTTGTTCATTTTGGTTGTACTTTTGGAGAATGCTTACAATGTAAATGTTATACATAAACATCAAGTTTTAAAGATTTAAGTATGCAAATGCGTAAGTGTTTTTATAAGAAATTTTTCATTTGGGTTCAAATTCAAAAACCAATTAACACTAATAGTCAAGATTAAATATTTGATAAAAATTGTGTAGTATACCTCCATAGGGCATTTGTCAAATCACCAATTGAATCAACCACCTTAAATAATTTGAAATTATCAACCTTGGTGATACCTTCAAATTTCAATTTTTAAACAACCGAACCCATGTGGTTCTCTTAAATTATTATTTTTCCAAAACCAAGACCTCATGTTTCTCTAATTTTTTCCAAAAACCTAGGCCTAATTAATATTCTTAAAATCAAATACCTTATCTAAACCTATGCATTTCCTAGGTCACCATTTGTAGCAACACTTTTGTAAGAATGTTACATCCCACCTAGGACAATCACCATTTAGTATTAATAAATTTGGGGATCCTTGCCAATGGACCTATCTGTTGAATTTGAAAAAAAAAACCCCTTGGATGTAAGATGTATTTTTAAGCTATATAGTTTGTAATAAATTTTATTGAATAATTATAACCATATTTGATTTCATGCACACAATTCCAACATATGTAGTGTAGACCAAATAAAAAGTTGGTGTTGGTGATAGCCCAATAATCTTATATTCTTTTTTTGAAACACAACAACAAACCCAACTTAACAACCCATTGGCACCCTAAGGTCAAGCTCATTGGAAGAGGTTGCAATGCCCATGTTGTTTTATAGATCTTGAAATTTATTAAAATGAAGTTGGTTTTAAAATCTCAATTTGAATATTTACATGTTGCACAAAATCATTTTATAAATTTTAAAAAATCGTAGAAGTTGTTGGCTTTTGAACTCAAAACTTATGGATTATACCTCTGATTGCCATTTCTTTGTGAACTATGATCAATCCATTGATTGATGGGGTGTTTGTTAGGGTCTTGAAATTAGTAAGACATCATAATAAATAAACTAAGGGTAAGAAAAAAGAATTAATTGAATTTTAGGATTATACCTATGGACTTTTGATTGGGCTAATTAGAAGCATCTTTTATAAGTCCATATCATATCGGGGGAAAAGGTGTTTTATGGAATTTTTGCTTATATGCTTAAAGAAATAGAAACTCTAGATTAGACAATAATTATGTAAGAAAAATGGAGGAAATCCATGTAAACTAGTTGTAATTTCCAAAATCTAATCAAGATTTTGAGTAAATAGGGACTTTGGATTTGTGGCAAATTAGTTCACCCATTTGTGCACCTACCCAAACATATTCACAAACATAAACATAATGGGATAGAAATTGTTTATTCATTCCCAATAAACTCATTTGCAAACTAACACATCCCACATAAAATCATTATTAAAATTCATGGTCTAATTCACCAAAAACTACCCAAAATGGATAAATGTCAAAAAGACTATGCCCATCATTTTGGACGAATTGATTTGAACATGTCCATTGTGATTAATGTGGTCATTTTGATTGGCAAAAAGGGTGGTCATTTTGACTATCAATTTTTTTCCCAAATATAATTTTAAGGCCATATAGTGATTTAGGCTAATGAATTACACCCGATTTTTTATTAGTGAACATAAGGTAAACATTCACTTTTTCTTTTCTAATTGTCAATTAATCTTATTTTTATTTTCAAAACTTTGATCCCATAAATATCAATGATTTTCACAAGAATTGAATTCTTCATATAATGCAAAAATTTGTAACATATCATCATTTGCATGCCATACTTCCATGATTTATTCTTTACATTTTAGTTACATCTTTGTTAAGGAAGTAAAAAAATGTGTAATAAAAGTTTAAGTTTCTTACTTCCTCATTAAGAATGAGCTACATGAAGTTTGCAAGCTACAATGTAACTAATTTCAAGAAAAATTGGGATTATGTATTATATAAAAAATAGTAACGTGTAAGATTTAATTCACTTTGAATTATTCTAAAAATCACATATAAAAGATTTTGGCTTCAAAGCTAAAATAAGCCATGAAATCCATAAATATGTAATTTATTCAGATTCATGCCTTTGTGTAAATATACAATAATAATTTTATAACAGTTTTAAAATACCCATATTTGACAAGAGTTTGTCATTTTTATTAAGTTTGGAACTTCGTTTTATTTTTGTCAAATGGTTAGGCCATTTACATCTTTAGTGGAAGAGTATTTCACAACATAAAAAGATCATAATCAACAAGATTATCATAACATATTGTACTAGTGAACATTTTAATATGAACTGCAAGATTTCAAGACAAATTGAAAATTTTAGTGGGGGATATTGTTCCTAATGTTCATAAATTTATATGTGCAATATTTCTTTGAAAAATTCACATGAGAACTAGTCCCTTTTAATCCTTTTGTTATAATTCAAACGATGCTTCAAAATTCTACTAAGTAAAGATATATTTTGTTGGACAAGTAGATCCTTAACATGTGTGCCTATTCCAACACATATTGATACGTTCAAATATAAACCATCATTTATTACAAATTTTCATCAAATAATTATTTTTTCAAATCCAATATGATGCATCAAAATGTTACAAGTATTGAAAACTACCACTTTGTGACAAATTTTTGTGTACATCATCACTACAATCATCACACACAAAGAAATCTCCCTTGGAATGTATTCATCATAAACATTCAAGCAACCTTTTTATTCCAAAGCCTCACACTCCACCACCACACATTCATAAATACGGAATAGGATCACCTCCATAGCTTACCAACATCCTATCCTCCTCATTTGTCACATCATAAAAGAGAACATAGAAGAAAATCATGCAAATGCAGATTCCACCACAAAATAAGAAAGTTTATAAAAAACACAACATATATTTTGGTGTAGATTTCATTGCCTTTGCTCCAACATGCATATAGACATGAACATGACTTCATTACAAGATACTTGAAATAGCAATGCTCCTTTGCATGAAGCATCGTGGTTTGACAATGATTGGTTAATCTCATTTGCATTCATTATTAACAATAGACAACTTCGTCATCAACTCCCTTCTTGTAGCCTCATGTCTTCATCTCCCCTTGTTTTTCCAATAGTGTGCCCCAATTTCTCAACGCTATCCTCCATGCATTCATCCACATCCCCTTGCAATTTAAAAAAAAGTAATTTTAGGTCACACTATCACAAAACTCAAATGTTACAAACGTGCATACATCTCTCCATTATCCATTATTTACTATGGAACGAGCAAGTGATTGCCCATTTTATTGAGTAAGTTGCACTTGGCAAGTTAGGTAGGGCAAGAGGGGTGACACCCATTCCATTACATTAACATCTTTGGCAAATGAATTGATGATGCACCACGCAACAACTATGGGAATGAAAAGGAAACAACATGGTAATGTCATGTGAGCATTGTGAGAATGTCATTGGAACATTGGAACATCATGGAAATGTGAGAAAAAAACATGAGAATCCTTTATGTAATACAATACAAATCTTCTACCCTGAAAGATTATGGACACATAAATTTTTTCAACAGATTACGAACTATCTTCCAAGTGACTTGTGGCAGGTTGAAGAGCACCGATGTTATACCTAGTGTCCTGGGTATGCTTTTGTAACATGTATGAAAAGTGGCATAATTATACACCAAAGACGTTAATGAGTGAAAGAAAGTTCAACGTTGCATAAAATCCGAGGTCGTGCATCATGGGCTGCTGATAGAGCTCATCATCTTTTAAGGGCTGTCAATTGATTATGTGCCTGAAAAGTGAAGTGGGTTTTACTATGGGGATTCCAATGAAGATCATGCTCAAATGATTTCTTTAGAAATTGCATATGTATAGGAATTTGCGGAGTGGGTTGAGGGGGATCAGCATACACATGTTACTTCCCTGAATTTGGCAAATTTTGGACAGCATTGAAAGAGGCCTAGTTAGAATTTGAAAGCTTTTCATTCAATTCTCTGTCAGAAGTCTGAATTCGGCCACTGCCCATTACTACAGTTTTATTACATATCTTTTATTGAAGTGATGAGGGGATTCACAAGCTGCCAAAAGCTGTGAAAGAATATTTTATAGCGGTCAGATCCTGGCTCCAGCATTAGAAACATCTAGACAGCATCCAAGTCTGAATTAGTGCGCATGATGGGTGTGTCTTAAATCCCACTCATTCGGGACACAAATGTCCATTCCTCTCTCTAATTATTCCACACCTATGCTACTGCGAACCAGTGTGGTTTTTATGAATTTCGCAATCAGTGTTTGTTTCAAGAAATTTTTAATGCAGGCTAAGTGGCGATCCTAGATGAGTAAGATGCAGAAAAAGTAGCAATCATCCTTGGGAAGAAGATCTTGCCAAATTTGGCTATAAACCAGATATGAAGCCCACATTTTTAATCTTCCATAACGCCATTAATGAATATTTCAGTTGGATTGGCCTTTTCTCTACAAAAAAAAAACACACTGTTGGGATAAATCTAAAGGGGCACCTGCAAAGTGGCCATCATCGGCAGAAGATTTAACCAAATATGGCTATAAATGCTATAGAAAGTCACTTCATTTTCAACATTTTCGTTTTAGTTCGCTCTGTGGCGAAAACTTGCCGTTTAAAAAAAAATACCCCACTGGCACTTAGCACCCAATAAGAGGCCTTGTTGAAACAACAAGAAGACTATGCTAAAAATATACCTATAAGAAAAGAGTAGGTCAGGTGATCTCATGAACTGATTGGCAATTTGGCAGCTGCTTAAAATACTGGAGCCTGGCCATGGATTTCTGAGCTTTTTAGATTGGCATATATCAGCATGATTCCTGTGCCATTTCCTCTCTCCATGGGTAGTTAAAGGTGATCAAGAATAATGCGGTTTTCACTTTTGTGTCAGAGGAATTTGTGACCAAACATGGAACACACCCCTACACTAAATCAGTCAACTGTCATTACTACCCATCAAGGCTTCGTACTTTAAGTAGGTTTTAGGTAGGTGGGTAAGTAGGTGAGGAGGAGAGCATGATTTCGGTGTTTGAACTTTGGTTTGATGACCCATTGGTTTCACTCTTGGGCCCAAATTTCAAAAGACTGGAAGCAATCAGAAATTCTACTCCAAATTTAAATAAGAATCATGGTCAGTGAGCAAAACGTTCAATCAAGTATGAATGAGCTGACGATCCGGTTTCCTTTGAGCTGATGATGTTTGTCATCAACTCCCAACATGATGTTGTCACACGGAGTTGCTAATCTGCAAGCACTGGCGTCAGAGCCCTCCTCATAGCTGACATCACCGTTGTCTATTTCTTAAGGACCTATGACCCTGCACTAGATGCCTTCGGGCTGTCAACAATCATTTCTAATTGCCCACTCCCCTACTTAAACTGACCACTTTGCCTTCTCATATTGAAAATTTCTGACTCTGCCCAAAGAGAAGTTTTTTTGAAGAATTTTGCCAGAGAACTGAATGAAAACTTGCAAGAGTAGAATCGCGAGCCCAAAGTTATGGGCTAGAATCCCAGGGGTGATGGCTCACTGGTATAGCCCATCCTCGGACCTCCAGATTGAAAAAGGTCCTGGGTTCAAACCCAGTGGAGTGCTTGACAAACAAATGAAAAAGTTTAATCCAACATTTCATATATTTAATCTTTGCAATAGTTAATGAAGTAAGTAGTTGATCGAGATCGTATGTTATAGAATAGAAGGATAACATGGATGATTGAACAATAATGTTGTAAAACCTTGCTCATGTTGAGTAAATACTGTTGTTATTCCATGTATTTTAAATTCACAACTTTTGGTACACATTCTTAGGTTTGTTAAGTGATACATTAAAGGTCAAAGGAGATTCAAACCAACACCCTTAAAATCTTTATTTTAAATCATTTTAAATCTTGATGAGTTGATATGGCAACTTGGGATTGCTCAAATTATTTTTTCAATGCTTAAAAAGTGATTTTTATGTATTTTGTATTCATTAAATTACTTTCAAATTTAATCAAATGTTACATTGATTTATTAAAACATTTTTTTATAAATTCGTTAAACATTCATGAGATTTGAAATATATACATGGATTGAAACATGTAAACCTAAGTAGTGGTTACATGTCAATTGGGTCATTTTAGCTTGAATGTGCTCACAAAGAATTTGCAAATTTTTTATTTTGCAACGAAATGCAAACCTAGGGCACATTCCTTAATTCCCATCAATAAAAAAGGTGTGAAATCTCCAAGTTGGGATAGGAAAAACTCAGAAATGCGAATTCAAGATGATGGCAATTTATACAAACCAACAAAGAGGGTGGTTAGTGCAAATTGAAGGCAAAATGGTGCATGGATGAAATTACAATAAACATTCATATAACCATCATAGCTTAGACTTGAAAAGAGTCACCATTTTCCTCCCTAGATAATATATTCTTTGATAGGCAAATTTATGATTACATTGAAATGACAAAAAAACCGTGAGATTCTTCAAAAAAAATTTATTTTCCATGTTATCAATTTTGCAATCTTCATGGATCATAATTCTCACCTATGGACTCTAATTGAAGAAAACACAAGGGAAACATTATAATTCATGAAAACCTTTCCTATGGCATATCAAATGTTCCAATCAAATGTCGAGTTTGACGCCTTTATTCACATTACGTTAAAATGTGGAATCCATGATTAGGACATTTTGTGATTATGTCCTCACCCTAATCATATATAGTCATATAAAACATGTGTTTTATGTCTATAAACCTTTTCTACCAAAAATATGACTACATTACTAAATTTTCAACTATACTCATGAAATTTAGTATGTTGTGGCTACAACTAGCCACTATAGTCACCTTGATTATTAATCAAAAATATTATCTATGTATGTAATGAATATGTCCATTTTTAAATATTAAAATTTTAGTGCTTTAAACTTCTAAACACCATTTTCCATTATAGGCAAACTAGGTTTATAATTTTAAAATATTTTCAACATTCATTGCTTCAAAAAACAAGGTATATGCATGTAGGTTAGCTTAAGTAACTAATTTCTGAACCAAATATGTAATGTAAAGTAGTAATTAGGTTATAAAAAGATAGCAAAGTTATGTAGGTAAGTAGGTAACTTAAAATGTAGCTATCTTTTTATAACTTAATTATGTAAGTAAATAACTTACCTACATTTAAGTAACTATTTAAGTAACTCTTTATCTATTTCAATTTTATTCATATATATCACATGTCTAATTACCTATGATCATCTAAACTTAATTTCATGTTTTCATTTAGTCTTTTCTTGATATTTAATTTAAAATATTAATGTACTATATGACCATCATCATTTATATATGATATAAGACATTCATATATTTTGTTTCATTTGGACAAAGTATGAGAAAGATAATGATGGTTAAGGAAAGAAAATGTCTTCAAGACATTGTTGTTGAAATGTATTGAAATGTAAAATTTATATGTAATTTTTTTCAATTCAATTATTTTTTAAATAATTTAAATAAATTTTTAATGTAAAATTTGGAAACCCTTTAGAATGAAGTTTAAATCATTTCATTTGGACATAATATAATAAAGTTATTACTAATTGAGATTGGCTTTTGGAAATGGTTTAGTTGCATTTTAATTAAAAACTAAAGTGAAACAAAAGGTTTAACCCATATGGTTTGTTTTTGAGCCTCATCTCATGAACTATATAAATAACATCTCTTTACTTGTCACATTGAAATGTGTATGCCAATTTTGGGTTGCATGAAAAAAATGCTTGACCCAATAAAGGGAAATTGCAAAGTACCTGAAATTATTTTTGGCTATACATTCCATCTACATTTACCCTTTCCTACTTATTTTCCTACTTAAACAAGTAGGTGTTAATTTCCTACCTACCTAGGTAGATAAGGTTGAATCTTTTTGAAACTTTCAATTATATATATATATACATAGGATTAAATAATTAAATAGTTGAATAATTAGAATATAAATATTTCATTAAAATTAGATTATATATATATATATATATATAATTTTGTTGTCATTAAAAACACAGGCCAACTATGACCAATGACTATGGCATTTGTGACTATGATAAAAAATACAACTAATGGCCTTTGTGACAAGTCCATATGCACTATAGTCATGGTAGTTGTAAATGTCCTTTATGACTATAAATGTAGTCATATTTGTAATCATATTTGCCACATTCTTGCATAGTGTCACTATTACAAAGCATAGTTTTTAAAAATGTTCAAGTTGACTAGTTTTTCATTTTTTATTGATGGACATGTACATTTTGATTAAAGGCTAGGGGCTTGAATGACACATGTATTTTTTGATGGATCAACTTGACTATATTGATTTATTTGACTAATTCTATATAGTCAAGTTGTACAACTTTAATCCAAATGGTCAATGGTTTTTAGTCAAGTGAAACATTTAGCCAAAATGATTAATGGTTTTGAATCAAGTGAAACATTTAATTAAAATGGCCAATGATCTTTAATAAAATGCAACATAGTTTATTACTTTATATATTTACCTCCTACCTACTCACCCACCTATTTATCTAACTAACCACCTACATACCTATTATCCACCCACTTACCTACCTAGGTTTAACCATTAGGTGTATGAGGCACAATGTTTAGCCATTAGATTTAGCTACTAATTTTAACCAAATTTTAGCCATTATGTTTAGGCATTAAATGTAGCCACTATGTTTAACCACTAGGTTTGGCATTAAATTTAGCCTAAATTGAACCATTGAATTTCATCACTAAATTTAACCTAAGTTTAACCACTAAGTTTAGCTTAAGTTTAACCACTATGTTTATTAAACATATATTAATTTTAATCATTATGTTTAACCATTAGATTTAGCCACTAGGTTTAACCAAAGTTTTGTTATGAAATTTAGTCATTAGGTTTATCAACTACATTTAGCCATTATGTTAAACCATTAGATTAGGCAACTAAGTTTAACCACTAAGTTTAATCACTTGATTTCATCATTAGGTTTAGCCACTAGTTTTCACCTAGATTTAATCACTAATTGTTGCCTAGGTTTAGCCACTAGTCATCACTTAAGTTTAGCCATTATGTTTAATGATTTGAAATAAATGTGGGAAATTAAAAACTTGACAAAAATTGAAGATCTTTGATGGTGCAATCCATTGGTAAAGACTTGGTTTAACCCTATCATGCACATAGGTCCCACCTCCTATTTCCAAGGCACAAAGTGAATAAACCATAATCAAACCAACCTATCAATCCCCTAGAACATTTTATCCTCTCCATCATATGTCCCTACAATTTTTATAATGATTAACATTTTGTCTACTCACTCTTGCATAGTGAAAATCAAAATGAAAAAATATTAACAAAACCACTAAACACTAAACCTTGGGCAATGTTCCCTTATTTAACAACATATTTGTTCAAGAACAGCAAAACAACCAAAAAATATATAGATATAGACTCAATGTGTTTAGTTTAAGAAACGCAACACCTTTTATAACCAAAATTGTGCAAGTTCCTTCCATTGCTAACATTCCTCCCATCCACACAAAATAAAAATAAAAACACATCGCACCAATCCCTAGCTTTGTGCATCATCATAAAACCATAGCAGTGGAGATTCACAATTAGGGTATTAAAAAGGACGGTCCAATAAAAAAAGATTACAAAGAACCATTTTAGATTTTTATTGCATTTATTACTTTATGCCTATAATTAAAATGTTGTCATGTCAATTTAATATAAAATTCCAAGAATAGATTGGATACAATATAAATGTATTTTTTTATGTTTGGCAATGTTCATATAATGCACTTGATTAAATAGTATATGATGCAAGAATTTTGAAAGCTATAGAATCCATTTTGGAAAGGCTTCAAGGAAAATGACTCCTTTCTTTTGCCATTTGGTTTATTTTTTGTATTCACTAGGCTTAAAATTTGTGGCCCCAAATGTTGACAACATGTGTAGGAAAGAATCATCCAAGAAAACATGTTAGTTGTTTATAAAAACTTATGTATTCATTTTCTACATTTCTAGTTTTTTACCAAAATATTGATGCATAATTACATATGCATGTGAAAAATCATCACCATCGTGAAAATTAACATAATTTGAATTATCCAATATTTTGCACTTAAATTGATTCCATGTAAATTATGTATTTGGAAAATAGAAAAGACAAAGTCCTATGTCCAAAAAGTAGTACCTTAATCATAAATATCCCTAGTAATATCTAGAAAATGTATGTGCAAATCACTAGGCATTCTTGTGAATTATAACAAACAAGATAGAAAATAGTTTGCAACACAATAGAATTAAACAATTCACAAAAGTAGCCAATTGAGCCTTAAATCCACATTCTAGGAGTTCATGCTACATATGCCAAAAGTATTGCAAGAAATTCAAAGACAACATTAACGTTCACCATTTCACTCAAAGTAGTTAAAATATGAATTTCAATAATGGTTTTTATTTATGGTAAGTTACAAAATTTAAAATTTTTGGTATAATAAAAAGTAAATAAAAAGTACTTTTTAAAATGATTTGTCAATATGGTGTTCAAACCTACTTCACATTGAAATTTTGAAATATTATGATTGTGACATGCATAATTTACATAAATGTCTTTTAAGTTTTCATTAACTTGAATTCTTTTTTAAATCAATATTTCATTTACTTGTAATTCATTTTGTAAGATTGAAAATCTCGTGCAAGTAAATGCATTTTAAAAATAATATATTTACTATTTACAAAATGGGATTTTTCAACATTATAATCATAAATGAAATTATCATCATATTAGTCATTCTATAAAAATAATATTTCTATTTTTAATAGATCAAAGTTTTTTTTATGGTTATTGGTAAAAACAATTTACACAAAACAATGAATCATCTACTTTACTTTGCTTTCACCCACAAAATTCGTTCGAAAGGTGGAGAAGTTGAAACAAGTTGAATTTTAAGGAGGTTTTAAAAAGTTGTTTGTCCATATGTGTGATTTGAGGTTTTTACGAATTGGAACCAATATTTTGCACCACCTTGAAAAACGAGTCTATCAACAAAAATTTCACAAGGTGAAGCAACCAAATGTACATAATGATGGGCAATGATTCATTTTAAAATATGGAACATGGAAACACATTACACCAAATAACTACAATAGTTATATTAATAATGAATGATATGCCCTCATCATAAACTTACCAAGTTTCATAAATTCATACCAAAATTGCACGAATTCCATGATGATGTGGTCAATATGTATGATATTTGTATGTATTCAATATTTTAAATATTCAAACCGATAAGACATTGTTTTTGAATGACATACTTGAATGTTCATGTTTAATACACAAAAATTACATAGTTTTATCCAAAATTACATCACAATAGTTGCATGGATTTAGTTAAAATGTAAATCATATTTATTTCACATCAAAACATCACAAGTAGAAGAGACATGTCATTTATATAAAAGTAATATGTATATTTTTTTGTCATTTTTACACTTTGAAGCTCAAGGATATTACATGAACATATTTTTTAAGATTTTCACATTAATTCTATTGAAATTTTTTGATATTGTAAATTTGTGATGCTAGATCAAAATGAACAAGGGAAATTAACGATTTTGTAATAGGAAATGGTGATTAGATGAAGGATATCGATGGAAGTGGAACCTTCCATTGCCCACCAAACATGAAATCTTTGGCCTTTTCCTTCCCATTGACCATTAAGTTGGAACCTTTTGTTGCCCATCAATCACAAGATCTTTCCCCTTTTCCTTTCCATTACCCATAAGGTTTGGGTATTTTTCCCCTTCCCTTTGTGTCATCATCTTAAAAGTGTGTTTTTGGGGCTTCAAGAGATTTTTAAGAGCATTTTTTTTCCCTTAAAAAGGTAGCTCTTGTGAGATTAGTTGGTGATAGAATATTCATACATGTTAACTATGCCATGGAAATGCATTGTGAACCATCATTTAAGACTTCGATTTCATAAGTTAAAAAAATCTACTTGGAAGTTTTTGTTTTCCAACTACTTTTTTTTTTTCTAATATATCTCGGTCATTATTAAAATGAAGATCTTGAAACTTTTAATGGTGAAGCACTTGGTTGATAACTTTCCAACAAGCCTAAACTTGTTAAATTTGGATGAGAAAATTGCCCGCAATGAGGTTTAAATGACTAGGTGTTTGCTATAATTATGTTTTGATCTAACAAGTTTAAGGGTCAATTGCTAAAGTAAAAAAATTGAGGTTGTGCAACTTGGAAATTTGAACACCTTGCTTCCAACTTTTAAACCTAATCAAGATCAATGCAATTGGATGTCTAAAGTGGAATCTACAACCATTTGAAGGAAAGGGGGTCAAGCAACCTTCCATCTCCAAATGGAATGTACAAGGATGTGCATTCTTCCAAATCTTGATTCAACCCTTCAACTTAAGCATTTAAGTTCAATTCTTAGTAGATTAATTAAATTTCTTTTTACATTCGTATGAAATTTGTTGGATTACAAATGCAATCCACTGTTTTAGGCCTACATGGAATCATTCAATTGTAGTAACTTTGTAAGGAATTTTACCTCTTAAAATTGAAAAATGAAGTGTGCAAAAACTACCTCACCAGTAGTATTCAATGTCCCCCATGGAATTTAGGGGTTCTTTTTTCTCCTCAATTACCCCTTGTTCCTACTTCCATTAATGTTTATTGTTTCTTGGTAGCCTTGCATTTTGAAACCTCAATATTTTTTTGCCTTGTGCCTAATTGTTTATGCACACATTGCACTCCAACTCCATTTGATGTAATGTAGCCTACATTGTCCTTTATTCCCCTTGTAGTGCCTTGAAGGCATGTTTTACAATATTAGCCCTTAGGTTTGCCTTAGAATATGAAAGTGGCTTAAGTGTGTTTGCCCTTTATTTGTGCCCCATTTGGTGAACTCTCATGTCAAATGGATCTTACGATACCATTTCAACCACAACCTCCAAATTCACCTCCATTTGTTCCCAGGCCTTTGGGTCTCCATTTGTGGTTTCATCTATGCTTAAACTTGATAAAAATGTTGGCCCACATGAACAAAGGAGACTTTGCTTCAATGGGTGTTCAACAATTTGGTCAACAACCATGGGAAAAATTACCATGTGGTTCCACAACCACCATTGACAAAGGTGCATTAATTGACATTAGTGGTATTGGTTGAGGAGCAATTGCAAGATGTGCATTATGAGAAAATGGGGTGATTTGTAACTCATTGCAACTTAGCGTATTTCTACGGGTGTGAATGTTATTAGACAAGTTGCATGAGTTGCAATGGAAGTAGCTCACTAAATGTGAAATTGTATACATATGCAACTCATGCAATTTAATTACAACTTTCTAGGAACAACTATTGAGCAACTCTAATGAAACTAATTTGCAACTACCAATGTGCTAACATCATACAAGTTTCATTGATCCATCAAAATTTGACACATGGCACTATGGGGATTTTTGAGTGATTTCCACCATCATTTATGATTATTTATTTTATATGGTTTTAACTTGTGACATGTGATGTAATTAAATATTCCACATGGAATATTAATTGGATTTTGAAAATAAATAAATAGATATATATTTAAGTAGGTAGTTAGGTTAAGACATAGGGATAAGTAGGTAGGTCATATTTACATACCTAATGTACATGTGACCTACGTACCTACACCACATACCTACTTGCCTACCTAGGTAGGCAAACAAATTGGAAAGTAGAAAGGTAAATGATTTAAAGTATAAGTAGGTAAATGTTTTTTTAAACTTTATGTTTTGCATTTAAGGTTCAATTTTTTTGAACTCATCCCAAATTGGCACATGTATTTTAATGTGAACGCCCAAAAAAAAACCACCAAGTCTTTATATAATTTTTGAAATGAGATTCAAGGACAAAACGTATGAGTTTTATTTGCACATTAGTTGCAAATTGGATTGCAACTCAAAAATAAATTCTCCCACATTTTGTGTGCTTGTTTTTAATTTTGTAAATTATACAACCAAATATGTAAATATCTAATAATTAATTGTGTGAATTAATTATCAATAATTAATCATCTAAAATAGTCAAATAATTATTTAATTAGTTATTTGATAATTAATCATATGGATTCCCAAAATTGATTATCCAAAATAGTTATTCAGATTAATTTATTTTATTTAGATGATTAACTAGTTAGTGAGTTTAGATCATTAATTTTCAGATAATTAATCATTTGAACTAATTAACTAACTATTTCAAATAACTAATTATCCAAATTCAAATAATTGGTCATTTATTATCTGAATTTAAATTATTTAATTAATTATCTAAATTAGTTAATTACATTATTATATAATTTTAATTATTAACTCATATTAATAGTTTTTTTCTAATTAGTTATATCATAATAATTAAGTAAACTAAATATTTATTAATATGTAATAGTCAATAAGTTATTAAAATTGAATTCATTATTAGATTTTAAGGATTAGTTATGAATTTTTTTTCAGTTATTAACTTATTAACATTTGAAGAACAATCACAAAATAGTGGAAAAGTAATTTTTTACAATGGTAACATAATGGTAACATAATAACATAATTAATTGTATAAATGGGAATTATAATTGAGAAGTAGTTGCAAGTGTCATGTACATAATGGGCTATGGAAATGTGTACATGTGGCATGATTATATGTGTCTTCTTTGTACAATAGTTGCATAGTTGTTGATTGAGTGTTACATTCATACCCAATTATAATATAGTTGCCACACACAAATAAAATGCAACTTGTCAAAAAGTCAAACATGACTAATTATATGTCAAATATATGATGTGTACATTACATCATATAAGTATCCCATTTGAAACTAAGTTACAACTACAATATAACTCCCTAATTTTCTAACATGGCATTTTATTTATCAATTGCCTAAATTTCCATGCTTTAGTTGTAATGTAGTCATATATTAATTGTTTTAGAAATATAGTTGCAAAGCGGTTATGGTGGACAAGATTTCTCATAGTGGTGGTGGAGCCACTTGTGTTTGATATAGATGCACATTGGTCCTTTGACCGCTTAGAATGGTCCTCCAATCAACTTGAACCCCAAACACCACCTTTGCATACACCATTTATGTCAAAATCAAAGGCATTTAGTTTTTTTCCAAAGATTGGTTCCTTGTCATTACCATGTGCACTTGCAACATGTTGCATTAAGTGCTTATGATCATACCATATACGATTAAAGGGCTTGAAAGTGGAGTTTGACAGGGATAGTTGTAAGATGACCAATGTCCATGGACTCGTATACGTGTTTTCATTCATGTGTCTTGGTAACTTGTAAATTGGGTGGCATTATTTTTATAATGAGTTTCATGTCAAATTGTTGGCCATTTCTTGTCAACATGGCACCACCACACATAGGTGGAACACAATGTGTATGTCCATGGTTGGGGGATGTTTTACCATCCATCATATGTTTAAAGGCCTCAAGTTTTACATCATGTTGTTTTTCCATTGACTTGAAATGATTTAAACATGGGCTTGAACTAGTACTAGTTATGATCACCATTGATTACCTAGAAGGGATGGATTCAACCACAATCTTGAATAACTGGCCAACATTACATGACAATCGAAAGCACTTGGTTGCCATTCAATGGCCATGACATGAAAAGCATAGCAAATCATTAGATGGTAATTGAAATAGGTTCAATCACCTTCTGTTGCCTACTCCAATTTTATGGCAATTATACATATTATGATGACCATCCTAAGCCCTAAACATGTTTCAAGGTGACCAAAATCAATTTCAATAACCATCTAAATATAGTTGGAATGTCTTCAACTCATTTTGGCCATTTAATGGTGATCAAATTGATTTCAACTGTCATCTTTTGTATATAACATGTTTGAAAACATTTGAAACCCTTTTTCTTTGATGTGTATGACCTAAATTATCTTTTTACAATTGATGCAATACACTTGGAAAAAAATGTTTGGCCTTTGCAACAATTCAAGTTATTTTTGTGTTTTAGGCATAACCAACCATGTCAAGGAATCAAGATGAAAACATGAGATAAAACCAACTTGAACTGAACATTGCGCTTGATGACAATCACAATCAAAATGACAACACCATCCTTACATGGGACTATGAGGGAGCAAATGTCATGTATTTTCAGGCCAAAATAAAGGGGAGTATCATGTGGATATCTCTCAATTACAAAATGATGTTGTATAAAGAAATCCCATTGACTTTGTATGTCAACAACCAACACGTTGTGGAGGGGGAGTGAGTGTTCATAGCCTAGAATTACAAAGGTGCGAATGTTAAATATCGTCATGTGCATTTGAAGGAGTATATGCTTTAGATGTCATTAATATGCCAAAAGATTTGTTGTACAAGGACATCTTTAGAGAACTTCATGTTTATGATATACATGACTATTTCAACACAATATGACCATAAATAGGAATAATGTCCATGATAAAAGAACATAATTTCATTAAGAATGCAAACAATCTTCATTTTGGTAAATAAACATAGTGGTATTCCCCAAAAGTTGATATAAAAAGTTATTCACCTTAGCCATCATTTTTCTTTCATTTTTTCTTGCTTGAACCTTTAAACATTATTGTAGTTAATTTTCACATACTTATGCCATTGTCCAACATTTGAAATTTTTGAAAAAAAAACTCTACTTAGTGAACAAAACCGAATATCTTGATTTGGTCACCATTAGACATCTATGGTAATATTTCAATCACCATTGAATTGCTATAGTGCCATTTTAGTCACAAACACTTTCCATATTTTAGTTACCATCAAATGGCCATAATAGTTTTGATCACCATCAAACGACCATTTTATTTTTCAATCACCAACTATCCAAACCTGGTGACCAAATGCATGCACAACTTCCCATGGTGGCTAAAATCCCTTATGATCATCCAATGGTGACTGAATTGGGTTAAAACTATATGACATTTAAGAAAAATCTTGGTTTCATTTTTTGCCCCCATTTTTTTCCCTTTGGGTTTTTTGTCTTTGGTTACACATTTACAACAATTGCTTAGAACCTCGAGCGACTTGAAGAGGTTAAAATCTTAAACACATCTAGGAGTTTTGTTGGCCTTTTCAGAAAAGTATGGAAACTATTAAAGCTTGACCTTTCAAAATTCTAGTGGCTCATAATCATTATTGCTTGGAAGGTTTTAAGGTTTTTTGGGCATCCTAGATTAAAATGATGTTGTCCAACCAAGCTTCAAGGAGACAATTTGACCTTAAACCCTAAACTTTATCTTAGGCATTGAATGATCCACATGGAATGCTTTTTAATGTGCCATCACAAACCATTCAAAAGTGAGGGGCATCAAAATTATTCAAGGGTGAGAACATTTCATCAACTCATCTTCAAAAGTGACAAAGGCTTGCAATATATAACCTTAAATGAATTGCCATGCGATAATTTTAGGAAATTGTTTTCAACTTTTTCAAAAAACAAATGATGGTTTACTTTCCCTTTTATGAGTAAGCAAACATCTAGCCTTCATAAATATAAACATGTCATGGAATCAATTTTTTTAATGGAACTACATAATTCCTTAGAATACATTAAGCTATTGAATTTTGCAAGGTTTTTGGAATGGCTTGAATGCAAGGTTATGGACATGATGTCAAATTTGATGCAATAGTTTGGGGTATTTTTATCTAACAAAAGACAAGGCAAATTAAATTATGGAGGTGGTGGCATTGTGAAATAATGTGACATGGTGGGTCAAAAAAATAATTTAGCAAGGATTTCTCAAAAAAGAAGACATGGTTAGTATCATGGATGGAAAATGGGGTTTAAAATCTTATTTCCCAAATAGGAAGTTAGGGCATCCTACGGATTCTAAGCACAATGAATGTGCTCCCTTTGTTAAGTCAATACAATTAAGGTGGTTATGGTGTGATGCATAAAGTGTGGATTGAAAGGTTCAATTACATCCCAAGCACAATCAAGTTGGTAAAAAAAAACACACAAAATATAAACAAAATACATGCAATTTTTTTTGGTAGAAGTGTTGGCTTGCCCATGCAAACATCCAAGTGTCATCAAATACCTTGCCATCCATTTAGAAACCATGGAGGCTTACACATTGTGGTGGAATGGGGGCATGATTCGAAAAATGTTTGATTACAACACAAAGTACTGACCCATCATGGACAATTGAATGTTATTGTGGGAAGGGGGACCCAATATGGAAGGGCAAACATGACTTGTCACCTTTAGGCAAAATTGTGTGAAGACGGCATGGGCATCCATGAACATCATGAAATGATGCCAATTTTTATTTGCAAATTTTTGACACATGTTGCATGAATTTGATGAACCCTTCACAAGTTTAATAAGATTTTTTTGGAATGCCTAAAACACCATGGAGCAAGGTTGTCCTTCATAGAGAGCTTAGAAGTCAATGAATTATGGCAAAGACATGTGATGATTACATTGACACATGTGGTGTTGTGTTGAGGTTTGAAGCTCCATTGGAATTTTCATATTTTAATATCAATAGAACATTGGTAGGTGTGATTGAATTGAATTGAGAAACATTTCCCACTACTCAAACCTTGCATGGCAACTTGTTCATGGATGATGCATAATGATGTAGTTTATGTTTGCAACTTGGTGAGTAATGTACTTTTTGAAACTTCCTTTCTAATTCAATGACATTGATCATGTAGTCATTTTATCATTGGTATGTGCTAAAATTTCTCTTATGTTTTGGGAATGAGTAGTTGTGGATATGTTTTTCATGGAATTCCTACATGTTCGTTACAAGAATTAAAAGCTTCAATTTGTTTTTTCAAATCATTTTCCAAAGCAACTAGGTTATTCTGGTCCTCTTACACAACTGCTTTCAAAGCACGCATGTGCAAGTGCAAATTTGTTAACTTTTCAAGCATCTTCTACCTTTCCCTTTCCAAATATTCAATTTTTTTTATTAACTAAACCAAATTTTGCTAAATTGTTTTTACACATCTTGCACTTTTGATAGTTAATGGAACATCACATGAACAAAAAGAAGTGTTCATTCCACCTTGGACTTACAACTCACTCAATGATCTATTGACTTCATCTTTAGCCTCCAAAAGTATAATTGCATCCCCTATGTTCAATTTTGAACCATTTCCTAATCTTTCTTGAATTTTTGCAACTTCTCACGCCTTCACTTATCCCTTGTTGTAGTTGTTATTGCCCATTTAACAAGATACCTTTTGGCCTACATAATGTAACCTCTCATGTTCACCATGTCAAAAACTCATTATAAGTCATGGTAGAAGATTCATAAATCTTAAATTATATAATGTTAATAGTTCTTCTCTTATTTCTAGTAGGAGCATAAGGTTTGTCATTTTATAACTAGACTTATAAAACCCAGACACTTGTATATTTTTGTTGGTAATATGACACAACACCAAAATGTGTCATGATTTGGACATTTACGATTAATATCTTAATCTAATCATGTAGTCATATGTCCTTAGTCATATACTTTTACTCAAATTCATGACTGCATTGCAATCGAATTATGACTACATGACTAGATTAAAACTATTTTGTGAATACATTATGATTACATGACTAACCTACATACATTAATAACCTACCTATGTTAATAGTTTATCTAGGTGCTAGCTACTTACTAGCTATTTACTAACTACCTATTAAGTAGTTAATATCTATGGGCTAGTACTACCTATTATCTACCTACCTATTGTGTAATACATATGTACCAACTTACTTGCCTATTAGATATAAGTAGTACATACCTACCTAATTACCTACTATGTATTGTGTTACTAGGTACCTACCTACCTACTATATAGGTATTACATATGTACCTACAACTAGGCACCTACCTACCTACCTACTACCTACTTACTACTACCTCTAGATACTACTTACCTATTACCTATTAAACTATGTACCTACTAGGTTACTAGGTAGGTTTTTAGTTGTTAGGTAATACTTAGGTAACTAACTTATAAAGTAGGTTAGAAAAAAATTGTTTATAACAATATGGTGACAATATTTGTCATGTAAAAATCATGTGGTGCAATGGTTAAGTGGGGGTTAAGGACTCTTCCCTCAATGTTAAGAGGGGTTCAAATCCTCACACTTACAATTTAGTGAACGAGCCTAACTAGTTTAGCTTGCTAACTAAGTTAACTTACATTCCTAGGTAGGCTAAGGCCTACATTCCAGGCCTATAAGCTTGGTTTTTAGGCTTTACACCATGTGTCGACATGGCATGGGTGGAGAACATATTTATTTCATATTTAATGAATTATATCCAATGGCCATAATTTATGGATCTCATCAAACATTAATGACCTCCACTAGCTAATCATAGTCATATATTGTCTTACGACTAAACCACATTAACGACTAGGTCTACTAAATGACGTGTCCTATTCAATTACATAATTTAGTCATGGATGTCTTCCATGACTAACAACCTAGTCATAAATCAAGTCGCAAAAGACAACTTTCATGTAATGTGATGTGACTTGAGGTTTGTTTTAGGATTGAGTCCCTTGTTACTCAAACCCCTTTTATGTGCAATTTTTTTTTATGTTTGTGACTTGTAATCTATGATGAAAGTGGATCCATTATCTTTTTCTCTTTTCTTAAGTTCCTATTCCATGCTTCCAACACATCAGAAGCTAGAATATCCCAACCACACATTACTTTTGAGGACACAAAAGTTTCTAGAAATACTATGATTTAATCAAAGAAGTTCAAGCTCAATGTAGCTATCAAACATTTTTCTATGTTGAAACATCAACAAAATAATTTTCCTTTCCTTTAAAAAAAGACAAAAAACTTTGGAAAAAAACCTCTTTATGGCATGTTTATCACATGATGGGAGTTCTTAAGCTTTCCAAGCTTCAAAAGCATGGTGGGAGTCTTTGGAATGTCTCCTCAAGGTTCGAACCATGATAGATGAAGCCAATGACTTGGTTGTTGAATGAAAATGACAACTTGTTAGATGGGCGTGCACACATGCACAAATGAAAATTTTGAAATTAAGTCCTTCCCTTTTATTATAAAAGAAATTGAGTGCTTTGAGAAAAACAATGCCATGAGGGGGCATGTCTAGCTCATGAATGAATGTTTGTTTATCCACCCATCATCAAAGGACATTCACACCAGCAAGTTTCACATTCACTCCTCTAGCAAATTTGTTTTGGGAAGGAAGTAATTTTCAAACACTATGAGGTTCATTCCTTTTTGGATGGACTTTTTGGTTACCACCAAATCATGATAGCCCGAAAGGATAGATATAAGATAACCTTCATCATTGATTGGGGAATTTTCATTTGATTGGTCAAGCCATTTGGATTGAATAATGATCCACCAATGTACCTAAAGGTAATCAATTTGGCTTTTCGAGAATATTTTGGTGTGTTCATGAAGTTGGTTTTGCATGATTTTAGAATTCTTTGATGACTTGAAAACACATATGGACAAACTACAATTGTGTTTTAACAAATGGCAAAAATTTACTATCAACCTTAACCTTGGAAAATGTGTGTTTCTATAATATTTTTGAGTGATTTTAAAGTACATTGTATCCAAGAGGGAAAATTACTCAATCCCAAGAACGATTCAACAATTGTTAACATGCCACCTCCAAAAAGTCAAAAAAACATCCAAGTTTCCAACAATATGGCCCAATTTTATCATTCTTTCATTGGGGATTTTATTTTCATCATGGCCCCAATTGAATGAAGCTATTAAGGAAGGCTAAGGTATTTGACTAGACTCTAGAATGTCAAATGGCATGGGAGACTATCAAGAAGAAATACATGGATGTTCCAATCTTGATTGTTCCAACATGGGATCTATAATTTCATGCACACACATATGTTTCCAATCTAGCAATGGGAGCTATGCTTGCTCAAAACCCTATTATGTGACCACCCCATTGCTTATGCATTCCATCTTTTCAACAATGCAAGAAAAACTATACTAATGTTGAAAGGGAAACACTAGCTACGATTTATGCCTTGCATAAACTTAGGCATTATTTGTTGGGCAACAAATTTTTCTTTTATGTGGATCACATGGCACTCATTTATTTGATTAAAAAACCATAAGCTCTTAAGAGGATAACCAAATGGTAACTCATTTTTTTGAAGTATGATTTTTCAATAATGTACAAACCAAAATGGTCTCATTTTGTTGTAATGTTCTGTCAAGACTACTAAATGTTATTAAAAAAACACAAGAGTTTTAAATTAAACCATAAATGTTTTTTTTTTATTGCAACCTATTTGGCTATAAGAAATTCAGGATTATTTCAATACCATTGGGAATTTTTTGGTGTAGTTTTCATAAGAGCAAAAAAAGAAATTAACTTTCAAAACCATGCCTTTCACATTACTCTAAGGCCAATTATGTAAACATAGGAATGATTAGGTTTTCAAGAGATGCTTGCATCCATATTAAACCCCCATTGTTTTATAGGAAATGCATTAGAATGTGGAAGGACATTTTGTCCAAACATCATGATCGTGAAAATATTGGTGGCCTAAACTACACAAGGATGTGCTACAATGTTATTAAGCTTGTGATGATTGTCAATGTATCAAAAATTTGGTAAATATTAACATTTCCAAATTGGTGATTACATTGTGAGAACAACTTTTCATGAATTGGCACTTGGATTTTATTGTCCCCATTAAATATTTTGGTTAATATATTGAAAATAATACATTTTTGTAATTATTAATTATGCTACCAAATGGGTGGAAGCTAAAACATTTAGGACCAATATGCTTTTAGTCATAGCCAAGTTCATCTATGAATTCATTCTTACCATATTTAGATCCCATTCACATTAGTGAACAATCAAGGGGTGCATTTGATCAATGCAATAATTGAAATTCTCAAAACCCATTTTTTGATGAAACGCACCAATTCCACCACTTACTATCCCTAGGGCAATGGCCAAGTGAAATCCACCAACAAGGTCATTATATTACTATTGATTATAATAATCAATGACAATAATGAATAGATTGAACATGTTCATACATTTCTTTATGTGTATTATACAACATTCAAAGTGGCATCAAGGCATACCCCCATTTGAGTTTGTTTATGGACTCCACCACATGATGCCTAAAGAGTATTTGCTACCCACCATTAATTCTCAAACCTCCAAGGACTTTGCCCTAATCAAAATTTTGACCAACATATTGTCAAAATTGGAGAGGTTGGATGAGTCAAGGCAAGAGATAGCTAAAACTACATGAAAACATCAATGGAACCATGCTATCTAAGCACATCAACATTATAGGAATAAATCCATTTCCATGGGGGAATATTATGTCATGTGGTTCCCAAAAGCTAAGAAAACACATATAGGAAAATTCAAAAACTAGTGGTTTGGCCTAAATACATGATCCAATATTTTTTGCCTAATATGCTTTATTGTAAAAATTGATCATAGTGGACAAACTTGATCCCAACCCCATCTTGGTCAATGTCAACAAATTGAAACCTTACAAGTTTTAAGATTTAGTTCCAAGAGGATTAAAATATCAAATACAAGGGGAAAGGGATGGAATAACTAGGAAATCAACTTGACACTAAAGGAAAATCTTTATGATTCTCATTTATCAAAAACTTCCAATGATTTGGAATTTTGATGCAAAAGCTTTGGAAGAGGATAATTGGTTAATAAAACTAGCTATTGAATCCAAAAAATCAAAGTCTATTGATTATGGAAAATTATTATGAATTTTATTTTAAACCAATTCTAGAGAACTATAATCTCCTACTAATTTGACAAGATTGGAATCCATAGTTTCCCATTTTTTAGTGTCATAGGTATTTTTTTCAAATTTGGTGAAATTTCATCCAACAATAAGGCCTTGGATGAAATTTCCCTAGAGTCCAATAAGATTTTGATTGGATGTTTCTAGAATCAATACCCAAAGTTCAAGATCCAAAGCATGTGCCTTTTGTTCAAATGGTGCCTAATCAATGATCAACTTATTTTGAATATTTTGGTACATTATTTTGATATCTAATGATTCACCAACGAGCACTAGACCATTCTTAAATGATTTTTCCAATTGTACCAACTCCTAAAAAAGAAAACCACTTTTTTTTGTCCTCCTACTGAAAATTTTCATTCTCCTTTGCATTTTGTTTCTATTTCTTTTGCTTTTGGTTTCCTTGAAAGCCGGATGAAAAAGAATGTGAACAAGGCAAAAAAGATGGTTAGAAAATAGGCAACTCTAGTTGAGAAGGTTAAAAGAAGAAAAAGATAGATTACCATAGTTTTTTTAAAACATTAGGATTGGAAAGGTAGAAAGAGAGAAAGTGGTACTGATTTTTTTAGGGAAGGGAAATTTGTTTTCCATGAAATGGACAAGTTCCATATATGGGTAGCTAGCAAGCATGTCAAGTGGTCAAGCAAAATGGGATACTTGTGTGTTCGAGCCCATACATCCTCTTATTTAGGAGTTGTTGTAATTTATAGTTTAGTTCAACTCATAAATTATAGAATTGGTAGTGGAGGTGTTCTGATGTTCATTACCAAACATGTGGTAGGGAAGATGTTGTGTTTGCCACAAATTAGAATCAACAAGCATCCATTGATTAAACAATCAAATGGTGCAACAACTTGATGTGTACAATGATGGCGATTTTAGCTGTGGTTGTACATAAAGAAGGGTGGAAATTTGGCCATGCCTAGACAATGGACATTTTATCAAGGAACTAGTTCTTCATGGACCCTACATTGCACTACCAAAATTAATAAATCAAGATTCAAATGAAGACATATGTCAAAAGAACATGATAACAAAACAAGATTATAGGTGCATAGATGTCTTTTGACCAACAACCTTATAAAACTAGATGACCTACCAACAAGCCTATTGGAAGTTAGTGAATCAAGTTGTCAAATTAAAATCTAGAAGTACTAGAAATTTACTATAGGTTCCTCCTTAACTTTCTATTAGCAAGATTGATAAAGTGTTAAGGTTAGCAAAATATAAGCACAAATGGTAGAATAAGAGAACTCTACCTTAAGTGAAAGGTTGAAAAAAGAGGTGGACTTAAAGTAATCTACCAAAAAAATTGAGCTCTTGCAAAAAAATATTTAGGAGATGAAACAAGATTCTCCCATGAGTTAAGAAGAGTATAAGAACCTAAATCAAGATATGAGGGCCCTTAAAAGAAATCAAAGATTGGCAATTTGTACCATTATAAAATGGCAAAGTTTGAAACTTTGAAAATGGAACATGCTTTCATGAAAGTACAAAACTATTGATCTACTAACAAAATGCCAAGAGGAATAGGTTGGAGCAATGAGAGTTGCACAAACATTAAATCTTATTAGAATGTTCAACCAAGCATTTATAAGTTACCAAACAGACGAGTAGGTTTGCTAGGCAAGATTTAATGCATGGTAGGATGCAATTCCCATATTATGTTCTACCAAGATTTAATTCTTATGGTTTGGGATCAATGAAGATTCAAAATGTTGTGCTACATCCAACAATTATCAAAATGAAAAGTAGGATATTAGAAATAACATGGAGGTAGATTCAAGGTCTAAGGTTGCTACAAAACCTAAAATTATTGTGTAATTAAGGACTTGATAATCCTAATATTATCAAGATAAAAAAATATCAAATAGAAAAATAAATTACTAAAAGGAAAACAAAAAAGAGGAAGAGGACTACCTTTGGGAGGGTGGTCTTACCTTTAAAGTCGGGTAAAAAAACTTTAGGAGTATGAATTATTGTGAAATCTAGAATGGATAAATGTGAAAGAAGTTGGAAGGTTACCACCTTTTAATTCCTAGAAAATGCTTCCTTAAACCAAAAGTACCATCTATCTACCTCATTAAAGTTGTTGTCTTCCACCAATTGTTTGCAAACTATTCCTACCATCCTACTCCAACTACCTTCCAAAAATCTACTAAATTCTAAAGAACAAATTCCAAAAGAAAAAACAAAGAAAGTAAGTAAAACAATTTGAAAGCTATAGTATTCTACATCAAACATAGATGAACAATTATCATTCTAAGGGGGAAATGAAGACAACGGAAAAAAATAAAGGCAAAACAAAACACACAAAGTTCCATAACCTTCACACATTCCCTTGCATTACTCTTATTTCCAACATGCAACCTCTTTTTCATTTCTACATAATCTCCTTTATTGGAATGAGAGGAATCTTCCTCCTAATACCCTCCTTTCGTCAACCAACAAGGTCCACATATATTCCACTCACAAAAGTATGCCCTTATCATAATCTTTTCACAAATATCTTTTTACTGATCAGTAAACAAATACCAATCACCCATTCCCATGGGTTAATTAACCTAGTGGCTTCATGTTCTAAATAAACAAAGACAATAAATATGTGTACTATTAGTAACTATATATTTATTAGGAGGCCCATAAGATTAAGTAGTCTAAAAAGATTTTCTACCCTTAACATTATCCCCCAATTTTCATCTTACATCACATCTTTGTAATTTGGCCTATGTGGTCCAAAAATCATTGTTTTAAAAGGGGAAACAATAGTTCTATTGTTTGGAGTTATAAACTTAACCATTGGCTTTAAGGCTACTATGGACGTTTGATATGCCATGTCATTTGGTAAGTTATGCTTGGGGAAGTTATCACTAGAAAGAATTATGTCTTTTGCTTAACCAAGAAATCAATGACTACGTCAAGTCCTAAATAACTATATGTATGACTTTAATTATAAACTACTACTTTGAATCCCACGTGTAAAAAACCATAGTCATATATTAGTGGGGCATGTGATTAATAGATGTTAAAGTGGTACCAAGATGGAAGGTGTCAATTTTCATCGCTTTTATTTCATTTATATAACATCCATGATTAATGACAAAATGATGTGGATGTCCAATTAATTCATGTCGTTACAATGATTAAAAAATGACTAGAAGTCACACTAGTAGAAATTGGCCAAAATGTAACCACTCTATTTGCAACTACATGTGACTATTATTTATTTGCAACTACATTTGGACATTTTTGCAATTATTTCTTATGTTGGTCATATTTGTGACTATAGTGCAACTAATTTACAACTATTTTGGTGTTCATCCTTCCATGTGAACAACATTTAGTTTTGTTTTCATCCAAGAAGAACAATTTATTGTCCCATTAGTTGCAAATGTGACCAATTTAGTTGCAACCTTTTGAGTATACAAAGGTGTGTTTTGTGAATTCTAAGGAATATAGTTGAATGTATTAGAATTTAGAAATGTATATTTTGAATTTATATGAAAACCATATTATATGTGTATTCAAGTATTATTATTAGCATAAATGGCCTTGATATTATGGTTACACTAAATAGTCTATATTTTGAGTATATTAAACTTTTATATAAAATATTTGTTAATTATATTGTGCC
>Ga0209208_10001398_pt1 | contig 33841 bp, 20 predicted proteins | sample S1TSphfallax_3_FD_187694 | JGI IMG/M metagenome (GOLD analysis project Ga0209208, IMG submission 187694) | Host-associated microbial communities from peat moss isolated from Minnesota, USA - S1T2_Fd - Sphagnum fallax MG (SPAdes) (version 2) | ecosystem: Host-associated > Plants > Peat moss >...
TATAAATTAGCGATGGGTGGTGCACCACAAGGTGCGATGCGTGTCGCATCGCAAATATGGTAGGTTGTTTTTGCTTCGCAAACCCTTCAGGTTTTTTATTTGGCCTTTCGCAAAAAAACACAATATGTAGTAGTGGTTATAGGACCTACTTATAACTGCCATGGAAGCCTTTGATTGAAGTAGGAGGTTCTACCTTGTACAATATCAATGCCAACTCCAAAGTGAGGCTTTAAACCCCTCTTGTCTTTCTCCATTGATTATTTTTAGTTGGTTAGCTTGCATTTACAATTAAATTCTAAATGGTGTTTTTGTACCATCTACTTGCATCTATAGAAACATAATGGTTCTTAGGACACAAAAACACCATTTTTGCAAGGAAATGAAATGGATGGTAGGACATGATGATGGTGTTAAAAAGGGCGTCTAGTATAAATGGAGGATTGCACCCAATGCTAAAAAGGCAAACATGTGGTTGCATGATTGAACCTTTTCAAATATTTCAACAACATAAGAACAATTTTACATCAACTATATAATTTTCAATTGATTTTTTATTGGCAATATTTACATTAGTATTATAGTAACAATTTCAACATATATATATTTAGTGTTTTACCTTTTTTTCTTGGCTTTGTAATTTATGATTATAATTTTTGGTTTCAATAATTCATAGGGTTTTTTGGCTAGCATGTTTTAACATGCTGAAAATGTTGTTTGGATTCATTGTTTGGTTGGTGAGAGTCCAAATGGGATATGATATGCATCTAGTAAACATGTAATTTTTTTGGGGGTCCTTGGATAGGGTTTGGTTAAATATGATTATGGAGTGCCTTTATATTGGGATGTTTCATACTTGTAGTAACCTTTCTAGATGTGTATAAAGTGTCGTAGGGTTCATCAAGGTCTTGATTATTTGTTGCATTTTGTTCTTATCAATTTCTCTTCTTGAGCTCTTCTATATTAACTAGTTTCCAAAATTTTGTTGCTAGAAATCTTGTACATAAAAAAAACTACAATTAATTTGAATGCATGTGTGTCACCTTTGATGAAATTTTTAGTACATTGGTTTTGGTATGTGGAAAAAGGAAACCTATGGTAACAATGTGTTACCTTCTTTCGGCTCATCAGAATAATTGTTTAAACTTATGGATCGCAATTTGGTGTTATATCCTTAGTGTTACCATTTAAGTGGTCCCAACTAACATATTGATACCCCAAAGGTCAAACTCGATAATGTCACTAGAAACATCTCAAGCATATATTGCAAGTTGAAAATTTAGCATCTATATCCTACTTATGAACCCACATGTACATGCAATTCCTTTATCAATTTATTCATCTAAGGTTTATTGAACAAGTTTATGAGCAACGGGTTGAATGTGTTGCAATGGGCACCAAGTGATTATTTTGGATGGCAGATGTGAACATTGGGCTTTTGAATCCTCCTATGCATCTTGTAAAGAAATATTGTTCTATCACAATTTTGAGGCACATAAGTATGTGTTAGTTGGAATTGTTGCCTAAGCAAAAACATTTATTGACACATGGTTTTGTCAAGTCTCATGTTAAGGTTTCCAATTGGATCACAATATAACAAGATGAATACCCATGATCAAATGTAGCACAATAAAACTTTTGAAGTTTGTATGTAGGTGATGGGGGGTTTGTATTTAATGATTGCATTTACTCAAGGATTTCATTTTCATTGGCATTACATGCACCTTACATAGATCCAAGGACAAAGTTGGGCTAGGACTAATGGAAAATCGATTTAAGGAAAGTGTCATATGCTAGCATTTGTGTTTCAAGATGCTTTGGAGGACATAAGAAGATTGCCACTGTGGCATGTGAGAAGGTAGCAACATCGAGATGATAGGCTATGGGTTAGGGAAGAGTAGAGGGCACACTTTTATAAGCTAAAGCACATACATTGTCCTTGCATTGAGTGCAAAGGGCGCTTACCATATAGATTAGAAAATGTGAAAGACCACCTCATACATAATGGTAGGGATGTAAGTTTCCAAGTTTGGAAAGGCCTAGGCAATAGAGACTCTTCAAATGAAGAATGGGAAGAGGAATCTAAAGTACCAAATAAACATCAATTCCAAGAACTTAATTCTAGGATGGATATCCAAGGAATGGTGGCTAATGCATTCCAACAAGTAGATGAACTCGTGTCCTTAGAAAAAAAAGCTATGGATGTTGTTGAAGAAGCTTTTGGGGTGCTGATGGACTACATTATAGTAGTAATGAAGGCAATAATAATGATGGTGAAGGAGTTGCCCCATTTGATCATGAAGGCCAACAACCTTTGGGAGAAATGTCATTTGAGGATGGAGCAGAATAACATAATTTTGATCCAATGGCCTTGGAGGATGCAATGAAGGCATTGTACATAGGCACCAAGTGTACCAAATTAACTACAACAATACTTTTTATGAATCTTTGTACAATACATGGAGTCAACAATAAATTTGCAAATGAATTATTTGCACTCTTGCACTTTCATTTACTATTTGAACCCAATTGTTTGGTGGGTAAGTATTATGTTGCAAGAACATTGACTCAAAATCTTGGATTAAATTACAACAACATCCATGCATGTGCAAAAAGATGTGTTTTGTTTCAGGGGGACCATAAAAATGTTGTCCATTGTCCCACGTGTGGAAAACCTTGTTACAAGGATGAAATAAACATGGTGTTTCCCTTGAAAGTGGTTTGACATTTTCAAACAATTCCTAGGCTTCAACGCATGTTTAGGACACCTGCAATGTCCAAGTTGATGTTGTGGCATTCGCAAAATAGTAATCTAGATGGAGTTGTGAGGCATCCTTGTGATTCCAAGGCATGGAAACATGTTCATGAAAAGTTTCCAACTTTTGCATTAGATCCAAGAAATGTGCACTTAACACTGGCTGCAAATGGTGTCAATCCATTCAAATTGACCTATTCAATGTGGTCAACATGGCCTATTATGTTGCTGAATTATAATTTACCTCCATGGTTGACAACTATTTTTTTTTCATTCTACTAGCCTTGCTAATTCCAGGGAAAGATTTTGTGACATCTAAAAAATTTGATGTCTATTTACAACCATTAGTTGCAGAGCTCCAAAAAATATGGAAAAAAGTTGTTGCATATATTGTGTTGAAACCTTTGGGGTCTAGGTCATTTACTTTGAGAGCTAGGCTTTGGACCATTCATGATTTTATTGGGTATATAGTAGTTCTAGGGGTTAGTCACCAAGGATATCTATTGCATGTCCCATTTGTGGGCCAAATTTTAGAGGTGAACATTTTGTGGAACTAGGGAAGATGACCTAAACTAGCACACACAAATGGCTACTAGATTGGCACCCATATAGGTCAACAAGGATGAAAGGCCATTTTGATGGGCAATTGGAAACACGCAATAGACCTAAGAGTGTCACTACAAAAGAACAATTGGCACAAGTTGTAGAAAAACAATCTTGGTTAAGGTCAAACAATAGAAATGGTGGAGTTTAGAGTTTAGGGTTTAGGGTTTAAACCCTTTTAAACAACATGGTGTGAAGCGACATTCTATTTTGTATGACTTGCCATATTGGTAGGTGTGTTTAAAAACAACCATATATGTCATAAGAATTCCATTCACCTTTATATGTAGTTGTTGCAAATATTTGTTTAGAGCATGAACATGTATTTCATATGCTTGGCAATTTAATGTTTATGTTTGGCATTAAATTTTGGTATGAAATTCAAAATATTGGGACACATAATAAAATTAATCCAATGATGTGGCAAAAAATGTTTTATCATATCATTTCTCTTACAAAAATTGGTGTATGATCAAGTCTTCACTAATATGTTTGCATTTTTGTCCTCTAGTCTTTAGGTTCATGTTTTCAATGTAATTTGTAATTTGAACATATTGGAAATTGGTTTAGCATGAGATCTAACAATGTTCCGGTTTTGGGTGTTATGATTTGTTTAGGACCTATTGATACGAAATACATTGGATGTTATGCATTGCGAACAAATCTTTGCAAAAATATTTTTGAAAACAATAATAAGGGAAAAGGACACTATGAAGGTACAACACAATTTATAGTGTGTGGGTATTAAGCCACATATGTGGTTAATTTTGAACCCTCAAAGAGGTGGGAAGATGTTAAAACTAGTAGCCTTATATGTTTTAATAGGTATTAATTTTGATACTTTTGTTTTAATAATTGAGAATTTAAAGACACCATTAAGCCATGTATCAACTATGGCACAATACATTAAACGAATTTTTTTTGGGGCTTTAAAGTCTCATGATTACCATGTTTTAATGTAGCAGATTTTGCCATTAGCATTGAGAGGTTTTTTGGCTCCATAACCTCATATGGTAGTTATGAGGATTTTAAGGGTATTTAAGAAGCTTTGTAACAAGGTTTGAAATCCTTCAGACATTGAATCACTTCAATTAGATGTTTCAGTTAGTTTAACTTTATTGGAAATTCATTTTCCACCATCTTTTTTTGACATCATGGCTCATTTATTGTATCACCTTGTAGACGAGTTAGATTTATGTGGCCCAATTGCTACTAGGTGGATGTATATTGTAGAAAGGTACATGAAGTCGTTGAACTTGTTTATGCACAATATGGCAAGGCTTGAAGCTTCAATGGCCAAGGGATACACTTGAGATGAGTGCTTACTTTTCATCACTAAGTACTTGCAAAGGTTTGATGTCGTGAAGTGGCGAATATGGGACGCTGATTAGGAAAAAAAAATGTTGGTGAGGTGCTAAAAGGTGATGGCAGCAAGTTCCTCATGAATACCATTTTATGGGACCTTGCCCACCAATATGTATTAAACAACTTTGCCATCCTGATGCCATGGACCTAATAAGTTCATTTGTGTTCAAGATGGCATTACATTAATAATCAATTCATTTTCACATGTTGTTTAAAATTGTTGTATACGTTTCAAAGATGTGATAGGGCTTCTAATTATGTAAGAAGTGGAACTTGGAGTGAGCATCCAACCTAGATACACCTCCTTTTGTTGAATGGGTCAAAGGTGTTGTCCATGCACAACATATGGATTTCAACAACCCAAAAGACTTGGATGTTGCATTATTATGTAGCAAACTCTCACATGTAGCAACACATTACACTAAGATGAAAGCCTATGGTGATCACTTCAGAGTGGAGGATTCAAAGAGTAAATTGTTGTAAACATATGATAGTGGAATTGCTTCTGTGTTTGAGCAACAGACTATTGATGCTAGAGTATTTAATGTCAAGAATGTTGGGATATTAAAAGATATATTCAAACTATATTATGGCCTAGTGCATACCCTTATTGCGATTTTTAGATGTGAGTGGATCCAATGAGAATACAATCAAGGAAACCCAACATATGTATGAGATGAAGTTGGGTTCCTTAGTGTGAATTTTTTACATAGGCTACCATTGACATTTGAACCCTTCATATTTCCAAATCAAATGACACAAGCTTTTTTTTCCAAAAGACTTGAAGAAACTTTTGGAGAGTTGTCTTGCAAAAAGAGGCTCGTTCTAGAAAAAAAGTGGCAGATGTAGAAGAACTCTTCATCACAACTACAATAGACCCATGTGGGTTGAATGCTCCAATAGGACTGCCCCCACCTCCAACTACTGCATCTTTGATAGGAGTCAATAGTGTTTTGTACTATTGACTTCATATGAAGACCTGAAGGTTGATTATTAAAGTTATTTTGCACATTCCTTGCCAATCTTGCCAATTTTGAAATTGAATCATAATTGAATGTTTTTCATATTTGTTAAATCACCTTTGTATAGAATGGCAAATTTGTTGTTCTATGGAACAATTCATAATTCATAGGGTCCTATTGTTTCCACTAGAGCCATGAACAATTATGTTAGAAAAATTAGAAACATTATTTTTCATGTGGGTTAGTTAATACTTGTTCACATATTTAGTTGGTAGTAATTATACCATCATTTTGACGTCATTTAGAGTAATACTGAAATGCCATATGATCATGATCCATGTAGGTAATCCTATGTATGTCTTTATTCATATGAATGACACCTAATCATTTTTTAATCATTGTAAAGTCATTTTGTAATCATGTGCATAATGACTTCTTCCCAATGACATTGGTGAATGACAAGTGAATGTCAATGTCACTTTGTCATCAGTCATCAATGCCATATAGATGAAATACAAGTGATGAAAAAATGATTTCATCCATCCTATTGCCACCTCATCACCTATTAGTCATATGCCCCATTAATATATGACTATGATTTTTACACATAGGATTCAAAGTAATAGTTTATGATTATAATCATACATATAGTCATTTAGGAGTTGTAATCATTGATTTTGTAGTTGCAAAGGACATAATTCCTTCTAGTGAAAGGACTTTTGAAAATAAGTCCATAATTACCATTTAATTAAGGTTCTAAATAAAATGCTTTCACAATTGATTTTATTATTTCATTTTTCAAGCATACTTATTCAATATAAACAATTTGGAATAAAATTGACTAAGAAAATTTAAATTTATTAACAATCTAGTCTACGAACTAGTCCAAAATTTTTAATTTAAAAATCTTTTATTGATAATAAATGCATATTTTCAAAACATAATTTTAGATATGTGTTCATAATCATTATGTACAACCCCATGGGGGACACCAATAAAATTAGTAAAAAATACATGAATACAAATATAGAGTGCAATATATTGGTTGTGGGGTAAAAATTATAAATAGTTCAAAAAAAGGTACATTTTATTCAAATAACGAATTCAATTATAATATAGGGTATGAAATAATCTGAAATAGTGGATTATAATTAATATAGGTTGGATTTAATATGTGTGTATATATATATAGATAATAATAAGGTGAAAAAACATAGGTTGGACAATCATTTAATACCCCCCCCCCCCCTAAAAATGATTATTTGATGCATTAAATAGGTGTGTTTGGTTTGATTGATTTCAATTGGGATTCTAGTCACATTAGACAACCCCAACTACACTTGGAAATTTATTTGCTAACACGACTTTATTTTGTCAACTAAAAAAATTGTTGCCTTTTTTATGTGGATTTGGAGTACACACATATGATTGACGTATGTCATCATTGATATTAATACAATTATGATGTGGATTATTACATGTCATATGTGACTAAAATAAATCATCAATGTTACTTTTCTTTGCCACATGGAATATATAAAAAATATTCCCAAAAAGATTTTTAAAGCATTAAAATAAACATTTTATGAATTTATGAAAATCTACACTACATTGGTTGGCCATATCTTTAGCAATTTATGAATAGAAAATTGTTGTAGTGTTGCTTATGACTCTAATAAATAACACATGTTATTAGTTTTGAAAAAATAAATTGCAAGAAAATTTTCAAAATAACAAAAATAACAAATTAAGTTTGATCCTTTTAGGCCTCCAAAGACATGAAAAAAAAACATTATATCTCTACTACGGGCATATTCCTACAACATGCAAACCATGTTTCTAATTTTCACAAAAGATTAATTCAACTACAACATAGTTAATTGAGAACAAACAAGGTACAAAGAATTTGATTTTTATAAACATAAAAATTAAACACGATCCAAAATTGTCCCATAATTTTACTATTAACATGAATTTTCTAATAATTCTTACAACCTAATCACATAATGTATTTAATCCTTGCTCATAGAGCCCAACCAATTAAAAATATATAAATATCTCTTATGCTAATGTTTAGCTTTAGGTTTAAGTGGTCTTAACATTTGGACAAATATAAATACTAACCATCATTACTAGAGGCACTTGTTGCATATTCTTCATTAGTATATGTTCCATCATTTTGATCCCCTCCATTAGGCACATCAACAATTAAATCACTTGCAGCAATTGTAGAACCTCTAATAAACACAATAGGTTGAATTGATTCATCAATGGAGATTGGAGCTTGTAGACCTATATATGCACCATCATTTTCTAACTTGAACATATCAAATTGAGTAAGGTCAATGTGAATTTTATTAATTACTCATCTCTCATGAAGTTCCTTCCTCAAAACTATTTTCCATCCTCTCTCCTTTTGATCATTCAAAACAAAACTTGATCCACATCTAATGGGAAAATGAAGGATTGGTCCAAAATGGGAATTAAGGAAGCAAAATTTACAAGAGTGAAGCCATGTTCATTTCACTTCACTATTGCACTACCCCCAACATAGTTTGTTTTCACCCAATTACACAATGAAACAAGACTTAGTACCCCATAGTTTAGCTCTGATATTTCTTCAACCCATCCTAAATATTTCAGTTTTGCAAAAACTTGTCTTTGGTCAATTGGTCCTAATAGAAATTCTTATTCAAAGATTGATGTTACACCATTGTCACATGTTGTCAAATGTTCTTCAACACTTGAAACATGAAGATGGTTCCCAAGTGCCCACATTGTTTGATAACATTTGGCTTTGAATGTTGGTGGCATTGACAAGTGCACCACATCTTTTTCAATCGGTTCCCCTTCCTTGACAACTACAACAATTGAACTTTTGATCCAGATCGAAAATGGGGGCACTTCCTTATGGTGATCCAAGAACATAACAACCCTTGCACAATATTGACTTAAGGTAGATAAAAATTCATTCCTTTCTTGGTTCTATATATGTAGTTTCCTAGCATATTTCTTGCTACAATTTATATTGCCAACTTAATTCAACATTACAATTTACAAACATCCAATTCTAGTCCATGCCTTGTCCATAGTTATGGTAATAATAGTAATCAAAATCTAGTAATTAATCTTCATAATCCAAATAAGTCTTGGTTTATTTATTTATATTATGTTTTTGTTTTGCATAAGGGACAATATTTGCATATCTACTAAACATTCTAGTATTTTCAACATGAATAGGGGAAAGCTAGGTTACATGTGCCATGTTGACATCAAATTTACATTTTGTAGTTCAATTGAATGGGGCATGTCATGGAGGTTTGCATTCATGGTTCAAGTGGTTGCAAGTTAGGGTGGCTCATTTTTGGTGGATTTTCCACTCCCTAAAATCCCTATGGTAGTGTTAAAATGGTAGTCTATTTTGATATCATTAATTTAATGGGGAATCACATGGTGGTCAATGAACTAAAAAGTCCATATGAAGAATAGCCATTGTATTTTTTTAAAAATGTACATGTTAAGAAAATAAAAACAAAAATTCACCCAAAAATGATTATGATGTGGACTTTTGAAAATATGGCTCATTGTAGGCCATTCAAAAGGCCATAACTTTCTTTTGGGTGAAAGCACACTAAGGGTAAGCCATTTTTGTTAAAAAAAGGTGACATATAACAAGTATTATAGTACATAATAAACAAAAATCTTGACGACATCTTTTGGCTAACCTAAACATAAGCAAAAAAAATTTGGAACTCAAAGTTCACTTTGAGTCAAAATTAATCTTGATCCAATGGCTAGATGAGGAGGATTGAATAAAATCAATGCACATAGAGTATATAACTTACAGTTTTTCAATAGCCATTAGACCTCATGTTTGTTATTCATGAAACATTACCAAACAAAAGGAAATTAAATTTAAAAAATAATGTAATGCCCATCTATAAAATCTCTTCCTCTTTGATATGGTAGTGGTTTTTTCTTTGGTTACTATAAAAAAGATAAATTTTTACCTTAAAACATGGGCATCCAACAATGTCATACTATTATGATAAAAATATATCATAAAAAAATATTATTATGGACATGTCTCGTGTTGAAAATTGGTTCACTTTGGCTTTGTAATTACCTTTTAGGGAATGTCAATTGTCCACCTTTTTAATGACATTTTATGGATGATAATTTTGGGATAGATATGTAATTCACTCTTTGTAAAATTACCATGTTGACCTAGGAAAACCTTATGTTGACCTTAAACATACAAAGGATAATAAAACATGTTGACATCCAAGAAAAATGTTGATTAGCATCACTTGACAAACATGGCAATAATAACTTTGAAATGTACATATTTCAAATTGCAATGTAATTAGGCCTAATTATGGAGTTGATTTAGAGAGATGCAATTTGAAAAAATCTATGAGGTGCATGTGGATATTGATTGATCACCCAAAAAATTAGATTAAATTAAATGCCATTTTGGTTGCCCCACATACATCCCTTCATTTTGTTGTGTCATGACTATTATAATTAATATGGCATGCATTTTTGAGATGTAGATTCCTTAGATTCTTGGTATGGGGCATAAGCATGGTAGAGTAGATAATTTGTGTTCTTTGTCATAAAAAATGACAAGTAACCATAAATCAACTTTAATTATTCAAAAATAGAAATAATATTTTATTCAAGGATTAATATGAGGACTTTTTTTACTTTATTAAAATAAAACTAACAAACCACATCTTTAACATGCATTAAAGTAGATCTTTTAAAAAAACTCCAAATTTTCTGCAATGTCTATTGCTCTAATTACCCAAGACATCCCTAACCTTGTTCTTCCATACCACTCAATGATGTTTGGGTTTTACAAAGTAGGTTGTATGTAAATGAAATAGGGATATAACATTGATTTTTTCTTATTTTCAAATTAATGGAAACATAGAAAATGCGTGTGTATTGTTGAATTGTGCATATTATAAATAAATTATATCGGATTTCTAATTGTTGGGATCAAGTTTTTTATTAAATTTGAGGCAATTATTTTTTAACATAGGTTTGTTGGATCATCTAATGAGAGGAAACATTATTAACATTTGTTGTTGCATCATTTGGTGGTCCCCAAATCAAGACTTGTTTGAGTTGAGTTTTTAAAAGATTGCTGGAAAGGTTTTGAAAATTAACTACTACAATGGGAATGTATTCCCTTATTTAGACTTGAAACATAAATTATTGTCATTTAAAAGGTCAAAAATCAAATTTCCAAAATGACCCATGATTATTAAAACATTTAACAAAATATTAAGTTTAGGGTTTGAATTATTTGATTATTTATCAAATTGAACATCAAATCAAATTGAACAAAAAATTGAGCACCTTGTACAAAATGGTCAATGGGTTTTACTCAAGTGGGACATTTGGTCAAGTTGGAGAAAACAAAATGGCATGTTTCGTCAAAATGACCAATGGTTTTCTTGTCAAATTGAACACCCTATGTTAGTTAATAAACCAAACTAGCTAATTATTACTTAAGTTAGGTAGATGGTCTACCTACCTACCTATTTTCCTTTTACCTACGTCCTCCACTTTCAATTTGTTTAATAATTACCTAACTTTCTTACTTACTTACATAAATATTGATGTGAAATAAAAAGTTGAACAAAAAAAGTCATTTATTGGAGGTGTAATTTATCGATGGTTTATCATTGTAAAAGTGAGGGGTTCAATTCCTTATACTTGTAGCCTATGTGCATGCGTAAGGGACTAGGGTAGATAGGCTCTAGTCTAAGGTAATTAGGTAGACTAAGCTTAGCACCTACCTAGCTATTTGATTTTTATGATTTATCTAAACTTATTTATTATCTACCTACTTAAAAATATTAAAAAAAAAATCCAAAAAAAATGATGTAAATTTATTTAGAAATTTGATCAATCAAATGGTTGGTTTACTGTCTACCAACCAAAATGACTCGTCAAATAGTTTCCTACTTTGTTAATAAAAAAAACCACCCTAGTCACAATGGCGGGTCCAAATTGACTTGTCTAAATTGAGAAGGTGGTCTTTTTTATGCTTGTCATTTTGGGTATTTGTTAAACTAAAAAATCCAATTAAAAAACCTGTTTTTGTAGACTTGTTTTTTTTGAAGGGATACTTTTTTTATCCCTGAAGAGCTTTCTAATGAAAGGTGTTTTCTAATTGTTAAGTTTCTTTACCATAGATGTAATCATTTGAAAAACCTAGGGGTGCATTATTGTGTTGGTTTTGTTGGTTTTTCAATCTTCAAATGAGGGGGCAAGGGGGGTGTCTATGGAGTTTGCAAAGCCACAAGTTGCTGTGTGTGTGCTTTGAGAGTTTGAAGCTGGTGAATTTTTAAGCAAAGCCAATTTGTGGGAGTGAGGTTTGGGTTGTGGAAGATAGGATTTATGGGAAGAGAGAGAGAGAGGGCTGCAAGCTCCTTGAATTGAGTTTTGAATTCTTGCGCCTATATGTATGAGTGACTTTGAGGTTGGGTCAACAACATTCCTCCTGAGAAAGCAAAGGTCCAAAAACAGGGTGATTTTAAGGAAAGCTATGTTGCCACAGACCGGCCTGCAAAGTTGCTGACTTCTTGTAAAACAATAATCTCAAAGCATAGAGAATGTAGTCCACTCTTGTGTGTCAGTAATATCCAACTTCTTCTGCAGTTGGGTTCTACCTCACTCCTTTGCTTTATCAAAGGGCGAAACACTCAAAGTCATAAACTGTTGGCTTTTCCTTGTTTAATTTTGGAGGATTGGGAGTCGGTTATACGTTGATTTAAGCACCTGGACGCTTTCCAACACTTTCTGTTCACAAAGAGCTATGAAATAACAAAAAGACTGACATTCTTCTCTTGTGAAGCTGGCCACTTTCTAGTCCCACTTTCTGGGATAGTTTACAGTGAGTTTTATTTGCCATAGGCTTCGTTCTATTTTAAAACACAAACCAGGTGCCCTTAAAGGCTTCCAAATGGATACATTTATGCTTTAGTAGTGTCACGATGCATCTCCTTTCTATCCACTCTCTGACACCAGGGGAAGCTTTCTCTCATACCAGCCCAGTGCCTAGATCTCCAGCAGTAATCAGTCAATCAATCAAGCAATAATACTCTTGGATTCTAACGGTTTCTCAACTGTATGATGTCTCCTCGACCTTTTCTATGCATTCAATGGGGAGTCCCACCGTCCATAATACACCAGGAAAGAAAAAGGATCACTCACAAAGAAATAAGAAAGGGTATGACTTGTGGGTTTTGTAAATTTCAGAGTTTGAGGATGGGATCATAAAATTTTCCATGCATGTGCCCATACATGCTTCGTATTTACTATGGAACAGGCCTGTTCCAAAGCATAATGGATTTTTGATCATTGATTCACATTTCAAGCACGTAGACTAATTGTTGATTTGCATTAAAGCTGACATTGAGCACAACAAAAGGTTGAACCAATAAATGGCTACTCGTCTCACCTCAAAAAGCTTGTAAATGTGACTGAATAGGACAAAAAAAGACTGATTGAGTCTTCGGGATCATTGTTCATATGGGTTTACAAAATTTTTGCTGTGTAATTCAAGTGATTGTTAGAATACTTGCTCACTTGCTTCACTCTCTGCATTGGGACTCGTTTTATCCCCCATGCCTGTTTGTTCCCGATTATGTTTGAAAAGTTCCCAATCCTTGAGTCTTTCTGACTTTCCTAGTGACCTTCTTCAAGCTCCTGACTTGCATCTGTTTTTCTTTTCATCATGTTAATCCCCAACCTCAACCCCAAAAGCATTCAAATGCCTTAAATTTTTTTTGATACACATTCATCACCTCCCCCTCTACTCTCCCACTCCTCCATTAGAGAAAGAGTTGAAGTAAATGGTAATTATATTTTAATGGGTGACAAGTTCATTTGTTGTCTTTGGTATGGTGGAATGGGGTATCAAAATTTACCTAGTACATCAAATGTGTGACAACATTGTCTCCTCTGGATACACTAGAAATTTTCTGCTGGTGCTTTATGTCTTGCCTTTTCAATGTATGGTCTGCTATTAAAAACACTATCCTTGATTCTGGTAGTAGGTAAGGCCCTCGAAGTGGGACATTCCCGAACTTGGGCATGAGCTCAGCACCTCTCAATTTGCCCTTATTTCAAGAATGCACGACTCCAAGCGGTTCTTACCCTACACATTATACATTTCAGAGAAAGCATGTACAAACAAAGAACTAACTGTTACCTTTTTGGGAGATGTGCAAAAAGGGCATTAAATTACAGATAGCTTTCATCCATTGAAATCTTCAAGATTCCTAGGTGATGAAGGCTGACCTTTGGGTGTATGTCCATGAAAAGCCTTGTACCCACTACTGCGATGGGACCTCCACAAAAAAAATTGGGGATTGTTGTGTGAATAGTGACCCTTTGCACCCCTTATTGACATGTGGCATCCCAATACTCGCCTGGGCAGCATCTTCTCATGATTTGAATAGTGGGTGGGTGGCTTTTCATTGAAATGCAACTTTGTCCATTAGAGTGCACATTCTTCCAAAATACTCTCCCATACAACCCATCTAATTTCACAAAAAGAAAAGTTTTTGATGCCAGTGGCATGTGAATCTTTCCCATACAATACCTTCATTAATAGGTGGGCTCTATGCACCTCGCACACAACGGGTACAACATCATGTTGGATATGGTCTTTATCCTACCCAGAAGCTCTGCTACTACATCATAGCTATAGAAAGACCTTAAACAAGCAAATGGTGTCTTGGGAAACATCTCATAGAATAAGCAAGGGTCCTTGTTTATTTTCCTTAACTGCTGATCAATCTTTTTCTCAAAAAAGATGGATCATGCCCAGACACATCTTGGTGCTGCCATTATAGTCCTTGGGTCTAGTTATATATCGATATTTTTGGGGCGTGTAATAGATGTCTTGTTATGCATATTTTGGGCTTGTAATAGACACCTAGTATCTCATACAGGCCCACAATGTGCATATATAACAACACCCAAAAACTTTGACAGGTTGCACCAAAATGTGTCTGGGCCTCATCAAACTTTTTGAGAAAAAGATCGATTGAGCCAAGGGCAGTTAAGGAATCAAAGAAGCAGCCAGTACTTTTGTTCTGCCCAAGGATAAGGTACGTTTGCTTATCTAATGTCTTCTCATATTGATATGGTCTGTAATACGCCGTGACCACTGTAATCTCAAGACCATCATTACCTTAGGTGCAATTGTTTCCCATCGTGTATATGCACATATGAGAACTCAGACGGGTGCTAAGCTTTTCTGCATAAGCAATGGGCCTTCCCTTGGGAGGTGGGGTTGGTGACCCATGTCCTTGCCTTGTGTGATAAACTTGTATATGGGGAGGAGAATCTTAGTTGTGGACTTATGTTGTGTCTTTCTTGGGCCATTGCCTCTTTATTCAATCCGTAACGGCAGTTAAGGAATCAAAGAAGCAGCCAGTACTTTTGTTCTGCCCAAGGATGAGGACCATTTGCTTATCTAATGTCTTCGCATATTGATATGGTCTGTAATATGTATCTGACTGCTGACCACTGACCACTGTAATGTCAAGACCATCATTGCCTTCGGTGCTATTGTTTCCCAATGGTGTATACAAGCATATGAGAACTCAAGATGGGTGCTAAGCTTTTTCTACAAAAGCAATGGGCCTTCCCTTGGGAGGTGGGGTCGGTGACCCACGTCCTTGCCTTGTGTGATAAACTTGTATATGGGGAGGAGAATCTTAGTTGTGGACTTATGTTGTGTCTTGCTTGGGCCATTGCCTCTTTATCAACGCAACGAATCTCAATTTACTTTAGGTTATGCGAGAAAACGTCACACAAAACATGACCATAAGGCATCTAGTCACTTGTCCACACCAAAGATTTGGTAAGCTGATCTCATTCTACTTTCAAGTAATTGAATATGGAATGTAAAGTATGGTACACCACAAGTCAACGCTCAAGAGCATTTTATTTAACAACCATTTCCAAGAAGCCTATCTAGTGCATTGATGTTTTTTGTCAAAATTTTGCCACTTGGCAACCAAAAACAGTTCTGATTTGACTCGTACAAAGCATTTTTGCGAGGCTAAAGTTGCCAGATTTTGAGGATTTTTTTGTCTGAAATTACTATACTTAGACAATCGGTTTCAGCACATTGCCAAAACGTTGTAGGGTTTTAAGAATTTCTACTTTTCACTTTGATCTGTAGCCAAATTAATTTGGCTAATTCTTCTTGTGGAGGATGATGGGCAATGGCTACATCACAAAATTGGAGGAAAAAAACCCTGAAATTTTGATTTCTAGATAGTAGACTTTTTTGTGGGGAAGTCCTCTGGAAAATCTAATTGTATTTAGTACTTTGGCAATGTTTTCATCCTAGTATGTGGCATGCTTAAGAGAGATGATGGGATTAAGTTGCATATAGGAAAAAGTGGATAATCAATTAATGTGATCTTTAAAAAAAAAGGAGTGTAGGCATTATCTATTTCTTTGACACTGGAGCATGGGATACCTAAGAATTCATTTAAGATTATGAAAACCAACATGCATATTACCTACTTACAAGCATTGTGGAGGGTTGTATAATATTTTCCATATGACAATTTTCATTTTGTATGGGATTGAGAGACTACTTCCTCCAAAAGAACAATATGACCTTTACATGTACTAAGAGCTTTATTGGCTTTGCGCATGGGGAAGAGACAATGCATAAAATTTGGGCATAAAATTTTGGTTTGGACTTGACCCCATATGTGAGTGACATTTGGAAATCTATGTATGCATATGATGGATGGGCATGTTCCATAGAAATGCTTGCATCCTGTAAGAGAAGTTCTAGATCCAGTAAGGGAAGTTTTAGTTTGAATCTTGTACTTAGTTTCAAGAGGCATGGAAAATACTTACACCTGCATTTAGCTAGGCCTTACTAGTTACCTGCAAGCTTCCCCACTGCTCAAACAGCTATAAAGAAAATCTAACACTAGAAAAGGGCTGCGTTGTTCTTTTTTTCCTTTTTGCAATGAATTTTTTTACTTGTCCCCATTTTTATCAAAAATATGTACAAACAATTCTGACACTGAAGTAAGGGCACACAATATAAGCAATACCAGCTTCATAGTTGGTATTCAGTTTTTTTGCAATTCTTGATGTGCCCACATTGGCAATCATCCACAAGAGGAATTAGCCAAATTTGGCTAAAGGTCAAAGAGGAAAGTTAAAAAATCTAAGAAAACTGAAATATTTGGCAACTTGCAGAAACCTATTGTCTAAAAATATGACAATTTCAAAATAGATTTTCCTCAAAATTCTTATATTTAGACACTATTCCTGAAATCTGGTGAGTTTGGCGTTTTTTTTTCCCCACATAAATCCTGGCAAGGGAATTTTTTAATTTGACAAGTGGCAAAAATTCACCCCCAAAGAAAAAATGCTGTTCGTATGAAGGTTTGTTGAAACACCTGATTACATTTGAACACCGAGAAATCTGCGGATGCCAAATAACTTTTTAACCTCAAAATGATGGCACACTTTTTACTCAGACAAGAAGACAATGAGTAAATATTAAGAGTGTTAGTTGTCGTTTCTTCAGCAATGGCTGTTACTTAAAGATACAGGGAGATCATCATGCGTGAGATGGGCTTTATGAAGTGTTTTGCAAGTTGGAGCTTGATAAGTATTATGACAAAAATGTGCTTTGTTGCTGTTGACAATTTGTTGTGAACGGAGGGCGGACGTAATTGTCATCCAAGTGAATTGAACATAGTCAACTATCACGGCCTTGTGGAATAAAGTTGTCAAGAAATAGAAATTGTTTGTCGCTCCTTGTGAACTAAAGTTGTCAACCAAATGATTGTGACGTCAACTCAATGGGCATTCTGTGTTGTGTGTGACGTAGCTATCCACCTTGGAAAACTACATACTGGCCCATTACTGTTTATAGTTACACACAAAATATCGTGAGGGAAGCTTTTTCCAGTAGTGGCAATTGGCAGTGGGCACCCACTTGGATCCAAGGAGGGGCCCTGGTAGATTAGACATTTTCTGGTGGGGGATAGAGGGAGGGAGAGGGGCAGGGGGTGGTACAATTTTCTGGATATGGGTGTTCATAACATTTTCTTAATGTATTTCTCATTTGTTCTTCAAGTTGTTCCCAATAGCACCACATTTTAATATCCCATATTTTTTGCCCAAAGCTTTACTCATATCTAGATACCAAAAGAATACCAGAAATAAATAAATGTCCAAGATTTGATTTTTTTTTTTTTGTGATGGGCACCTTGAAACTTCTGTGGAAGTTTCTTACCATCTGTAGCCCCTGCAAAACTTGTTGTGACTACTGCCTACCCTCGTCTGCAGTTGTTCCTTTTCTCATATAATCTTCAAACTCAAAATACATCACATTCCTACTACCCTTTTCTGGGAGCTGTGGTCCTGCAACAGATATATGTTCACTAATCCTAAGGCAAAGCAGAATTTACAATAAGTACCCATGAGGAGGCCCTACAATCCAGTTTTGGTTCCTTTGTGGTGTTGGACTTTAGAGTAAATCCATATGTCATGATGAATGGTTTCAAAGTTCCCGCATTGTCAGGGTTACTCATGTTGCTCGTGTATTTTCAACCCATCCACCATATTAGGTCTGCTCTTGCTCAATCTTTCAACTTGCACATGACCCGAACTATCTGAAAGAAGAATAATTCACCATCTCCATGCCATCTGAAAAGGGACAATATTCAGAAAAGACATAACTGAAAAGAGAAGTGTGGTCCAGAGTCCACACTCCATGCTTACCCAGCCCTTAGTACTAGAGTTCGCCATTGCCATGGTGTCCTTGCCAGCATTTTTTTCTTGGGTGCAAAAATTGGCACAAATGTGTAAATTTCAAGAAGAATTTCCAAATATTCCCTGTCTTTTGGGAAAAAAGTTGCCAAATTGCCAAAAAAGAAGAAATACAAAAACAATTCACCACATTTTAGGCTTGGGTTTTTTGAGTCTTTTAAAAAACAAGTTAAATTTTTTTGGTTATGTTCTAAAAACCTGTGGTCATTTAATGGTAAATCCCTCTTGGGATGGCTACAATTGATACAACCTCACAAACTTGTAAAAACACAAGGGAGTGTTTGCCCTGTAGTAAAATGGGCATTCAAGATGATATGGTTTCAAGTAGCACCATCAGCACGGTATCTCACAGTGATTTACCAATTTGCAAATTTTGCATATGTCCAAAGCCTATTAATCTTGGTTCAAGCAGCACAACACGGCAAAGGTCTATCTTGTAACAAAGTGGACCATATATATGCAGGAATTCTTATTCACATTACCTCCATGTTCTCTCAAATTGAAAGGCTTTGTAGTGAAAACCTTTGCATCCAACTTATCACAAACTTACCCCTTCCGTGTATCTATGTTTTTACAACACTTTAACAATATGTTTAAGATTAAGTGCTAGTTAAATACTGATAAATTATTGACATAATATTGTTATGACATTGTAACACAATGTTTGATCAGCATAATGTGTTACAATGTAGTCATAACATCATATCAATGCTTGTATCAACATATTTAATTAACACTTAATTTTGAACACATTGTTAAAATATTATAAAAGCACTAAACATTGTAAGGGGCAACTTTATGATGAGTCAAGCGTTCCTCCTCCTCCTTTCCAAATGCTGAAAATTTCAGATCATGACACCAATGATGTGGCATGGGAGGTCCTCATTTCTAGGGTTTGTACAACTTGACTTTTATTTATTTATTTATTTATCTGAAACAAGATAGACAAATCCATGGATTGCATAACTTTACAATTCCTGATTTCATGGGATTTTGAGCTGGCTTTCATACACCATATTAACTTTTTCATGATGAGAAGACAGCATTGCAGTGGGAGTTTCTCTCACTCACTCCAGATCAAAATCAAGCACTTTACAACTATGGAACCCAAATCCTGGGATGCTGCCTCCAGCCCCTCTCAGTTCCAAGGGACAAAATACAGCAATCCAAGAGGACTACCAGGTGCTACATTTTAAACTTATATGCCCAGTGCAAATTGGGCAAGGGAATGTATATATGGTTTTATGCTATCATGGGACTCTCCCACACTTGCCCAATGATTTGGTGTTGTTTTTTTCGTGACAACTTTTTGCCACTTGATGTACAAAAACAAACCCAGTGCAACTAGTATTGTGTAAATGCTTTTTGTGAAAAGACAAATGTGCCAAAGTCGCCAGATTTTGAGGAATTTTTTTTCTGAAACCGTCATATTTAGAACACTATAGGTCGCCAAACTATAAGATTCTCTCTGACCTCTAGCCAAATATAGCTAATTTGTCTTGTGAATGATGGCATGTGGACATGTCACAAATTGCAAAAACAAACCCTGGCCTCATCTGGGCTCCTGTAACTTCCTAGCAATGTGTGTGTGTGTGTGTGTTTTTTTTTCCCCCCTTTTTCTCAAAATTTTGATGTAGCCAAACTGGCAAAAGAAACCAGAAGAAAATTTAGCCAAATTGCTGCAAATCACAAATGAAACCAACAAAATTTAGAAAAAACTGGATCCTTCTATGTTCTTGGCTAACTACTGGAACCTAGGATTCAAATTTGGATATTTTGAGTTTTATTTCTAAAAATATTTCGAATTTGTGCCATTTTTTCCATGGAAAAAACTTTGTATGGGTGGAAATCAGATTTTTCACATGAAAACTTGGTGTGTGAAGAAAAAAAATCACTACTTCAAAATAGGCAAGTCTCCTTGATCTCATGTGATTCCTCTCGAATCACGTACTGCACATCCAACCCCTTATTCGTGGGCTAGTTATTCATCCTTCTATTGCTTAGTGAGGGGGTGCAGCCACAGTTCTTTTTTTTTCCCCCTTCCAGAAGGGGGCATTTGATTAGCCCACTGCCAATATTTTTGGAACATGGGGCAACCCGCCAACATAGAAGCATGCTTTGTCACACTTCCCTTTGGCACCCCACTTACAACTGATATCGATGGAAGTTAACTTCAAACTAGGTAGTGTGATTAGAGCTATTCCCAGACCACATTGAATACTTTAAACTCCTTTATGTGGGCAAGGGTGGTGACCGAAAAATTCTAATTTTGAGTAGTTCAAAGAAGGAACATGTGCATCATCAGACTCATGCTGACATAGAACATAAGGAATTTGTGTACAAAAGACGAAACTTGCACCACAAATGGGGACCATGGGTAGCCCTGTATCATAATTTAGCACATCCACTGTGTACGGTTTAGTTTCTCCCCCCATCCCCACCCATGAACCTGAAAGCATTGGTAGTAAAACTCACATGACTATTTTACATACAGACACACATACCCATTCTAGACAAGATCAATTTTAATTTCAAATAGATACCAATTACCTTCAATAAAATACACCATGTGCATGCATTGACAAGACCACCAATGCACACCACCTCCCCAAATTCAAAGGAAAAAACATAGTACAATTTTATCTAATGTCACATATTATTTGTCAGCAAGAAACAAAAGGAAATGCCATTGTCGAAAAGAAAGAGGCAACTTAACAATTGCTCATTTTTGTTCTATAGATTGTTTCATTAATGGTATTAGTGTGCAAAAGCAGTTGAAAGGTAAGAATATACATGAATTTCAAAGTGTAAACAAGCAAGAAATAAGGATTGGTAGAGGTCTATATCATGTTGTGATGATACCTTTGAAGCATTTGTGTACATCGAATGTACATGTTTGAAGATGGTTTAAAACATTAACATAAAATTAACTTTGTTCTAAAAGAGTAGTTAAAGAAAAATGTTCACAATGCTTTATTGCATAGGTATCCCATTGGCGTGTGGAATTTTTGAAGTTCAACAATCTACAAACAAAGTCTTGGAGAACAATTCTTAAAATTGTTGTAAAAGGTTATTATTGATAATTTTGGATAACATAGAATTCAATTTGGATGTTCATAATGTTTTGTTTGTTACAACTACAGTGTATTTCATGTTCCTGCAATAAAACTCTTCAAATAATCATCAAAGAAAAATATCTAATAATATATTAAATGTTGTGTAAAAGTCTTTTTGAGTTTTTAACCAACTTAAAAGTTACTTGTGCATATAACTTTTTTTTTAATAAAGGAGTGAAAAAGGATTTCCCTTTTTGCAAGTACATATTCATCATATAAACTTGATGAAAGAATGGTTCATATCAAAATTTCAAAAGCTTGTAACGGCAAAAACTTTTTGATTTTACCATGTGATTTATTTTTTATATTCATTAAGCTCAAAAAAGTTAGCTTTAGGTGTAGGCCACATGTGTAGAAAATAATCATGCAAAAAACATGTTTAATTGTCCATAGAAAATAATTTAGACATTTTTCATTTGGGTGCAAATGCATTCAAAGGAGGCAACTAGATTACTTTATAAAAGAAAAGTGACTAATTTCTTAATCCTTTTCATTTTTCATATGAAATTTTTTTGTATGAAATCTTTTGCAACTTGTGATTAAAAGTACATATAGTTGCCCCAATATGTCACATGTTTTGTGTTGGTCATTGTTGAATAAACATGAATTTTAAAAATGTGCAAATTTTGCGAGATTTTATATTTCATTTGGAAAAATTACCATAATTTTGAATCATACAAAAATATGTTAACTACTTTATATTTCAGTTTTTTGTATCATAAGTTACAACTTTGTTTTATATGTCATGTACATTACACCCATTTACATGTGGTAAAAGACTTTTAAAAATTTGAAAATTTGCAACATATTGTGAAATTCTAAACATTTCAAATTCCATAGCTTTAAAATTATGATTTGTTTTGAGTGTGAGTAATAGGTTACCATCATCTAAATTTTCTTACCATGGATTTTTTATATTAAAAGAATCCTTTCCTTAGTCCTACGCAAAATTGATTATTTTTGACACAATTATTGTTCCTTTGAGCATATTTGCACCCTTTATGTTTGTAAACCAAAATATTGATGGACAATCATGTATGCATGTGAAAACTTATGATCAACACACAAATTATTTTAATTTGGACTATTCATTTTTAAAAATTAACTTTGTTCTTTGCATATGCTATTTGCAAAAACTAGTGGAAAAAATCCTTGAGTCCTTATTTCTTTTTTCTGAATCCCAACCACGAAAGAAATACCCCATTAGAGTTCCTTAATGATTTAGTTTCAAAATTGAAGCTAATACCTAAAATAGTTGAAAATGGGTGTATTTGTTTTTAAATAATAATTTTTGAACTTCAATGAATTTAATTTTGAAGCATATGAATCAAAATACATTATTTTTTGCAATTCAACATTCACTCTTTGTGTTTACTTTATCATGTTTTCACCCAAATGATTTAGAGATTTTTGGATTATTATTGGAGATTCATTTTCATGTTTAGTCACCATTAACAAGGTTATGGAAGGAGGGACACAATTTTTACAATACAAAACGGATGTACATATGTGAATAAGGCATTTGAAAGGTTGAAAGGTACATATATAAAACATATCACCCTTTTGTGAAGGGAAAAGTGTTGGTAATTAGTTGTTCTTTGCAAAAAAATTGACATCAGTTTTTAGGTACAAGGGGTGATGATAATATTGATCACAAGGGTTTCATTAACTAGCCAATGGATTGTATTAAAAAATAATTTGAAGACATATTTTAATAATCTATAATTTTATTCGATTTATTTTGAATTTTCAATGATCTTGGTCATTGCAAAAAAATAAATTGAACTTGGAAGGCACCTCATCTAATTAATAGGTAAGATGAATATGGGTTATTATGATAACCACATGATTCATGAGTTGATTGAATGTACCTAATGATGTTTTGATTTAGACTATACATTTGATCATAGGCTGAAGTTTTATTGTAAGCATTATCCATTTGTGTCAACAGTTTTGAGATCTGGACTTATTTCACATCAGACTTTCCAAAGCATAAAAACATACAGGAAACATGTAATTTTACAACCCATGAATCACTGAATTCCTAAAGGTTGGCATATCCTTTGGTTTTCTTCAACATTGCATCTTTTGTAGGTGGCAAATGAAAAGTTTGATTTGTTCATAATCCATGGGTGTAAGCAATCATTCTTATTTGCCAATTGGAACTAAAAATTTATCCGCCTTCTCTGAAGTCTGTTAAAGGAAATCTGTTTTAAAATATAAATAAATTGCCTAAATTTTGCCCCTTGATTTTATGGAGGTGCGAGAAACCTGCTGCACTCAAAAAGGAAAGAAAGATTGTCCTCTCTTGCTTAATTCAAGGCAAATGTTTTTGTTGCTAGCAACAATAACAACAATACGTGGCCATTCGATCGTGCAAATTTGGAATTTAATCAAATTCCTATGCCATGTGTCCGATGAGAACAAACTCCACCACTATTTACATATTCTTGCTAGGCTCTATATGATCATGTTTGCAAGTATAGGTTTTAGCAGTATGAGTTGCACAACTATATATTGGCGAAAACAAAACAATTAGGTTTAAGGTTGAAAAATGAGAATATAAGCTTTGCGTACTGAATCTAGGTTAAAAAAACATTTATAGGACATCTCAACTTATAGACAATTTTAGGGTTCTAGGGTATTGGTGGTTCTTGCATAGATCCACAATCGTCAAGTAAAAAAAAGCTTCCCTTGTATAGTATGTGCTAGAGTAGATAGGAACTGGATCTCCATCTACTACCTAAGTTACCCATAGTTTAGGGTAGGTACATAAAACAATTGACACAAGTGATGTGAGGAACAAAATCTCTAAGTAAAATGATCTGTACATAACTCAAAATTCTTGTTAAAGACTGGCTTGTAATGTGTCACATGCAAAACTTATAAGCATAAGTTCATTAAGACAACTCTTTAAAAACATTCAAGGATGCATTTGAACAATCTCATTGACCACAATTGTTTTCTTTGCATCACTAGAGAGAAAGTCTTAGATGATGCTATTACAATAACATGAAAGTGTCAGGTTACTGTTCCAAACAATTTAATGCTCCCTTTCTAATGATCTAAGTTGCCATATAATTTTTCTTCATCCCTAAGCGTAAGCCTAATGCAAGAGCTGCTCCGCATATTTTTGTGGATACCTATTTTCTACACTAATCCTACAACCAACCATAGTCCTGATGTCGTATGCATGGTGTTTGTGTTTAAATTTTGAAAAGTAGGTGGACGGGTGATTGAAAATCCTCAAGAGAAATGAGCCAAAGTTGACTAGAGGTAGAAAATTTGGGGCATCCTGCCTAGTTCTTGCAACCCTCAGAAACTCACAGTCTAAATCTGGTGGAATTCTTACTTACTTTTTCCTCAAAATCTGGCAACTTTTGTGGATTTTTGTTTTCCCAAAGAAACCTTTTGTAGAACTGACACTGGATTCACTCACCAAAACAAAACACTATTATCGTGTTTATTACTCGTCAACAGAGCTAGGCATTTGTGGGCCAGTAGGCCGTTAAAAAGGCTACATAAGTGGCCCAGGAATTTTTTTTTTAAAAATGAGAGAAACGTAACTGACCGCATGACCAAAAGTTTTTTGTACCCGGGCAAACAGTACATATCGAAGTTTTTAAAGATTTAACTTAGCTGACCTCATGACCAAGTTTTTTGTAGCCGGGAAACCGTACGTATCCAAAGTATTTGCACCCGGGAAATCGTAGGTACTCAAGGCTTTTGTACCCGGCAAACCGTAGGTATCCAAAGTTTTCTTTTGGGTACCCGTACCGTTGCTGGGACGTTGCTCCCCCGGGGAACTGATGTTGTTGGGCGTCACTGAGGAGCAAGCGGTCGAGCCTCGAGGATGTGCCCGGCGGCTGCGGATAAGAGTCTCAAGAAGAAACTCAATCTTTTGACGGGCACACGTGGGTTGGAAAAAGAAGAAGAAGGAGATTTGGGCATTGATTGTGTGTGTTGGAGTTTGTAGATTGATCATCAGCCCAGCCGGGCGCCACCCTTATATTAAGCTCATGATGTGGAGAGCTTCTCATTGTCTCGACTACAACTTAGCTAGTTAAGGTCTCTTTCCATTTGGTTACTATTTACAACTACACCACCCAGCTGGTACAGCTCAAATTTGCTTTCAGGAGGAGGAAGATCTCATGATCACTGAGTGTTGAAATCAGTGGAGTCGAGTTTTCATTCTATCTCTGACAAGTGGGTTGCTCTTGTTTGAACTAGACGACTAGAGTCTTAACTTTCCTGGCTGCCTGGCTGGTTGGCTGGCTGCAGTACTGCAGCAGTTCTCTGGTGCAATCGGAACCTTCAATCACCATGGGGGTCGTACTCCGGCCGGTGAACAAGCGAACGGTTTCTCGTCCCAGTCCTTTGAGGTTGTTGAACAAGGTTCATCTGCTGCCGTTGTTAACGGTGGTGGTGATTCTCTTTGCGTCGTCTCAGGGTGCGTCTGCTTAATCTGACTAGTTCTAATCCTCTTCTAACCTTGTAATTAACTGCATCCCTGCCTGCCTGCCTGCCTGTGTGGTAGCTAGAGTTCCATAAAAGATTTTCTCGGTTCACTTGTCATGAAAGAATCGCGATTGACGTTTTTGCAGGCTGGCAGAGTGTAGTTGAGTCGGGAATTTATAATTTCTAACGTCCTTACGGTATACATGCTGATCTTCTACCTCAATACTTGAGAAAGATGCAGAGTAATGAAGAATGAGAGGAGAAGATGCAAATTCTAGTGCTGCTGCTACTTGTAACTTGGTGTTACCTGAAGTGTTTGAAATTCATTACTTGTCATGGGAAAAACGGTAGCTGGGATCAGAACAAATTATAGAGTTCAAATAGGGAGCAAATTAGTCTTAAGAAGGAAAGTAGAAAGAACGATGGGAGAAGAAGACCCGAGCTAAGTGATCATGCAGGTATCATGATCCTGAATTACTAGCAGTCATTTAGCGAAATCTAATTGAGTGATCAATCATAAATCAGTCCTACAAGCTGTTTTAAGATGACAGACCCAAGTCATGGATATCATGAAGAGCGTTTCGAAGGACAAAGATCACGAATAATATCGTTTTTCAGTTTGGCTTTCCAACAGTGTATTTGAAAATTCTCGTTCAAGATTCGAGAATGACCAGCTGTTTGTTTTTGCATGATTTGCATATGGATTAACGAGCGTTCATATATCATGTGTGGGATTTGAAAAAGAGTGTGAAGGTTGTAGTGTGCTACCCAATGTTTACATTTTCAAGACGTCCACTAATTTCGAGTTCGAATTGGGATAAGTGTATTCCTAGCTGCCTGCCTCTTCACCTGGGTTCAATGGATTCACTGATCTTGTCTAACTTCTTCGTGTTGGAGTGCTGGCCCTGCGGCTGACTTCATCTTCGTCTAGTGATTTCCAAGTTATTTAAAAAAAAAAAAAACACTCCAACTAGCTAGTCTTTGAAGAACCATAAATTGCACATTATGAATCCCAAGGCACAGTTTCCATTTCAGTGGGATTGTTGGGGTAGTACTCATGGGTATGAAGAGTCTGATATTGAATCCAGTTAATTTTGTGTATGAATTTCTCACTTACTACACTCTGAGCAGCTGAGCTACTCAAACAATTTTTTTCAATTTCGTCAATTCTGGAACGTCCGTTTTGCAGTTAGTGGACCTGGTATTAGACTTACGAAATGTCTTCAAGGTTTTAGCAAGTTCACAAGAAGTTCGAATTTATGATCACAAAATTTTCCACTCAACCATCCTAGTCCTGAGCTTCGGACCCATTTACGTTATCTGCTGCACTTCAAGCCACGATATGAGCGTTTTGTAAAGAGCTCCACTTGACAATTTCTGAATATCCTGGTGTTAATTTCAAGTGCTTGGCAAGTTTAATCTAATCCACGATATTCTAAACCATCTTAGGCATGCATGTAAATCAAATCTTATCACCGGCCTAATGCCGTTGACTTTCTATAACAAGATGAATTAGCTGCAGCTGGTGTACAAATTCTCCTACCCACATCCTTCAATCTGGGAAACCCATTCCTAGCTAGTAGGCAAAGGACTAATTCTCATACCCCACTCTCATAACCTTTGCAACCTCCTTATGAGTTCTTCACAAAACGAGTCAGGATATAGGAGAGCTGTCTGAAGCGATTTTTCGCTTGCAGCACAGATTAAGATAGTCATGTTAGACTAGCACCCAATGGCAATCTGCTTAAACCAGTAGCTAGGCGCTACCTAGTACTGGCACTACTTTTAGTCTCCTGCAGGAAGCTGAGCGAGGAACTTCCTCACTGCAGAGCCGCTATACGAGAGGGAGAAAGAGCTGATCATCTAGGAACAATTTAGCGCTGATCTAGTGACAGTTTTTCAATGATGCAGGAGTTAGTGGACGCTCTCTGCTGTGGACAAAAGCGGCGCATCTGTTCTATGCAGCTCGAATAGTACCTGATGTCATCCCAGCATTGGCACCCAACTTCAAGAATCTGCCAGTGGCTTTCAATCGTACTAAAGTGTTCGATGGGGAACACTTGGGCCTCAACACGACAGCAGTGGAACCGCATGTGGACGTAGACAAGCTGGAGACATACAAATCATTCCATGGCTACTACACACTGGCGCTGGTGGATCCTGACGCTCCCGGTCCCCAGAACCGCAGCTTGGCCCAAGTTATACACTGGCTTGTCACCGACATTCCTTACAACCTCTCAAAATCTGAAGGTAAATTCATTCATTCTACCACACTCCCCCTCCCTCCCCACTCTCGCTGCAAATTCTTTCTTTTCTGACTTGTACCATAAGAACAGGGGTTTCTTAATGCTGCAATTTGTGATCAGTTTGCATGCCCCCCAAAAAGTCATTCATTGAATTGTGTAAATCTCATTGGGGAATTTCATTTCTTTGGTTTGGCCACCCATCTCATTACTCTTCCAAACTAAGCACATCTTAACTAGGTGTGAGAACTCTCCCCTTCCTCCTATGTGTTGTGATCTATGTGTGTTTAGGAATGGGGTAAAGCCCACAAGTTGGGGCATTTTTAAATCGAGGGATATTACACCTATTTAAGTTCACAATTCTATTTCCCTTGGACCAAGTGATCTTAAGGAGTTGGGGGCAAGATTCCTCTTTTTTTTTAGGAGGGCTAAAATTCATGTGGATATATATAATAAGGTGTCTTCTAAATACACTAGAAATTATTATTGTCTCAGCAATGTGAGAGCCAAATAGGTTCCTAAGTTGATTTGGGGCTCTGACCATTGTCGGTTGGGTAAGTGCTTTGCTATGATATAACTGTGGGTAAATAACAGGTTAAATATATATATATATCCTACCCTGAACTGATATTTCTAACCCCTACCCAACACTGGTTCTAACAACTTGGTTCAATAATTCATCCCCGGTTACACCTTAGCCTGATCTATTATTATTACAGTTCTGAGAGTCTTAAGTTGATTTAGAGAGCACAGTTGAGGTGCCTTCTCGTTGATAACAAATAAGTTAATGGGGGAAATGCAGCAATATCTAGTGGCGGGACAGTGCTCGCATCATACTTACTTCCTACACCAATCATTGGCACACACCGATATACACTACTCCTGTTTGAGCAAGTAAGTACATACTACACATCTCCAAATTTGAATCAGAATCATAACCAAACCCTGAATTATTATTTTTTCAAGAACTAGACCAAGACTGGAAGCAAGGTTTCAATTTTTTTTGTGTGGAATCAAAACTTGAACTGAAACTATTTTAAATTCTTTTGAAGAACCCAGAACCAGATGTTCTTCACAAAAATCAAGAACCACCCAACACTGGTTTTTTCATATGCTTCCTAAATTTAATCAAAAAATTTAAGGGACACATCTTGATCAAAAGAGGATAAGATTACCATAACTACCAAAAGTTTTCCAAAAACCCAAATATTCCCAAAAGAGGCATAACAACACCCTTTTTCGTGATGCATTCAGATTGGTTCATTTGAGTTATCTATTGAGTTAAAACTTCTTATCAAATAATAAATTTATGACACCCAATAATGTGTGGTCATCTATAAGGCAAAGCCCCAAGGTGTTCCCAAAGTAAGGGGCCTAGGACAAGGTGGTAGCCAAGTTTGGCCCCACACTTGGGCAGAATCCCCGCACACGCATGGGTAAAGTGGGCCTTACCCATTGTAAAGCATGAAACAATTATATCATTCATGAACTTAAATATACCTAGATCAAGAGGGGGTGAGGTTTTTATTCCTACTTAGAGGTATAAAATTCCTCTCACTTTTAAAGAATAGCCGTAATATTCCTCCTCTTTTCTAGGAATGATCTGCTTTTTTCTTGGTCCAGAATTTAAGTAAACAAAAAGATTGTTAAGCCCAACATTGTCATTGGCAATATTGACATATACCATAGCTTAAGGTCAGTTTCCACATTGACAAAATGAATAATTAAACTTTTTCAAAAATTAATTAGTTTTTATGAATTTGAAATTGTTATTTTTTCATAATCTCCTATGAAGAATGAAGTTATTCACAGGGTAGCCTGCAATAATTATGATGATTTTCAACACCCCAACATCATTTTTGCACAAAAATTCATTTCACTATTTGAAGATTATTTAATGACAAAACAGACCCTAGGGTAAAGTATTGTCATGTAAGTCAATAGTTTGTCTATCTGAAAGACAATTTATCTCATGCTAGATCAAGTTTACTTGTGCAATTCCCAGAAGTTCAAACTCCAAACCACTTCATCAAGTTTTCCCTTGATTGTGTTTTGAGATTGTTTTAAGGAGATTGATGAAACATAACTTAGTTTGTGCTAATTTTGTTATTCTTGTGTACTGATGATGTTTGCAGCCAACTGCACCCTTCTTACCACCAGCACCTACCTCACGAATTTTTTTCAACATAACAACATGGGCCAAGGAATATAACCTAGGAGATCCTGTGGCTGGGGTCTTTTTCAGAGCAACAAAAGGTGAATATTGATCACCTTTAGGAAACCATGTAGAGGTTCAAAATTCAAACCTCAATAATACTGATTTAAGTAAATATGGTTCTTATTTCATTGATCAAGCTCTAAGCATGAATTTCAGCAGTGTATCAAGATATAAGTGAACAAGATTTCCCTTCACTTTCCTTCTTTAATGTGCTTCTTGTGACTGGTGAGGGCTCTGTAAAATAATTTGTTCCTTTGCCTCTTTGTGACTCTCTTTGGGTTTTGCTCATGTGGCTTGGACTTGGGTCCTCTCTCTTTGTTCTTCCTTTTCCCCCCTTTGCCGGATGCTTTGTTTAATGGAGCTTGCTAGGGTTTCATCACAAACAAGATTGTTTTCAAGCTTTCTCCCAAGACTCAATTTGTCACTATGTGGTGCCTCATGAAGTCCAACAACATATTTACTAGAGTTTTCTAGATTGGTATCTTGTATGCAGTGGGGGTCAAATAGGTATTAAAATAACCAGAATTAAGTCCATTGGTTTCATAAAATGGTATAATTATATGCCCTTTTCACTCTATTGACAGCATAATTTCTGAATTGTAGTCAAAGTGGTGATCATCCAGAGACTAATTTAGCCAAATTTGGCTACATATTAGATATAAAAGTAGAAAAAAACAGAATCCTTCTAAATTCTTGCCTACCCAGTGGAACTTATCATAAGAATCTGGCCATTTGGATTGATGTTTCTTCAAACTACGGTGAAGTTGGGCTATTTTTCCCATGAAAAATGGTTTGTGTAGGTCAAAATGAAAAGAGATGTCATTCTTTACTACTTATTGTAGTAGAAAGAACACCAATCCCTAGTACAAGAATCATTGCTCATTTAAATCTTAGCATGAAGAACACTTACTGATTCATAATTTAGAGGGCCATCTGCAACAGCACAAATAGGCGAATTTGGCGAGGGGTTCCTTTTTGGAGCAAGTAACCACATAATCTAAGTTGATCCTATTACTAGTCTGTTGAAAATGTGGAAATCAAACTAAATGCAATTTGCATAATTTGTAACACTAAAAGCCCATGCAAGCAAACAATAACATAATGAATATAGGTGCATGGAGTATATGAGCTTGTTTATTTTATTGATATGTACCCCACAACGCAAATGTAAACTCCAATTATGTACATTTTGTAATGAATATTTTTGTCACTTTTTAGAACAGTGAAAAGACCTTTTTATCCAAAGAATCTAGTGAAGCCACTGTTTTCATATTACTACTTTTTTGCAAAGCGTTTTCAGCATGCCAAAGGTCTTTCCAAATGGTATGCCGCCATTAAACATTTTATTGAAAAATGATGATGAGAGCCTATGTCACTTATTGAAAAGGATTGAGCTACAAACATACATAGGTGGTGGACAACTTACTTTTCTTCAATTTTTAATGTTGTGTGATATACTAGCATCCCAAAAGCAATGTAGCATTAAATGCTTAGGCTCTCTACAACCTGTCCAAAAAGATTTTTTAAATATGGTACAAGCAATGCCCTCCCCCTCTAAAATCCACATAGAAATGTGGAGAATTTTTTTCTTTTTTTTTGGATTTGTGCGAAATTTTGCACAAATAACTATGGCTGGTGGTGGATATTCAAAGCACCGATGTTGGCAAACTGGACCCAATTATCATTGTTCAACTTAGAATGGAGATGCTGGAAGCTTCAATAATCCAATAGAATCCTATTGCCAAAAGAAAATAGTGATGACTACCTAAGGGGGCCCATTTGATCCTTTGGGTACACCATAGTGGTCCCCAAAAGAGAAGTTAACTTAGAAAGTGGAAAAACACAGGATCAACTATAATTCCCAAGGCTGTAGTAAGAAATTGACAAATAGCATAGTACCTAGGCTGGCTAATTACTACTTAATCATTTTTGGAATTGCCAATTTTTTTGAAAAATACTTACATGCTATGCTGAAAATTTGCAAGAAGTTCTTAAACACACTAGCTTAGTTACTTATTACAGTGCCTAATTGTTAAATGTTATTATTCTTACTACCAAAAGTAAATGACAAAAATATTATTATTATCAGGCACCTTGCTGCCAAACAAGCTGAGGTACTCTAAGGTAATGATTTTACAATTTGTAACGCCCCTACAAGGAAGAAAATTATGACAACACATTTTCTATATCATGAATGTCAACATGCAACATAAGTTTCGTGCAAGAATGCCATAGTGTACACTATTTCACACATCTGTCTATGAAGTAAGGTAGTTTGTTTTGTCTTGGCATGCTGATATCTCCCAAACCATAGTGCTTCATGTTGTGCTCTTGGTACGTTCTGAAAACTCTCATTGAGTAAGGGTGCATCAACTTGGTTTGTCTGTTTGGAGTTCTCTGGTGTGGAAGCTATTGATTATTGAACCATTTTCTCAATGTAAATTAAATAAAATCGAAACTGAAAACTGTAATGGAATTTGGGGTTAGATTTGATTCTCACACATTGATGGCGACAATTTTTAGAAATCAGTGCTTAAAAAAACAGTTGAAATGTGGCGACTCACCCGTCCAGGACCAGAAAATATGGCAACTATCTTCAAACTTTTGGAAATTTTTGATAGAAAACTGGCCATTGTTTTCAAAAAGCAAAGAGAATAGGCAACGGAATCTTCCTGTCTCAGACTTTATTGGTTTCCAGGATGTGTGAATTCACCACAAACGAAACTCAAATATGCACTAAGGTAGGACTGCCCATCATCATCACTACCCTATGACCGAACACTTCTAGATCTTTGTCATCTGTGCTTCATTTTGAGTGGTTTAAAATGTTGTGAGAGCACTACATCAAGCTCTAGAAATCATCTTCGAAGTGCAAAGGAAAAGGAGTAATGGAAAAATAGCCAGAAGAAAAATAAGCTTTTCAACTTACAAATAGCGGTTTTTTTCCCTCTCTTTGGACCCCTCCTACTTTCGAAGCTTCTAACTTTCTCATTTCTTGTTCATTTTACAAATCATCTTTGGACTGTAATAGCAACAGAGCAACATACCAAGAATTTTTGGGGTGCTCAGGAACCGGCTTGTAGTGTTCTGTGGGTTGTTTTATCTCAGTTCTTGACCCCCCAACTTTTGGGGGCTGGGGTGGGTGGGGTGGGGGAGGCGGTGGCCATAACTTTCTCATTTCTAATCCATTCTTGAAAAAATCTAGTGCATTAGATGTGTCAAGACAAGGCATTTAAGTGTTGTTTGGACACCAGAAACAATGGAGCCCTTCCCTT
>Ga0209208_10001399_pt1 | contig 33827 bp, 22 predicted proteins | sample S1TSphfallax_3_FD_187694 | JGI IMG/M metagenome (GOLD analysis project Ga0209208, IMG submission 187694) | Host-associated microbial communities from peat moss isolated from Minnesota, USA - S1T2_Fd - Sphagnum fallax MG (SPAdes) (version 2) | ecosystem: Host-associated > Plants > Peat moss >...
GTCGTGGCTGCCAGGTGCGCTCAGGCCCAGTGGGCGGCGACGCCCGCAGTCGAGCGGGCGCGCGTGCTGCGGCGTGCCGCTGCGCTGCTGCGCGAGCGCAACCGGGAACTCGCCGAGCTCGAGACGCGCGATACGGGTAAGCCGATTCAAGAAACCTTGGTGGTCGACGTCGTCTCGGGAGCTGATTGCATCGAGTACTTCGCCGCGCTCGTGCAAAGCCTCAGCGGCGAGCACATCGATCTCGGGCCGCAAGCCTTCGGTTATACGCGCCGCGAACCGCTCGGCATCGTCGCCGGCATCGGCGCCTGGAATTACCCGCTGCAGATCGCCTGCTGGAAGTCGGCTCCGGCGCTCGCCTTCGGCAACGCGATGATTTTCAAGCCCGCGGAACTCACGCCCTTCACGGCCGAGAAATTGCAGGAAATCTATCTCGAGGCGGGCGTGCCCGCGGGGGTATTCCAGGTGGTGCAGGGCTTCGCCGACACCGGCCGACTGCTGACGCGTCACCCGGAAATTCGCAAAGTGTCCCTGACCGGTGAAGTCGGCACCGGCAAGGCCGTCATGAGTGATGCCTCCCAGACGCTGAAAAACGTGACTCTGGAACTCGGCGGCAAATCACCGCTGATCATGTTTGAGGACGCGAAACTCGACAATGCGGTCGCCGGCGCCTTGCTCGCGAACTTCTATTCCGCGGGGCAGGTGTGTTCGAACGGAACCCGCGTGTTCGTGCATCGTTCGCTCAAGAAGGCTTTTCTGGAGCGCCTGGTCGCACGGGTCGCGGCGATGCGGATCGGTGATCCCATGGATCCGGCGACACAGGTCGGCGCCCTGATCTCGGCCCAGCATCTCGACAAGGTTTTGGGGTATGTCGCTCGCGGCCGCGCCGAGGGCGCCAAACTGCTGATCGGCGGTACACGGGTCACCGATGGCGATCTTGCCAACGGTTACTTCATGACGCCGGCGATCTTCGATGCCTGCCACGATGACATGAGCATCGTGCGCGAGGAGATTTTCGGGCCCGTGATGTCGGTGCTCGAGTTCGATACCGAGGACGAGGTCATCGAGCGCGCGAACGCGACCGAGTTCGGGCTTTCCGCCGGCGTGTTCACCAACGATCTGACCCGTGGCCATCGTGTCATCGCGAAGCTCCAAGCGGGTACCTGCTGGCTCAATCACTACAACGTCACGCCGATCGAGCTGCCGTTCGGCGGCTACAAGATGTCCGGTCTCGGTCGCGAGAACGGCAAAGCCGCGCTCGAACATTACACGCAATTGAAGAGCGTTTACGTCGCGATGGGCGATGTCGAATCGCCTTATTGACGGAGCGCAGGATGCCGGCTGAACAGACCTTTGATTATGTGATTGTCGGCGCGGGTTCCGCGGGCTGCGTACTCGCCGATCGCTTGAGTGAAGACGGCAAGCACAGCGTTCTGCTGCTCGAATATGGCGGATCGGATCGATCCATTTTCATCCAAATGCCGTCGGCTCTGTCCATCCCGATGAACATGGCGAAATACAACTGGTTCTACCACACCGAGCCCGAACCCGGTCTGGGCGGGCGCAGCATGCACACGCCGCGGGGCAAGGTCTTGGGTGGATCTTCGTCGATCAACGGCTTGGTTTACATCCGCGGCAACCCGTTGGATTTCGAACGATGGCAGGCGGAGGGTGCACAGGGTTGGAGCTACGCGGATGTGCTGCCGTATTTTCGCCGCGCGGAGCGACGCGCGGAGGGCGGCAATACCTACCGCGGTGACCGGGGTCCTCTGCAGACTTCGTACGGTTCCCTGCAAAATCCGCTGCATGCCGCCTGGCTCGCTGCGGCGCGTGAAGCCGGCTATCCGCTCACGGATGATGTCAACGGCTTCCAACAGGAAGGCTTCGGGCGCATGGACATGACCGTGGGGCAGGGTGTGCGCAGCAGCGCCGCGAATGCCTATCTGCGGCCGGCGTTGCGGCGGCCGAATCTGTCGCTGCAGACGCATGCGCTGGCAACCAAGATCGTGTTCGAGGGACGGCGCGCGACGGCGCTCGACTATCGTCGGGGCGACCGGCAAGTGCGCGTCGCCGTGGGCCGCGAATTGATTCTCTGCGGAGGTCCGATCAATTCGCCGCAATTGCTGAAGCTCTCCGGTGTCGGGCCGGCTGCGGAATTGCGCAGCTTCGCGATTCCGGTCGTGCACGACTTGCCGGGCGTCGGCGAGAACCTGCAGGACCACCTGGAGTTTTATTTCCAGGTCGCCTGCAAAGAGCCGATCACGCTGTATTCGTCGATCAAACCGCTGGCCAAGGCCGCGATCGGTGTGCGCTGGTTGTTGCGCAAGGACGGTCTCGGCGCGACCAATCATTTCGAATCCTGCGGCTTCATTCGCAGCCGCCCGGGCATCGAGTATCCCGATCTGCAGTATCATTTTCTGCCCATGGCGGTCGCCTACGATGGCTCGACGCTCGCACAGGAACACGGCTTCCAGGCCCATATCGGCCCGATGCGTTCGAAGAGCCGCGGGTGGGTGCGCTTGGCATCGACCAATCCGCTCGAGAAGCCCCGTATCCTGTTCAACTACATGAGTCACCCGGACGACTGGGCCGAAATGCGCGCGAGTGTGCGGCTGACGCGCGAGATTTTCGCGCAGCCGAGTTTCGATCGCTATCGCGGTCGCGAGATTCAACCGGGCGTCGACGTGCAATCCGACAGCCAAATCGATGACTTCATTCGCGCCAAAGTGGAGAGCGCTTATCACCCGTCGTGCTCCTGCAAGATGGGCTCGCGCAGCGATCCGCTCGCGGTGGTCGATGCCGAGACCCGCGTCCATGGCCTGGAGCGCTTGCGGGTCGTCGACTCCTCGATCATGCCCTCCGTCACGACCGGTAACCTCAACGCGCCGACCATCATGTTGGCCGAAAAAGCCGCGGATCATATTCTCGGCAAGACACTGCTGCCGCGATCGGACGCACCTTTCTATCGCGCGCCCAATTGGTCAGAAGCGCAGCGCTGAGCGCGGGGATCGGGCCGGCCCGGCTTAAGCGCGTTTGCGCACCGACGCGAAGCCCGTGCCGCGACTAAGGTGCCCCCATGAGGTCTCTGAAGCACCGCGCCAATTCGCCGGTTGTGGGGCCGCAGGCAGCCAATGAACAGCACACGTGATGATCTCGAGCTCGGTACCCATCGCCACACCTTGTCGTTGTCGCCGAACACCCGCGGCGCGCTGCGCAGGGTCATACCGCAAGACGGCATGAGCGGTATGGGCGCGCGAATTTCGATCAAAAAGCTGCCGCGGACCCTGGCGCTCTCCCGGTTGATCCGCTAGCGCCATGGCCCACTCGACAGCCTTTGGCGGAGCGAGCGGCGTCTTTGACGCCTTCCTCTACGCGGCTATCGACGAGGATCGGCATGGCGTGCCGTTGACGGTGTTGTCCGCGCTCGCACGTCGCAACCTGGATCCCTGGGAGGAGGCGGCTCGACTCGGCCGACTGCCGCCGTCCGCGGCTGTGCGCGAACTCGCTGACTTGATCGCGGGTATCGCGACGGGACCGATCCCGCGCGCGGACGCCGAGACGATCGCGGCACGCTTGCAGGCCTTGTTGCCGCGTAGTGCGCCGCGTGGGGCTCCGGACGGAGATGGGCGGGAGGCGGGCGTGCGCCGCGCGATGTCTGCGGATTCCGGCGAGCACCGGCCGTCGCTACGAAATCCGTCGCCACAACCCGTGGCGACCGAGCTCAAGCCGCGCCACGCACTGAGCTATTTCGTGTTCTACCTGGTGTTCGTGGTGCTGCTCATTTGCAGCCAATGGCTGAATCCAGGCAGCGAAACGAAGGCGGGCGTCGAAAAGCCTGCTGCGCGAGAGCAAACGCCGGTGCAAAGCCCATCCTCGCGATTTTGACCGCAGGTCCGGTCAACAGCGCGAGGCACAGGAGCCGGCGCAAACGCGGACCGGCTTTTGATCACCTCATGGCCCAGGATAATAATCCTGCGCGATCACGGCGAGCAGCCCCGTGACGTAATCGCTGAACGAGCGCCACACCTCGACATGAAAGGACTGCTCACCCGTTCGCCAGAGCACGATGTCGGCCTTCGCAAAGACCGTGCGTGTGCAATATCCGACCGGGCACCGGCTGATGTCCAGATCGAGTGGACAGGCGCCGTTCAGAATCGCGGCTGCGTGCAGGCCGTGGACTTCGATGGCGGTCTGCCTGTGACTCACGTCGACGAGTGCATGCGGCACGGTGCCCATCGCCGCATCGAGACGCAGGGCCAGATCCGCGGCATGCGCATCGGAGCCCGCGGCCGCTCCGGAATCGAGCAGTAAATACTCATCCGGTCCCAGCCATAGGCTGGCGCGGTCGGCGGCGACCTCGGCCCGCAGCGGGTCCTCGGCACCCGCAATACCCCAAACAGTCGCGGCGCGCCGACGCGCCTCGGCGTCCCCATGCAGGATGAAGCGCGTCGCCGGCGGCAGGGCCCGCAACCAATCGCTGCCGGCCACCTCGGTGGTCACTCGTCGTGCCTGCTCAGGCATTGATGCGCGCTCCCGTGGGATCGTAGAACACGGGCGTCGTCACCTCGACCGGCATATCGCCACCCGGCATCGGCACATAAAGCGTTTGGCCCACGCGCGCGCGACCGCCCGAGACCACGGCGAGCGCAATGGAATGTCCGAGCACGGCACTGAAATACGACGAGGTCACATGCCCGAGCAAGGCCATGGGTGGGGTCTGACCGGCGCTCGCCGCCACTTGTGCCCCCTCCTCGAGGACGAGCTTCGGATCGCGGGTGCGCAGTCCCACCAATTGCTTGCGTGTCGGCGCCGTCATGGAGGCTCGTTGCAAGGAGCGTTTACCAACGAAATCGGGCTTCGTCTTGCCGATCGCCCAAGACAGACCTGCATCATCGGGCGTCATCGTGCCGTCCGTGTCCTGGCCGACGATGATGTAGCCTTTTTCCGCGCGCAGCACATGCATGGTCTCCGTGCCGTAGGCGGTCATGCCGAAGGCCTGGCCGGCGGCATAGATCGCCTCCCAAACGGCGCGGCCATAGTCGGCGGGCACGTTCACCTCGAAGCCCAGTTCGCCGGAGAAGCTCACTCGAAACAGCAGCAGCGGTACGCCGCAAATGCGCCCGCGTACGATCGCCATGTGGGCCAGGGCGCCTGCGCTGATGTCGGCGTCTTCCACGAGGGTCTCGAGCACGCGCCGCGACTCGGGTCCCTGGACCGCGATGACCGCCCATTGTTCCGTCGTCGACGTGAGCCAGACCTCGAGATCGGCCCATTCGGTCTGGCGGTAATCTTCCATCATGGCGAGAACGCGCGGCGCGCCGCCGGTCGTGGTCGTCACGTGGAAGCGGTCGGGCGCCGTGCGCGCGACCACGCCATCGTCATAGATGAAGCCGTCGTCGCGGCACAGAATTCCGTAACGCGAACGGCCGACGCCGAGATAAGTCCAGCTGTTGATATAGAGTCGATTCAGGAACTCCGCGGCGCCACCGCCGACAACTTCGATCTTGCCGAGCGTCGAGGCATCGAAGATCCCGCACTGATTGCGTACCGCGAGGCATTCGCGGGCCACGGCCGCATGCATGTCTTCGCCGTTCTTCGGGAAGTAGCGCGCACGCATCCAGAGCCCAACCGGCTCGAACACCGCGCCTTGCGCTTCTGCCCAGGCGTGGATCGGAGTCTTGCGCAAAGGATCGAACAGATCGCCGCGCGAGGTTCCGGCGAAACTGCCGAAGCTGGTTGGCGTGTACGGCATGCGGAAGCTCGTGAGGCCGACTTGCGGGACCGGCACCCCCAAGGATTTCGCCACGATCGCGAGCGCGTTGAGGTTAGAGGTCTTGCCTTGATCGGTCGCCATGCCGGTCGTCGTATAGCGCTTCACATGTTCGATCGACCGGAATCCTTCGCGTGTCGCTAGCGCGAGGTCGCGTGTCGTCACGTCATGCTGCCAGTCGACGAAGGCCTTGTCTTTCGCCGGCGTTGGCCCCTCGGGTAGCGCACCAAGATAGGCCTCGCTCGCGGTTGCCGTTGCCTTGACTTCGAAGCGCCGATGCTCGAGCGTTGGCTGCGGTGCGGCGGCGGCCCCGGCGGCATAGCCGTCGTCGAGCGCTGCGGCCAGGCCAAAGATGCCGCGGCTGGCGCCGGCGGAGCGCTCGCATTCGGCCGATTGTTGCGGCACGAAGGCCTTGAGCGCGTCGCTCCAGCCCAGTTTGCCGCGTGACTGTGAGAATAAATGCACACTCGGGTTGTAACCGCCCGACATGAGCACGACATCGCAGCTGACGCGTTCGGTCAGGGTGACGCGACCGTCGGCATCGACGCGGCCGATATCGATCGACTCGACACGCAGGTCGCCGCTCGTCCCGAGTACGGTTGCCGAACTATGAATCGGGACACCCGCCGCGCGTGCGGCGGCGGGGAGTGCGCCGCCCGGGTTCGTGCGCAAATCTGCGATCGCCGCGATCTCGACGCCCGCGGCTTGCAAGTCCAGCGCAGCCTGATAACCCATATCGTCCGCGGTCACGAGCACGGCGCGCGTGCCGACCCGGACTCCGTAACGGTTCAAGTAGGTGCGCGCGGCGCCGGCGAGCAAAATGCCCGGTCGATCGTTGCCCGGAAACACGAGGGGACGTTCGATTGCGCCGGTCGCGAGCACCACGGCGCCGGCGCGCACCTGCCAAAGTCGCTCGCGCGCGAGCCGCGGATCGGGGCGCTCGAGATGATCCGTGAGACGCTCATTGAGGCCGAGAAAATTATGCGGGAAATAGCCGAATGCCGTGGTTCGCGGCAGCAAGGTCACGCGCGGGTTCTGTGCCAGGATCGCGACCGTCTGTCGCGTCCAGTCGCGACCGCTCGAGCCCTCGATCTCGGCCTGCGTATCCGACAAGAGACTGCCGCCGAATTCTGTTTGTTCGTCGCACAGAATCACGCGTGCGCCGCTGTTCGCGGCCGCAAGTGCCGCGGCGAGACCGGCGGGACCGGCGCCGATCACGAGCACGTCACAATGCGCGTAGCGCTGCGAATAGCGGTCAGGATCCGCCTCGGTCGGCGCGTCGCCGAGACCGGCTGCGCGCCGGATGATGGGTTCGTAGAAATTCTTCCAGGCCGAGCGCGGCCACATGAAGGTCTTGTAGTAGAATCCGGCCGGAAAGAAGCGCGACAAGAGATCGTTGACCCGCCCGAAATCGCGCTCGAGACTCGGCCAGCGATTTTGACTCGTCGCAACCAGGCCATCGTAGAGCTCGACCTGTGTGACGCGTAGGTTCGGCGTCACGCGGGCCGCATCGCGGCGCACGGCAACCAGACCATTGGGCTCTTCGCTGCCCGCGGCCAGGATGCCGCGTGGCCGGTGATACTTGAAGGAGCGTCCGACCAAATGGACGCCGTTCGCGAGCAGCGCGGAGGCGAGGGTGTCACCCACGAATCCCGAATAGAGTCGACCGTCGAAGCTGAAGGTCACGGGCTTGGAACGATCGATGCGGCCGCCCTGCTCGGTGCGCTGGGCGGTCACTTGCCGGACTCCGTCGGCGCGGCGTCCGGACGCGGTTCGCCGACGCGATAAGTGGCCGTGAAATGATCCGTCGTCGTGTCGCGCAGCGCATTGAAAAATCGTCCGCAGCCATGCGAATGCCGCCAACGCTCGGCATAGAGCCCCTTCGTATTGCTGCGCATGTACAGAAAATCAGCCCAGGCCTGATCATCGAGATCGGTCGGCTGCGCGGGACGCATCAGATGCGCCTGGCCGCCATAGGAGAACTCGATCTCCGGACGCTTACCGCAATAAGGGCAGACAATGACCAGCATATCGGCCTCGCTCAGTGGGCGACGGCGGCAGCCGCAGCCTCGTCGATCAGATAGCCGTCACGGAAGCGCTCGATCGTGAAGGGCGCATTGATCGGATGGGGTTCGTCCCTCGCGATCGTCCAGGCGAACACATGCGCGGCGCCCGGCGTGGCCTTGAATCCGCCCGTTCCCCAACCGCAATTGACATAGAGCCCCGGGACCGGTGTCTTGGCGATGATCGGCGAGCGATCCGGCGTGACGTCGACGATGCCGCCCCAATTGCGCAGCATGCGCATGCGGCGAAAGTTCGGAAACAATTCACAGATCGCATCGAGAGTGTGCGTGTTGATATGCAGTGCGCCGCGTTGCGTGTACGACGTATAGGCATCAGTGCCGGCACCGATCACGAGTTCGCCCTTGTCCGATTGGCTGATGTACGCGTGAATCGTGTTGGACATCACGACACACGGAAAAATCGGCTTGACCGGCTCCGAGACCAAGGCCTGCAGTGGGTAGCTTTCCAGCGGCACGCGCACGCCGGCCATCGCCATGACGACGCTGGTATGGCCGGCCGCCGAGACGCCCACTTTGCGCGTGGCGATCGGCCCGCGGGTGGTCTCGAGGCCCGCGACGGCGCCGCCGGCGTCGCGCCGGATCGCGGTGACTTCGCAATTCTCGATGATATCGACACCGAGCGCATCGGCCGCACGCGCATAGCCCCAGGCCACGGCGTCATGGCGTGCCGTGCCGCCGCGCCGCTGCAGTGCCGCGCCCAAGACGGGGTAGCGAATATTGCTGCCGATGTTCAAAGGCGGACAAAACGCCTTGGCCTGCTCCGGTTCCAACCATTCGTTGTCGACGCCGTTGCAGCGATTGGCATGCACGTGGCGCTTGAAGACCTGGATGTCGTGCACCGTATGCGCGAGCATCATCACACCGCGCGGCGAGAACATCACGTTGTAGTTCAGAACCTGAGACAGCGTCTCCCAGAGCCGCACGGAATGATCGTAAAGCGCGGCGCTCTCGTTGAAGAGGTAATTCGAGCGGATGATGGTCGTATTGCGGCCCGTGTTGCCGCCGCCGACCCAGCCCTTTTCCAGCACCGCGATGTTCGTGAGTCCATGCTCTTGAGCGAGATAATAGGCCGCGCCGAGGCCATGGCCGCCGCCGCCCACGATCACGGCGTCGTAGCTCTTTTTGGGCTCGGCCTTGCGCCATTGCGGCTGCCAGCTCTGGTGGCGCGACAGGCCGCGCAGAATCAGCGAGAGCGCCGAGAAGCGTTGTCGACTCACGCCTTCAGGTCCTTGTTCTCCGGATCGTAAGGGGAGTCGACGAGCACCGTCGCGGGTTTGCGCTCGCCCAAGATCTCGATCTGCAGTTGGGTCCCCACGGCCGCGAATTCCGGCTTGATGTAACCAATGGCGAGACTCTTGCCGAGCGCGTGCGCGAAGTAGCCGGAGGTGGCGCGTCCGATCAGGGTGCCGCCCAGATCATAGAGCGGCTCGTTGCCGAGCGGGTCCGCATCGACGACGTTGTGGACCTCCAGCGTAACGAAACGATGCGGCACGCCGTCGGCGAGCTGTTTGACGAGCGCATCCTTGCCGATGAACTCGCCCTTGTTCAAGCGCACGAAGCGATCGAGTCCGGCCTCGTAGGGCGTGTAGTCGGGCGTGAGATCCGTGCCCCACATGCGGTAGGACTTCTCCATGCGCAGCGATTCCATCGCGCGCATACCGGCCATGCCGATGCCGAAGTCGGCGCCGGCCGCGAACAAGGCGTCGAACAGATGATGCGCGTACTCGATCGGAAAATGCAGTTCCCAGCCGAGCGCACCCACAAAGTTGACACGCAACAGAAACACGTCCACGGCGAGACCGACTTCGGCGATCTGGCCCGTGAGCCAGGGGAAGGCCGTATTGTCGAGCGGCGTGTCCGTGAGCTTTGCGAGCACGGCGCGCGACTTGGGTCCCGCAACGACTAAGCAACCGCGGCTGGTCGTGATATTCGTGAGCTTGATGTTCGTGCCGGTCGCGGGGTTCGGCGGCGGCAACAGATTCAGCAGATAATCGCTGTCGTAGCGTTCGGCGGCTCCGGCGCTGACCACATAGAACCGCTCTTCGCCGAGCTTCGTGATCGTGAATTCCGAGCGGATGCCGCCGCGGCGCGTGAGCGCATGGCAAAGCGCGATCCGGCCGATCTTCGTGGGCACTTTGTTGGCGACCAGACTGTCGAGCCAGGCCTCCGAGCCTGGGCCGGAGACTTCGTGCTTCGTGAACGGCGACAGATCGATGACGCCGACGTCGCGGCGCAAGCGCAGCGCTTCGGCGCCGACATGCGGAAAGTAGTTCGAGCGCCGAAAACTCCAGCGGTCCTTTGCCTCGACACCCGGTGGCGCGAACCAATTGGCTCGCTCCCAACCGTAGCGCTGTCCGAATACAGCACCCATGCGCGCGAGCTTGTCATAGATCGGCGACGTCTTCGCCGGTCGCGCGTCGGGCCGTTCCTCATCGGGATAGTGGATGACGAACACGTTACGGTAGGTTTCCTCGTTCTTTGCGACCACGTAGCGCTTGCTCGTGTAGGGGCCGTAGCGCCGCGGGTCGACCGCTGCCATGTCGATGCCCGGTTCGCCCTCGACGATCCATTCCGCCAACTGCCAACCGGAGCCGCCGGCCGCCGTGATGCCGAAGCTATGGCCTTCATTGAGCCAGAGATTTTTCGCGCCCCAGGCGGGACCGACCAGCGGGCTGCCGTCGGGCGTGTAGGCGATCGGGCCGTTGACGATGTCCTTGATGCCGGCCGTGGCGAGCGAGGGCACGCGTCGAATCGCCGCCTCGACATGCGGCAGCAGGCGATCCAGGTCGCCATCGAACAGGCTCTTACCGAACCAGTCAGGCACACCGTCCGCAAAGCGCGCCGGCGCACCGGCCTCGTAGGGCCCCAAGATCCAGCCCAAGCGCTCTTCGCGCAAATAATAAGACTGATCGGACTCGCGCAGCACGGCGAGCTCTGCGCCGCCGGCTTGCCGGTAGGCGGCAAGCTCGGGCGATTCGTCGTAAACGATGTATTGATGTTCGACCGGGATCGAGGGCACGTTGATGCCGAACAGTCGGCCCGTCTGGCGCGCGTAATTGCCGGTCGCACAGACCACGTGTTCGGCCACGATGTCGCCCTTGTTGGTCGTGATGTGCCACTCGCCCGACGCGGTGCGCCGCACGCCCGTGACCTCGGTCTGTTCGTGGATTTCCGCGCCACGATTGCGCGCGCCTTTGCGCAAGGCCATCGTCAGGTCGGCGGGCGCGATATGCCCGTCGTCTGGGTGGTAAAGCGCACCAATGATTTTGGCGGTCTCGACGCCGTCGCCAAGATCGACGAGCGGCCACAATTCCTTCACTTCGCGCGGCGAGATCACCTGGAACGGCACGCCGATCGTGTTCGCCGTGCCGCAATATTTCTGGTATTCGTCCATGCGGTCCCTGCAGGTCGCGAGGCGCAGGTTGCCGGTCACGTGAAAACTGACGTCCTGGCCGGTCTCCGCAGGCAAGCGCTTATAGAGATCGACGGAGTACTTGTGCAGCTGACCGACCGTGTAACTCATATTAAAGAGTGGCAGCAGCCCCGCCGCATGCCATGTCGAACCCGCCGTGAGCTCGGAGCGTTCCAGCAGCACGACATCCGACCATCCCTTCAGGGCCAGATGATAGAGCGTGCTGACGCCGACCACGCCGCCGCCGATGACGACGACACGGGCATGAGTTTTCATGTTTCCTGATCTCCCTCGGGTTTTGACCCGCAGTGTAGCGACCAAGGCGGGGTGCGCTGGCCGAAAAACGACAAAATACGGTCAAAATGAGACAGCGGGCGCCCGCGTGATGGCATACTAGAGCCATCACGACTCATCGCCCTCTGGAGTACGCCTTGGAAAACGCTGCCGTGCTGCAAAAGTGCAAGTACGCCTTTCTGACGCTGCCGAATTACTCCTTGATCGCGGTTGCCAATGCACTCGAGCCCTTGCGGATGGCAAACCGGATCCTCGGCCGTGATGTCTATGAATGGAGCATCACGACGCTCGACGGGCAGGCTGCGGTTGCGAGCAGCAACCTGCAATTCTCGCCGACTGTGCCGCTCGACAAGCTCGGTCCGGTCGACATCCTTTTCGTCTGTGGTGGTGTCAACGTGCGCGAAGCGGTCACTCCGGCGCTGTTCAGTCAGTTGCGCCGGCTTGCCGATCGGCGCGTGCCTTTGGGCGCGCTTTGCACCGGCGGTTATGCACTCGCGCGCGCCGGCCTCTTGGATCAGTTCAAAGCCACGATTCATTGGGAGAACCTGTCCGCCTTGCGCGAGGAGTTTCCGCGGGTTCGTTTCAGCGATCAGCTGTTTACGATCGATCGCGACCGCTTCACCTGTTCCGGTGGCACGGCGCCTTTGGACTTGATGTTGCACCTCATCCAGATGCGCCTGGGTTCGCGTATCTCGCAATTGGTTTCGGAGCAATTCATCGTCGATCGCGTGCGCAAGGATACCGACCGGCAATACATACCCTTGCGCGCGCAGATTGGTCTTGCCAATCGCGGCTTGATTCGCGTCGCGCAGCTCATGGAGGAGAACATCGAAAAACCGCTGTCCTTGGACCGCATCGCGCGCGCCACTGGCTTGTCCCGCCGGCAAATCGAGCGCTTGTTCAAGCGCGATTTGAACTGCGTGCCCAAGCGCTATTACCTGGAGATGCGTTTGCGTCGCGCGCGCGAATTGCTGCTGCAAACCGCGATGCCCATCATGGATATCACGGCTGCCTGTGGTTTCCAGTCGCCGCCGCATTTCTCGAAGTGTTACCGCAATCAGTTCGGGCATCCGCCGAGCGCGGAACGCAAGATCGGGCGTCCGGAGCCGCGCGGCAACCGGGCGGTCGCTGAACGCGCGAATTGAAGCGCTATTTGAAAACGACGGTCTTATTCTCGTCCATGAACACACGATGCTCGAGCAGCAGCCGGACGGCCGTCGAAAGTGCGCGGCGCTCGGAGTCGCGTCCCGCCGCCGCGAGCATCTCCGGCGTGAAGCTATGGTCGACGCGCTCGACGATCTGCTCGATGATCGGGCCTTCGTCGAGGTCCGCGGTCACGAAGTGCGCAGTCGCGCCGATGAGCTTGACGCCGCGCGCATGCGCTTGGTGATAGGGTTTCGCGCCCTTGAAGCCGGGCAAAAACGAATGATGGATGTTCACGGCGCGTCCGCGCAGGTGTTTGCAAATCTCATCCGAGAAGATCTGCATGTACCGCGCGAGGACGACCAGGTCCGTTTGCGTCGATTCGATCAGTTCCAGCAAGCGCGACTCCTGCTCAGCCTTGTTCGCCGGCGTCACGGGCAGCCAGAGATAGGGGATGCCATGGCGATCGGCGATGACTTGCATGTCCGGATGGTTCGAGACGATCGCGGTCACGTCCATCGGCAACTCACCGAGCCGTTGCCGGTACAAAAGATCCTCGAGGCAATGATCGAGCTTCGAGACCAGAATCATGACCCGGGTACGATGCCTGCCGTCGTGGATGTTCCAGTGCATCTGCTCGGCATTGGCGACCCGCACGAAATCTTCGCGCAGTCGCGCTAAATCGACGGTTTCTCCGGCAACCGCGCAGAAAGTCACGCGCACAAAGAACCGCTTGGTCAGGACATCGTCGAACTGCTGCATTTCCATGATGTACAGCCGATGGGATGCGAGGAAACCGGTGACGGCCGCCGCGGTGCCCATGCGGCTCGTACAGGACGCGGTCAGGACATACGGCTGCGAGGTCTGGAATTCCATGCGCTGATAGTAACGAGCCGCACCGGCCGACGGATAGTCCGGAAGCGACCTGCGTGGATACCGGGGCGACGCTGTCGGGCGTCTGCACTTGAGTTACCGCCGTGGCGAGACTTGAGTCCCGCGACTCAAGGGGCTGGCGCGCTCGCGACGAGCGCCTCGCCGTTCAAGCTACCGCGCAGCTGTGCTTGTGGCGCGCTGTCGCCGTCCAGCCAAGTCACGCGCATCTCGCCATGCAGCGCGTCGGGACCTCTGACCGTGAGATTGGCGATCACAAGACGATTTCGACCGGGAGGTAGGTCGAACGAACCGCTCACGGCGACATCGTCGGTCCAGCGCAGATCGTAGAGGCTGACTCGCTGCTTAGGCCCATGCTGGATCACGCGCAGGTTGCCGCCACGAAGGCCGACCGCAGAGCCCGAAGCACTCTCATCGACGCGCACCAGCGCATCGGCGAGCGTCTGTAAAACGGCGTTTGCGACTTTCAGTCCCGGCACGCCGACCCGGTTGCCGGACGCAGGCGTGGCGGGCCGCAGCTCGCCGGCCGAGCGCGCGAATTGCGCGACCAGGCGCAGCGGCGGCACGTCGCCGGTACAGTGGGTATCCCCGGTTTCGCCGGTCTTGAAGAAATGACGCACGAGGTCTGCGGCGCAAGCACTGCGTGCGCGCGGCAGCGCGTTGACGTGAAAGCTATTGGCGATCACGAGCTGGCGACCGCGGGGGAACTTGGCGGCCACCGCGGCGCCATCGGCGACGGTCGTGATGTCATCAAGCTCCCCCGAGATCACGAGCGCAGGTACGTTCGGGTAGACGGCCTGCGGCGCGACGACCTGGCCTGCGGGATGCGCGTCGGGTGCGACCGGCCACGCGACACAGAGATCGATGAAGCCGTAGTCGAGCGGCAGGCCGCGATATTCGGCGATCGTGAAGGGCGCATAGGTCTGCGGATGACTCCGTGTGCGCTCGGCGATGATGCGCTCGTGCTCGGCGGCGCGCTCTTCGGGTGCTAGGCGCATGTCGTCGATCTGCGGCGGATCGTGACACATGACCGCCGCAGCAAGACCCGCGCTCCACTTCTGCGGGTTCGCCGTGGGATCGCGCGAATCGACCGCGGTTCGGGTCTCGGCCATGAGTCGCAGCAGCGGCGCCGAGTCGCCGCCCGCATAGGCACGCGCCGCCGCATCCAGTTCGCGCACGCTGGCGAACGCTGGCGCCGCCGCGAACATCACGGTGGCGAGCGCGGCGGGGTCGGCGCGGAACGACTCGAGCCGGCCATCGGCATCGCGAGCCTCGACGGCGCGCGGATCGGTGCGCAGCAGGGTGAGCGTCGGCGCGATGTGGTCAAGCGAATTGCCTGGAAGCGCAGCGCACGCGGCCGAGCGCCGGCAGGCTAGATTGAATTTGTCGCGCATCGCGGGCGCGTAATTGGGATACCAGGCGTAGTCCGGGCCATCGAGCGGGTAGGCGCCGTCCAGCACCAGGGAATGCAGCAGCCCCGGGTGTCGCAGCGCGAACACTTGCTCGAAGTAAGTGCCGTAGGAATCACCGTACAGATCGATTTTTTCGATACCGAGCGCGGCGAGGATCGCCGCCAGGTCATCGGCTGCATACGCCGTGCTATAGAGCGGCGCGCGCGGCCCTAGCGAACGGCCGCAGGCGCCGACGCCCTGGCTGGTCCAGCGCGACGTCGCTTGCAGGGCCGCGCAATCCACGGCCCCGGACTGGCCGGTGCCGCGGTTGTCCATGATCAGGACATCATGGGAGTCGCGTAAGGGATCAAACAGCGCCAGGTAGTCGTCGCGCGACAGGGTCGCCGGGTAGCCGGGCCCGCCTTCGGTGGCGACCAGGGTGCCGAGCCCGACGGGTCCCCGGTGCGCATAGAACTCGAAGTGAATGGTGAGCTTGCCGGGGACGGTGCCGGCGGGATCCAAGGCGCGCTCGAAGTTGCCGCAGTACGCGTCGCGCTCGCCACAGGGTCGTAAAATCAGGCTGCCGAGGTGTCGCGTCAAAGGTGCCGGCGGCGTCCTTGGTGGCTGCGCCGCCTGCGCTGCGGCGAGCGGGGCGGCGAGCAGGGCGGCGAGGAGCGCCAACTCCCCGAGGACGGCAAATCGGGTCATCACGCGTTCAGTGTACGGAATCGCAACGCAGACGCAATTCGCGGCGTCGCGTCTGGTCTAGAACAAGTCGCGTCAGGGCTATGGCCAGGTGGTGAATGTTGCTATCTTTCGGCGCGGGGAGGGCGGTTGACCTAGGAAACACTGATGCATTCGCGTGAAGTCTTGTTGAACCGATTACGCCTTCGGAAACCTGAAACTGCGCTCGATCGAGACTTCTATTGTAGTGCCGAGGACTTCCAGACCGAGCTAGCCCTGATTTGGTATCGGGATTGGCTGTTCGTCGGTCATGACTGTGAAGTTTTGAACCCCGGCAACTACTTCACGGTTCAAATCGGCGAATATCCAATCATCGTCGTGCGCGATCGCGACGGCAGCCTGCGCGCCTTCCACAACAGCTGCCGTCATCGCGGCTCGCGGATCTGCGCGAGCGAACGCGGCACGGCGCCCCGGCTGGTCTGTCCGTATCACGCCTGGACCTACCATCTCGACGGTCGCCTCTTTTCGGCGCGCGATATGGGCAGCGACTTCGACAAGTCGAAATACTCGCTGAAACCGATCCATTGTCAGAGCGTCGGTGGCTACATCTGGATCAGCCTCGCCGACACCCCGCCGGATTTCGATCCTGTGCGGCGCCAGATGGAGCCGTATTTCTTGCCGCATGAGCTGCACAACACGAAGATCGCGTTCGAATCGACGATCGTCGAGCAGGCGAATTGGAAACTCGTCTGGGAGAACAACCGCGAGTGCTACCACTGCTCTGCGAACCATCCCGAACTCATTCGCACCTTCGCCGACGACCCGACCTTGACCGGCGTCGATGGCGCGAGCACGAACCCGCGCATCACCGAGAGGTGGACGCATTGGGAATCGCTCGGCCTGCCGAGCACGTTCAAGCTCGCGAGCAACGGCCAATACCGAACTGCGCGGATGCCTTTGATCGACGGCACGGTAAGCTTCACGATGGACGGTACGGCGGCCGTACGCCGACCCTTGTCGGACCGCGTGACGGAAGAGAATACCGGCACGCTGCTCTTGTTCCATTACCCCTCGACCTGGAATCACGTGCTCGCCGACCACGCGATTACGTTCCGCATGCTGCCGATCAGCCCGTCCGAGACTGTGCTGACGACCAAGTGGCTCGTGCATAAGGATGCCGTCGAAGGCGTCGACTACGATCTGAAGAAAATGACCGAGGTCTGGTTGGCCACCAATGACGCCGATCGCCGGATCTGTCAGGAAAACCAGATCGGGGTTGCCTCGCCGGCTTACGATCCCGCGCCGTATTCGGCGATCCACGAGGGCGGCGTCACGCAGTTCGTGAACTGGTATTGTCAGCATCTCGAAGGCAGACTGCTCGAAGACGGCAAGTAGTTCTCTGTTGGGCCCCCTATGAAGTATTCCGCCTGGTCGCTGCTGCGCGGCGCGCTTGTCGGCCAGCGCAATTGGTCGCCGGCCTGGCGCAGCCCCGATCCGAAGCCGCGCTACGATGCAATCGTCGTCGGCGGCGGCGGCCATGGGCTCGCGACCGCCTATTATCTCGCCAAGAATCATGGTCTCACGAATGTGGCCGTGCTCGAACGCGGCTGGATCGGCGGCGGCAACACGGGGCGCAATACGACGATCGTGCGCTCGAATTACCTGTATCCGGAAAGTGCGCGCCTCTATGATTTTTCGTTGCGGCTCTACGAGGGCCTGGCGCGGGAACTGAACTTCAACATCATGCTGAGTCAGCGCGGCCTCGTGCTGCTCGCGCACAGCCGGCATGATCTCGACTCGATGGCGCGCTGGGCGAATGCCATGCGCATGAACGGCATCGAGGCCGAGCTCCTGAGCCGTGAACAAGTGGCGGCCTTGGCGCCGGCACTCGACCTGTCGCCGGAGGCACGTTTGCCCGTGGTCGGCGGCTTCATCCAGCGTCGTGGCGGCACGGCGCGACACGACGCGGTCGCCTGGGGCTATGCCCGCGCCGCGTCCAAGCTCGGCGTCGACATCATCCAAGACTGCGAAGTGCGCGGATTTCTGCAAGCCGACGGTCGGGCGGTCGGCGTCGAGACGAGTCGCGGACCGATCCACGCCGATCGGATCGGGATTGCCGCCGCGGGCCATAGCTCGGTGCTCGCCAAGCTCGCGGGGTTTCGCCTGCCTGTGACGAGCTATGCCTTGCAGGCTCTCGTCAGCGAACCGGTCAAGCCCTTGCTAGATACCGTGATTCTTTCGCCGGGGACCGGCGCCTACGTGAGTCAGTCCGACAAGGGGGAAATGGTGATCGGCGCAATGCTCGATCTGTTTCCCTCGTATGCGCAGCGCGGCAGCTTCGCGATCGAGCAAGCCATCGTCGCGGCCACGCTCGCGATGTTCCCCGCCTTCAGCCGTCTGCGCATGCTGCGTCAATGGGCCGGCATCGTCGATGTCGTGCACGACTCCAGTCCGATCATCGGTGCGACGCCCGTGCCGGGCATCTATATCAATTGCGGCTGGGGTACGGGCGGCTTCAAAGGCATCCCGGTCGGCGGCTGGACGCTCGCGCACGTGCTCGCGACGGGCAAGAATCATGAGCTGGCCGAACCGTTCCAATTGCAGCGCTTTCTCACCGGGCGCTTGATCGATGAAGCGGCTGCCTCAGGCATCGCGCACTAATGCGTCGTACTTCGCCGTTGAGCTCGCGACCATGATGCTGATCCCCTGTCCCCACTGCGGTCCGCGCGACGAATGCGAGTTCGTTTGCGGTGGCACCAGCCACATCCAGCGGCCGCCGCTAGCCGCGACCGATGCCGTTTGGGGCGAGTACCTGTTCTTTCGCGATAACCCGAAGGGCCTGCATCTGGAACGATGGCGCCACGCGCAAGGCTGCGCACAATGGTTCAATCTCATACGGCATACGGTCACTCACGAGATCCTGCGAACTTATGCCATGACGGACGCGGCGCCCGCGCTTTCGGACCCGCCACCCAGCTTGGCGGATCAGGCGCGCCGATGACGAGCTCACGGCTCGCGGCGCCGCATGGCTCGCGCATCGATCGCGCCGAGACCGTCTCGTTCCAATTCAACGGCCATATCTTGACCGGCTATCGCGGCGACAGCCTCGCCTCCGCGTTGCTCGCCAACGATATACGGCTGGTCGGACGCAGTTTCAAACTGCACCGGCCGCGCGGGATCTTCTCCTGCGGCGTTGAGGAGCCAAGCGGTCTCGTCGACGTCGGGGTTGGCGCCCAGCGCACGCCGAATGTGCGCGCCACCATGGTGGACATCCAGGCGGGTCTGGTCGCCGAGAGCGTCAACTGTTGGCCGAGCGTCGGCTTTGACCTCGGTGCCATCAATAATGTCTTCAAGGCGTTGCTGCCCGCGGGCTTCTACTACAAGACTTTCATGTGGCCGGACTGGCATCTGTTCGAACCCTCGATCCGCAAGATGGCCGGTCTCGGACGGGCATCTGGCGAGCCGGACCCGGATCGCTACGAGGAGATCGCCGCGAGCACCGAGGTTCTGGTCGTGGGCGCGGGTCTCGCCGGCTTGCATGCGGCGGTCGCCGCGGCGGAGGCGGGGGCGCAAACCCTGTTACTGACCAGCAGCGCGACGGCGGGCGGCGCGCTAGCCTGGCGGCGCGATCCCGCGATCCCTGTCTTGCTCGAGCGCGCGCAACGCTCCGGCGTTCGGCTGCTCACGCGCACGCAGGCGTTCGGGGTCTTCGACCACAACCTCGTTTGCGCGGCCGAAAGCTTGGCGCCGAGAGCCGGCTTGGCGCATCGCAAGGGCGGCATCCTGCGCGAGCGGCTTTGGAAGATTCGGTCACGCCAGGTGATCGCGGCCACGGGAGCGTTCGAGCGGCCGGTCGTGTTTCCGAACAATGATCGTCCTGGGGTCATGCTGGCCGGTGCCGCCGACAAATACGCGCAGGCCTTCGGCGTTGCCGCGGGCGCGCGCGTCGTGATCGCGGCGAACAGCGATTCGGCCTATGCCGTTGCCGACTCCTTGCGCAGCGTCGGTATCGAAGTCGTCGCCTTGATCGACCGGCGGCCGTCCGCGGACATCGGTACGCGCGCCGCCGCAAGCCCAGATTTACGCGTGTTCGGCGAAGCGGCGATTGCCGCCGTGTCCGGCGCGCGCGCAGTGCGTGGCTGCACGGCGATCTCGGTCTCGGGCAGCGCCCGGCGAGAAACCTTCGCCTGCGACCTGATTTTGAGTGCCGGCGGTTTTGCGCCCGCCGTGCATTTGCATTCGCAAGCGGGCGGTAAACTGCGCTGGATCGATGGCGCGGCGATGTTCGTGCCCGATGGTCCGGCGCGGGGGCTCGTCAGCGTTGGTGCTTGTGCGGGCGTCTTCGATCGTCAGGCCGCCGCGAGCCATGCCGACGAGGTGGGTCGTGCGCTCGCGCGCGGACTGCCGCTGCCGGCGTCCGGAGCCCCGCTCGGCGGGGCCGGACGCGCGCTCGCGAGCACCTATCTGCCCAACTTGTCGGGCAAGCAATTTATCGATCTGCAGAACGATGTGGCCGCGAGCGATGTGAGGCTTGCCGCACTCGAGAATTACCGCTCCGTCGAACACTTGAAACGCTACACGACGACTGGCATGGGCACGGACCAGGGCAAGACCAGTAACGTCAATGCGCTCGTGCTCATGGGCGAACTGACGGGCCGGGATCCGGCCGAAGTGGGCACGACCAAATTTCGGCCGCCGTTCGTGCCGATGACGCTCGGCATGCTTGTCGGTCGCCGTGTCGGGCAGTTGTATCGACCGCTGAAGCGCTTGCCGGCCGCCGCCTGGCACGAGGCGCAGGGCGCGCTGTTCGAGCAGTTCGGCAACTGGGTACGGCCCGCCGCCTATCCGCGCGCGGGCGAAACACTGCTTGCCGCGGCACAACGCGAGGCCGGTGCGGTGCGCCGCAGTGTCGGTCTGTTCGACGGGTCCCCGCTTGGCAAGCTCGAGGTGTTCGGTGCGGACGCAGCGCAGTTTCTCGATCTCATGTATGTCGGCACCCTGTCCAATCTGGCCCTGGGCCAGGCGCGTTACGGCCTATTGCTCAACGAGAACGGCACGCTCGTCGACGACGGCATCGTCGCGCGTTTGGGAGAGCGGCGGTATTGGGTGAACACGACCAGCGCGGGCGTCGAGCGCACCGCCGCGGCCTTCGAGGAATGGCTACAGTGTGAATATCCACACCTGAAGGTGCTGATCACACCGATCACGGCGCGCTGGGGCAACGTCACGGTCGCGGGTCCGCGCGCCTGGGACTGGCTCGCGGCGGCCGGTTTCGACGCGCACTTGGCGCCCCGCGCGATGCCGCACATGACGATTCGGGAGAGTCGTTGGCAGGGTATCCCGCTGCGCGTGCTGCGCGCGAGTTTCAGCGGCGAACTCGGTTATGAAATCAATCTACCCACCGATCAGGTCGAGTCCTTGCTCACGAGACTCTGGGCGCGTGCCCGCGAGTTCGATGCCGTGCTGTACGGGATCGAGGCGCTCGAAATACTGCGGACCGAGAAGGGATATATCCACATCGGCACGGACACCGACGGCACGACGCTGCCCGGCGATGTCGGCTTTGCGCGCGCACTCGACCGCAAGGCCGCCAATTTCGTGGGCCGACGTTCCCTGTTGCGCCCGGCAGCGACCGACCCGAACCGATTTCAGCTCGTCGCGCTCGCACCGGTCGATGGCCGCACGCAATTGCCGGTGGGGGCGCAGATCGCGGCCTCGCCGCCGCCGACCTTGACCGAAGGGCATGTGACTTCCAGCCATTGGAGTCCCACTCTGAACGCGCCGGTCGCACTAGGCATGCTCGCGCGCGGCAGTGCGCGCCTGGGTGAGCGGGTGCGTGCGCATTATCTGGGCACGACGATTGAAGCCGTGGTGGTGCAAGCGCCCTTCATCGATCCGAAGGGCGATCGGTTGCGGGGTACGGGGACAATCGGCGAGACGGCAGCTGGCGCCGCGGGGACCGCTCTTGGCTGAGCTGGCATTGAACGGTCCGGACTTCTCGCTCAAGGTCGACCGGCGCATCTCGATCGCTGCCTTGCGTTACTTCGCGACCGCCTCGGTCGCGGGACTGCTCCGCGACCTCAGCGGCTGCGCCGTGCCGGGAACAGGGCAGGCGCTTGGTCGCGCGCCGTCCGATTCGGCGGCCGAGGAATGGATCCTCGCCTGGCGCAGCCCGACCGAGACGCTGCTCCTGAGCACGGATTCGGCTGCGCTTGCGACACTCGAGGCGCGACTCGCGGTGGCGACGGACGCCTGCCTCGTCGATCAGACCGGCGGCATCTGGGTGCTGCGTCTGTCAGGATCCCGCGTCCAGGATGTGCTGGTTCGCCTGGGGTCCACGAGCGCGATCCCGGCGGTCGGTCAAGCGCTCACGAGCCGACTCGCAGAACTCACGGTCACCGCGCTTTGCGTGCAGGAGCACGAGATCGTGCTCCTGGTCGATCGGCTCTATGCCGACCACTTGCTCGGCTGGATTCGCGAGACCATCGCCGATTTCTAGGCAGGCACTTGGGTGTCGGGCTCGATGCGAAGCCACGCGACGGCGCTCACGAGCGCGAAGCCCGCGCCCAGGAAGAACGCTGCGTTCCAGGCGTGATGCCCGGACAGGTAGGCCACGATCGGAATGCCGATGATCCCGCCGAGGTTGCCGCCGGTATTCATGAAGCCACTGACCGCCATTGTGTCACCGCCACCGATCGTCATGGCCGAACCCCAGTAGGAGGCCTCGGTGATCTCGACACTGGCGTAGCAGGCTGCGAGCGCCGCGACCGCCAGGTACGCGCTCCCGGCATGGACGGCCCCGAACAACAATATCCCGGCCGCGGGCAGCGCGATCAAAGGCACCAAGCGGTATCCCCAGCGCACGCCGAAACGCGGCAGCAGCGCGTTGGTCACGAGGCCACCGAGACCGGCACCGAGCGCCGCGGCGAGCGGCGGCGCCGTCGCGAGCCAGCCGCCATCGAGCACGGAAAAATGTCGCTCCTGGATCAGGTACAGGAATACCCAGTTCGAGAGCAGATAAAACACATAGTTCATGCACAGATACGAAATCGCGAGCAGCAGCACGTTGCGATTCGAGAGCACGAGCAGCAGGCGGTCCGGACCAAGGGACGCATCGACGGCGCTGGCGCGGTGATCGCCGATCTCGGCGAGCTCCTGCGCGCCGACCGCGCGATGTTCCTCGGGCGTATTGCGCGCATACCAGGCCCATAAGGCGATTACGAGCAGCGCGGGCACCGAGATCCAAAACAGGGCTTGCTGCCATCCCAGACCCAGCATCAGGGCCGCGACCAGCGGCGGCGTGATCGCCGCACCGAGTTGCAGGCCCATGGTCTGCAAGCCCTGCACGAATGCCCAGCGGTGCGGCGGAAACCAGGCGGCGAAAACGCCCGCGGAAATTGGAAATATCGCGCCTTGCGCAATGCCCAGGAGCAGCTGCGCGCCGAATAGCGCGAGGAACACGAGTTGCCCTTGGAACAGCGCGGGCGCAGCGGCCATCCCGGTCATCGCGACGAAGGCCAGCAGCCCGATCGCGACGAAGGCCACGCGCGCGCCCACGCGCTGACCGAACAGGCCGCCGGGCAGTTGGAAGAACGCGTAGCCGATCACGAACGCCTGCTCGAGCCATCCGATCTGCAGCTGGCTCAGATGCAGGTCCGGCATGATCCGGTCGGCCGCCACCGTGATGCTCTTTTGCTGCATGTAGGCCATGAAGCCGAACGCGAACAGAAAGCCGAACATGCGCCAACGGATCCGAATCAGCGGAGCCGCCACGGGCACGCTCAGTACGGCCATGCGGCGAGCCCGTGAACCGCGTTGCGTACATCCATCGACAGATTTTGCTCCATGAGGCGTCTTCCCGTGCGCATGTCATACAGCGAGATCGTCGAGGGGGACGATCCGCCGGCAACGAGACCATCCTGAAGCACGCAGAGACCGCGTGCAAATCGCGGCCGAGCCACCTCGGAGGAAAATCTCTCGCTGTTGATGATTGCGCTCGCGGGGAAGTCCGGCACCGGAACGGCAATCGTGGCGCCAGGCTGCGCATAGCAAACGCGCTCGGCGGCCGTGTCGTTATAAAGCACGCCATGTTCAAACGCTTGCGCGTTATGCGTGCCGGTGGGCAGGCTCGCGACCAATTTGAGCCGACGGCCGTCGCTGTGGAGCAGTCCCGGAGTATGCAGGCCGCTGAAGCAAATCCCGGCGGCCGATGCGCTCACGGCGTTCAGATGAAAGACATGGCTCTCTGGTGGACCCACGCTGGCCAACGGGTCGAAACGGCGCAGGTTCAAGGAGCGATGCTCCGCGCTCAAATGCCAGCCATCAACGAAGCGTTTGCGTGCGAGATCGAACACCAGGATGCTGTCAAAACCGGTCGCCGTCAGAAAAACCTGGTTCTGCGCGACGCAGATTTCATGACAATGCCGCAGAAACGGATTCGTGAACGCGTCGAGCACGACGAAATCCTGGTCGAGCAGCAGCAGCTGCGCATTGGCGGCAACCAGAATTCGGTCGTGGTGAAAAGCGATGCCGCGCAGACCGCGATCGCCGCCTCGCCCTGCGATGTCGATCTGCGTCGTGTTCCAGTCGAGCTTCAATTGCGCGCCGCCGCGCGCAAGATCGACGAGATACAGTCCGCCATGGCTCTCGCCATGGCGCGAGCCGCGAATGACGGACGAAGCAAGGAGTAGAGGTGGAGAGGGCACCCGGCGGATAACTTAGGTCGGTGCGTAGTCGAAAATCAGATGCACACGCGCGGTCATGCCGCGATTCGCGACGCTGTGGACCATCTTGTTATTGAGTTCGAAGGCATGCGAGGCTCGTGTCACGATGCGCTCGTTGCCGACGATGAATTCGACGTCCGGATTCGTGAGCAAGGGCACGTGAATGCGGTGCGCGACCGAAAATGAGGCGTGCGAATCAAGGTGTGCATCGATTTGGCAGCCGGGCAGCAGGCGTGCAAGGACCACGCGCAGCACCATGCCCCCGGGCGGGTAGTGCTGCGCAACTATTTGTTCCATGACCGGCATCGCGACATCGCCGAAGGCATCCCAGCCGCTTGCGTGCTCGACCCGCACCTCCGGCCAGCCAGTGAAGAACACGAGGATGATCGACTGGGTTTGCGCGTGGACCTCATAGTCGTCTTGCCGCCTATTGTCCGCAGTCCAGGCGCTCTCGTCGGCCGAGCTCACGCGCTGCGTCAGGTCCGTGGTATCGACATACCCTAAATCACGGATTGGCGTATCGATCAACATCGAGCGAGTATAGCGTCGATCCAAATGCGGTGGGCCCGCGCCCACCGCTCGCCTTGGTGAGAATCGACCGGTCGATCAAAATTTATAACTGAGTTTGAGCCCCGCGGTCCTCGGCCGATTGATGGTCTCCGCGGTCACGAACTGATTGCCGTTCTCGAACAGATTGGCCCGCGCATTGAACAGGTTTTGACCGTAGAGCTGGACGGCCCAGGCATCCTTGGAAAAACCCGTCGAGGCATCATACGTGGAGAAGCCGGCCTGATCATAGGTTTGGATATTGCCGGTCGCGGAGTAGGAGTGCGCCTGGTGAGTGCCGCCGACTTGCGCAAACGCGTCGTACTGACCGAGCGTGACTTCGTAACGCAGCCGCAAACTCGCCTGGAACGGCGGCGACTGCGCGAGCGGGCTGCCCGTCATACCGAAGGCGCTGCCGCCGACCCCGTTGGCGAGCGGAATCTGGATCGGCTGGCCGTTGGTCGCGATCAAGAAGGGCGAGTTGACCAAGTTGCTGCTATTCCATGATGCATTACCGATCACGGTCAGCTCATGCGTTACGCGCCCGATCGTCTCGAGTTCGAGACCCCGAACCCGGTAATCCGGGCCGTTCGTGACGAAACTCAAATTACCGTAGCAGCAGGACTGGAATAGCTGTACCTGGACGTTCTTCCAGTCCTCTTGGTAGACCGCGCCGTTGAATTGCAGGCGCTTGTCGAACCATTGGGTTTTCCAGCCGATTTCATTGTTGATCAGCGTGTCCGGCGAGTACGACTGCGGCGTCTGATAATTGAACGCGTAACCGTTCACGGTGTAGGACTGCACGCCGTCATGGACGAGTCCATCGTGATACACGGTGTGGCTGCCGCGGTTGAAGCCGCCGGGGCGGAAGCCCTGCGACCAGGTGTAATAGAGCAGCACGTCTTCCATGGGCTTCCAGCTCAAATTGGCACGACTGCGAAAGCCTTTGTAGGTGATGTCGAGGTTCTCGGCGCTCAAATCGTTGCTGTACGCGGCATTGCCCGTGCAGGGCGGTGGGCCGTCGGCGTAACAGCCGAAGCTGCTCACGGAGCTGCCGGACGCCCGCGTGTCGATGTTGTAATAGCGCGTCCCGAAGGTGATGGTCAGCGTCTTGGGGATGATGTCGAAGTCGGCCGAGCCGAACAGCGCGCGTTGCGAATAGCCGCGGGTCACGTCGTCGAAGAACGAGACATTGTCGCCGCGCACGCTCGGATCGCGCACGTAGGCGCCCGGCGCTGGGCCGATATTGGTCAAGCAACCAATCTGATCGGCGGTCTCGCAGGCCGGCAGGGTCTTGTACCGCCAGTCGATGTTCTCGCGGATCACGTAGTCCTCCCAGAACACACCGGCGATCCCGCGCAAGCGCCAGTCGTCCGGCGTGCTCATGCGCAGCTCCTGGCTGTTGTGACTCGCAGTATCGGTCTCGTACCAGGTCGCGCTCGGCGAATAGCACTGGCTCTTGGTTCCCGGCTGGGTCAAGGGATTGGTGCATTGATAATAATCGGCGTAGACGCCGCGTGCGTAATTCGTGTAGTCGCCTTGCTGTTCGATGTTACGCACCATGTAGCTGCCGGCATAGACGAGCTTGAAGTCGCCGACCTTGCCGTTGACGGTCAAGGCCGTATTCTCGAAGCGATCTTTGTTGTAGGCGGGGTTGTAGAGTTGCACGGCGAGATCCGGGAGCGTCTCGCCCGCGGAACTCTGCGGCGTGACATAGAAAACGCCCTGGGAATTCATGTTCTGGTAGGACTGTACGAGCAGTGCGTTCCAGTCCTCGTTGATCTTGTACAGAGCGCCGAGGCGAAAGCCCTGATAGGTCACGGGATTGATCGCATTGGCGACGAGATTGGCGTTGCTTACCGAAGGGCTGCCCGGCGGCACGCCATAACTCGTGGGCGTACCGCCGTTCGGGCATGTGCCTCCCGTCGGCGTACCGACTGAGCAGCCCGTGGCGTAGCCGGCATAGTGAATGCCGATGTCGCTGGGCAGACGCGAGAATGTGCCCGGCACGTTGTTGATATAGCCGCCGCGCGTATCGCTGTAGACGACCGCACGCACGGCGAGGGTGTCGGCAATCAAGGGAATATTGATCATCGCATCGACATTGCTGCTCGGGTCGCCGCCGCTGGTGTAGGCGTACCCCGAATTCACGTTGCCTTCGGTCACATCGAGCTTCGGTTTGTTGGTGATATAGCGCAGCACGCCCGCCTGGGCGCCGGCGCCGAACAAGGTGCCCTGGGGGCCTTCAAGGACTTCGATGCGTTCGATGTCGGCGGCATAGACGTCCAGATTGCGGCCGGGCAATTGCCCGGACTGGTCATCCAAGTACACCGCGACATTGGGAAAGCTGCCGATGCCGCTCGAGCCCTGGGTCGCGAGCGTCGAGGTCGCGAGGCCGCGCATGAAAATCACGCTTTGGCCGGGACCGTTGCTCGCCGAAGTCACGTTGGGCAGATATTTCACGAAATCGTCGAAGGTGGCGACGTTCAACTGCGTCAGGGTCTCACCAGTGAGCGCTTGGATCTGGATCGGCACGTCCTGCATGTTCTCGGTGCGGCGCTGTGCGGTGACGGTGATTTCTTGAATTGAGTCGGTCGTGGCGTCGGTATCGGCCGGTGCAGCGCCGAGGGCGATGCCGACCGAGGAGCCGCCCAAAATAGCGGCAATAGCTATCGATAGTTTCGAGTTCATTCGGCATCCCTTTATATTTTTGGACCTTTTCGCGAAGCAGGCGTCGCGTCGATTGAATGCGCATACAACGCATCCAAGCAATGAACGCGGTTCAATCTTGTATCAGGTATTTTCCAGAATCAAGATTTCAGAGAAAATTTATTATTGAAGTAAAACAATACGATACGAATATTTATCAATTCTATTTCTAGGTGATCTTGAGGGCGCTTGATTGAATGACCGTTCAGCGAGGCGCGAGCAAGGCGCGTTGCAAGGGTTCCAGCCAGGGTTCGTAATGGCGCCAATGATCGAGCCCCTCACGGCTGATCGGCTGTCTTACCTGCTCTGAACTCGCGCTATGGATCCGGCGCTGGGTTCGGTGGAAAGCGACGCAGGCAGGATCGAAATCCAGGCCACAAAAGCTCAACAGCCGGCGCACACTGCCCTCGAGGTCTTCGACCACGTCCTCATGACGCACGAGCAGGATCTTGCCGGGCAAAACTCGATTCCAGTGAGTCATGAGTTCTTCGTACATGCGGTAGTAGCGCGCAATATCGTCGAGGCTGTAGGTGAACTGCTGGCCTGCGGCAAAGAGTTGTTTGAAGTTGCCGAAGGCGCAGGCCATGGGCTCGCGCCGCGCATCGATGATCTTCGCATTCGGCAGCATCAGGTGAATCAGTCCGATGTGCCGGAAGTTATTCGGCATTTTGTCGATGAAATACGGTTTGCCGCTGCGTTGCAGCCGCGTGAGCGCGAGGTATTCCTCGCCGAAGCGCTTGAATACGGCCGGATCGAGTTCGGCGAGCACGCCCGGGTAGGGCGTCGAGCGCTCGCGGATCGCACGCGCCTCGAGGTCCTGGACGAGCCTTGGGATATCGGCCAGTTCCATGGTCGCGTCGACCTGGGGGTGCGAAGCCAGGATTTGTTCGAGCAAGGTCGAGCCGGAACGCGGCAGCCCGACGATGAAGATCGGCGCCATGCTCTCGCAGCCCACGCCTTTGCGCGCGGCGAAGAATTCGGCCGTGCAGATCTCGACTTGCAGCCGGGCATTGCGTTCGAGCGGCTCGGGGCGGTAGCCGACTTCGGTCTTTTTCAGGGCGTTACCGCGCTCATAGTAGGCAAACGACTCGCTGTAGTTGCCGGCGTCCTCGTACGCCTTGCCGAGCGCAAAGCAAAAATGGTACCGGTCCTCGGTCGCAAGCCCAGGCAGGGCTTCGACGACGCGCATATGCTGGATATCGGCCTCGCTGAAGCGATAGGTCTTCAGATTCGCGAGGCTCCAGTAGGCCTCGCCGTAGCGAGGTCTTGCCGCCGCCGCGCGTCGATAAGCGGCGATGGCCTCTTCGGTGCGCCCGAGCGTTTTCAAGGCGTTCGCGATCGCAAGATGCAGTTCCGGGTCGTCGGGCGTATCGCGCAAGAGATCTTGGTAAAGCGGCAGCGCCCGACCATGATCGCCGAAGCCCGCATAAACGCTCGCTAGCAGGCCGCGATAGTTCGGATTGCTCGGTCCGCGCGCGAGCAGATGATTCAATTGCTCGCGCGCTTGGGCGTATTTGTGCCGTTTGAGCAGCACGCTGGCATAGTCGTAGCGCGCCGCATCGTAGTCCGGCGCGAGCTCCACGACCTTGGCGAGTAGAATTTCCGCATCTTCAGCCGCGTCCAAGCGCATGCCGATCTGCGCGAGCAGTCGCATGCCCTCCGCCTGGAATCCATGCGACTGCAGGTAGCTGCGCAGCAGCCGTTCCGCGTCCGGCAGTTCATTGTCGGCGTACATGCTGTAGGCCGTGACGATTTCGGCGGGCAGTTTCGCGAGGTTTGCGAGTTGGGTTGCGACGTTCTGCGCTTCAGCGCGCCGACCCGTCGCCTCATATAACGACTGGAGCGCCTTCAGGCTGGCGATCAGCGAGGGGTTCATCTTGACGGCCTGCTCGAAGGACTTGATCGCGTCGGCGACACGACCCAGCGCGAGTTCGCAATGACCCCGCTCCTGGTAGAGCCGCGGATAATCTCCGTGGGACTCCTCCAGTTTCGCCAGCGTCACGAGCGCATCGGCGATACGCGCGGAATAGCGTTGCGCGATGGCGAGCATGTATAGCACGTCGCGATGGCGTGGTGCCTGCGCGAACAAGACTTCCGCCGCGGCCAACGCCGCCGGGAAATGGCTGCGCTCGAGCAGTTGCCGCAGCTTGCGCACTTCGGAGTCGATCGCTTGCATCGTTTCTCAAAAAAAAGGCGGACACTGCTGTCCGCCTTTCATGTTAACGCGTCGGCGGCCCAAAACCGCCCGGCGCGAATCAGACCGATGGCTCAGAACTTGTAGCCGAACTTGATGCCCGCAATGCGGGGTCGGATGATCGTCTGGGTTTCGATGAACTGGGCTGTGCTGATGTAGGACGCCGCGTTCTTGTTGCCCACGTTCTGCGAGAACAACTGCAGGTTCCAGGCGTCCTTGGCGATGCCCGCCGCGAGATCGAACGTGCCGTAGCCTCCCATGTGGTAGTTGTCGATGGTACCGACGCTGGAATAGGAGGCCCCGTAGTACTGGCCGCCGGCCTGCGTGAAGGCATGGTAGTCGCCGATCGGGAACTCGTAGCGCACGCGCAGATTGCCCTGGAACAGCGGTGATTGCGCGAGCGGCGTCCCGGCCGCACCGAACACGTTCTCGACGCCGACGATCGGTTTGCCGAATCCCGGGCTCTCCGGATTGTTGTTGATCAAGGCAGGCGAGTTCTGTTGCGTGCTCTTGTTGTAGGACTCCGAGCTGGTTATCGTGAGGCCGTCCGCGACCACGGCGATGACCTGCAGTTCCGCGCCCTTGACGCGGTAATTCGGTCCATTGGTCACGAAGGTCAGGTTGCCGAACCCTTGTTGTGGATCGAAGAACTCGACGATCGTGTTCTTCCAGTCTTCGATGTAGACCGCACCGTTCAGCTGCAGGTGGTGGTTCAGGAACTCGGTCTTCCAACCCAGTTCGTTGTTGATCAAGGTGTCGGGGCTGTACTGCGTCGGCGTCGCGTACTGGTACACACCGTCGATCGGCTGCGTGTACTTCTGACCGCGGTTGAAGCCGCCCGGACGGAAGCCCTGGGACCAGGTGTAGTAGAGCAGGATATCGTCGTCGACGTGCCAGCTGAGGTTCGCGCGGCTGCGGAAACCGTGGTAAGTCGAATTGTTGTACGGAGCATTGTTCAGGTTCGTGCCGTAAGGCGCGGTGCCGCCGTAGGGGCCTTTGTTGGTCTGCGAGGTGCAGGGGCCGTAGTAGGTGGTCGGCGTGTAAACCTTGCAGTAGAAGCTGCCCGTGTCGCCGCCGACTTCCGACTCGTTGAACTTGTAGTAGCGCGTGCCGGCCGTCAAGATCAGCGTCTTCGGGATGATGTCGAAATCGACCGAACCAAAAGCGGCCTTCTGGATGATCGTGCGGGTCGTGTCATCGAAGAAACCGACGTTGTCGTTGCGTTCGTTCGGGTTGTTCGAGGTTTGACCCGGCTGCGGCGCGACGTTATTGAAGCAATTCACGTCGATCTCGGGCGAACAGGTGGGCACAGTCTTGTAGGTCCACTCCGTGTCGTCATAGATCTTGAATTCCTCCCAATACAAACCGCCGATGCCGCGGATGCGGGCATCGTCGGACGTGCTGACGCGGAATTCATGGCTCTGGTGCGTGTTCTTTTCCGTTTCCTGCCAGACCGCGCTCGGTGAGTAGCATTGCGTACGGACGCCATAGGGGGTCGCACCGACGCACTGGTAATAGGTGCTGAAGACGCCGCGCGAGTAGTTCGTGTAGTCCTGCTGCTGTTCGACGTTGCGAACGAGGTATCCGCCGCTGTAGACGAGCTTCAAGTCGCCGACATGGCCGTTGATGACCAGCGCGGTGTTCTCGAATTTGTCCTTGTCGTAGGAGGGGTTGAAAAGGGCCACCGAATTCTGGGGCAATGGTCGCGCGCCGATGGGCTCCGCACCCTGACTGGGTGGCGTGAACGTCAAGCCCTCTGGACCATAAGGCATCTGATAGAAGACGCCCTGGGCATTCATGTTCTGGTAGCTCTGCGTAAGCAACGCGTTCCAATCCTCGTTGATCTTCCACAATCCCGATAGCCGGATGCCGGAGTAGGTCACGGGGTTGATCGCGTTGCCGACCAGATTGTTGTTGTTGATCGAGATGCTGTTGGCGGGCACGGGCGTTCCGCCAAAACCCTGGTCCGTGCTCGCGCGCGTGAATGTCGCGGGCACGTTGTTGATGTAACCGCCGCGGCTGTCGCTGTAGATCACGCCGCGCACCGCGAGCGTGTCCGAGATCAAGGGCAGGTTGAGCGTCGCGTCGACATTGCTGTTGGGGTCGCCACCCGCCGTGTAGCTGTAACCCGCATTGACATTGCCTTCCGTGACATCCAGTTTCGGCTTGTTCGTGATATAGCGCAACACGCCGGCTTCGGCGCCGGACCCGAACAGAGTGCCTTGCGGTCCCTCGAGCACTTCGATGCGTTCGATATCGGCGGCATAGACGTCCAGGTTGCGGCCGGGCAGGGCGCCGGACTGTTCATCGAGATAGACGGCGACGTTCGGAATCGGGCCAGTCGTGCCCGTGCCTTGTTGGCCGGTCACGCCGACGCTGAGGCCGCGCATGAAAATACTGTTTTGGCCGGGGCCTGCGCCTGCCGTCGTCACGTTTGGCACGTACTTGATGAAGTCGTCGAACGTGGTCACGTTCAGCTGTTTCAATGTGTCGGACGTGAGCGCTTGAATCGAGATCGGCACGTCCTGCATGTTTTCCGTGCGGCGCTGTGCCGTCACGGTGATTTCTTGGATTGCGTCGGAGCTATCAGCCGGTGTATCGGCCGCCAAGGCAGAGACGGCGCTTGCCATCCCTGTGCCGCCTAAGATCGCCGCAATGGCATAGGACAATTGAGGATTCGAATTCATGCTTCCATCCCTTCCCTACGGATCTGTTGTTTCAAACCGTCATGGCGACCGCGCCGAATCAGATAGCAACCCCACTTATTTTGTGTTCTATCGCGCTTGTTGCTTGCGCACATCAAGAGCGTGACAAATTCATGACAGATAGGCCGAGCTTAGACCAACGCCTGTTTATTGCTATGCTATTTAGCGATGTGTCCATGCCAATTTGCGACATCCCGCCAACCCTTCGCCTGACTCGGCTATCGTCACGGAGTTGTGGCGGCTTGGCCACAACGGAGTCATATTTCAGTCATGTTGATTCTGTAACTTGCTGAGCCGTTGGCAGCCGTTCGCTTGCGGGCAACGAATAGTCCCGGCGCGACCGGCTGCAATTGCGACCGCCTTGGCCGTCCCTTGTGCGTGTTCGGGAAAGCTGATAAGTAGCTCCGTAAATATTAAGACCGTCATAAAACGGTGCTCGATGCGGGTGTCAGGGAGCTTGGCGGAAGTAAGAGAACAGACAATTACTACGAGAAGGGATCGACACATGAATGCAAATTCGAAGCTGTCCTATGCGATCGCGGCCATCTTGAGCGGCACTCCTCTGGCGTTATCGCATGCGGCGGACGCCCCGGCCGATACCACCGACTCCGGGAGTATTCAGGAAATCACCGTGACGGCGCAGCGCCGTACTGAATCCATCCAAGACGTACCCATTACGATTCAAGCGATCACGGGCGATCAATTGAAGCAATTGAACGTCACGACCTTCGACGATCTGTTGCGGTACACGCCGAACGTGACCTTCAGCGGCAACGGTCCGGGACTCGGCAATATATTCATGCGCGGCTTGAGCTCGGGCGGTTCGGGCAACCAGTCGCAGTCGACCACGGCGCCGTTCCCGAACGTGGCTCTCTATGTCGATGATCAATCGATGCAGTTTCCGGCGCGCAACCTCGACGTTTACATGGTCGACATGGAACGCGTCGAGGTCCTCGAGGGCCCGCAGGGAACCCTGTTCGGCGGCGGCGCGCAAGCCGGCGTGCTGCGCTACATCACCAACAAGCCCAAGTTGAACGCGACCGAAGGCGATGTGAACGTCGGCTACGGCACGACGGCCGGCGGTGACCCGAACTCGAACGGCAATGCGACGATCAATTTGCCCTTGATCGCCGACACCTTGGCCGTGCGTGCGACGGTATTCAACGATCGTCGCGGCGGCTATATCTCGAACGTGCCGGGCTCGATCAATTTCACGACATCCTCCGGGGTCACGAGTCCCACGGCGACGAACGCGGGTCTTACCGGTTCCAACCTCAATACGGT
>Ga0209208_10001400_pt1 | contig 33826 bp, 33 predicted proteins | sample S1TSphfallax_3_FD_187694 | JGI IMG/M metagenome (GOLD analysis project Ga0209208, IMG submission 187694) | Host-associated microbial communities from peat moss isolated from Minnesota, USA - S1T2_Fd - Sphagnum fallax MG (SPAdes) (version 2) | ecosystem: Host-associated > Plants > Peat moss >...
AGACGAAGCTCCCGGCCAGCTCTTCGAATCCCCGTCCGAAATCGTCGCCGAAGGCCTCATCCCCCTCCGCCAAACCATCCGCGTCTTGAACGGTTTCGGCTCCAAGCTCGAAGCCATGCTCCCCAAACTCCACCACGGCTACCTCGCCCCCTCCAGCGACTCCGCCCGCGACCTCTCCATCGCCCACCCCGAGGGCTACTTCCTCTCCCCCTCCGGCGAGTGCTTCCACTCGGGGACGGTGAGCGGCGGCAAACCCGCAGCCGAAGGCCCCCTAGCCGTCAAGCGCGAACTCCGCGAAACCCAGCGCAAACTCGAAAAAACCGAAGCCGAACTCGCCCAATCCGAACTCCAGGCCGTCGCCGCCGCCCGCTCCATTGAGGAGCTCGCCGCCCGTCTCGAAATCCTCAACGAGCAGCGCCGCCAATCCGAACGCGACGCCGCCAACCAGGGCGCAGCCCTCAAGCAAATGGAGTCCGAAGTCCAGCGCATCGAGCGCCGCCTCCAGGAATGGCTCCTGCAGGCCGCCCGCAACAAAGACGCCCGCGAACAGAAGCAAGCCCTCATCGGCCAAAAACTCGAAGAAGCCCAGCGCCTCGAATCCGAGCACAAAGCCGCCGAAGCCCGCCTCGAAGAGTTCCAGCAGTCCCTCAGCGAACTCCGCCAGCAGCGCGAAGCCCTCCAGCAGGAAGCCGCTCGCGTGACGGCGGAACTCGCCGGCCTTGAAGAGCGCCGCCGCGGAGCCGACGCCGCCTTCCAGCGCATCGACCGCCTCCACGCCGACCTTGAGCGCCGCGCCCTCCAGATCGAGCAGCAGCGCGTAGCCGCCGAAGCCGAGCGTACGCAGCGCAGGAGCGAAAACGAGCAGCTCCAGGTCCGCCAGCTCGAACTAGAAGCCAGCCGCGAACAAGCCGCCGCCCAGGCCAAAGCCGCCTCCGCCGAAGCCGCCCAACTCCGCCAGCAATTGGCCGAAACCGAAGCCCAGCTCAAATCCCTCCGCGCCGCGACCGACGACGCCCGCGAAGCCCGCAGTCGCCTAGCAAGTCAAGCCGCCCGCTTAGTCAGCGACCTCGAATACCTCGCCAACACCTGCCTCAACGACCTCCAAATCGAAGCCGCCCAACTCCGCGCCGAAACAGAAATCCCCCACCTCCAGGGCGACGAACTCACCCAAGCCGAAGAAGAATCCCGCGCCATGAAGCAGCGCCTCGAAGCCATGGGCCCCGTCAACATGATGGCCTTAGAGGAATACAAAGAAACCGCCGAGCGCCACCAGTTCTTCGAAACCCAGCGCAAAGACCTCGTCGAATCGATCGAAAACACCCAATCCACCATCAAGGAAATCGACCAGATTTCGCGCGTCAAATTCGACGAAGCCTTCGCCAAAATCAACGACAACTTCGCCCGCGTCTTCAACAAACTCTTCCCCGGCGGCCAAGCCTTCCTGCGCCTCACCGACCAGGAAAATCAGGCCGAGAGCGGATTGGAAATCGTAGCCTCACCCCCCGGCAAAAAACTCCAGAACGTCCTGCTCCTCTCCGGCGGCGAAAAAGCCCTCACCGCCCTCAGCCTGCTGGTAGGCATCTTCCAATACCAACCCGCTCCCTTCTGCGTGTTAGACGAAGTCGACGCAGCCCTCGACGAAACCAACGTAGGCCGCCTCGCCGACCTGCTCCACGGAATGAGCCAGGACACCCAGTTCCTGCTCGTAACCCACAGCAAAAGAATGATGCAAACCGCCGACTTAATCTACGGAGTCACCATGCAAGAACCCGGCGTAAGCAAAATCGTAAGCGTCCACCTCGGCAACCGCGAACGGGAGCGCGCGACTGCGTAAGACCTTACGACATGGCCCCTTTTCCCCTTGGAAATGCGCCTTAATCGAGGGTTCCATTCCATCTCAAAATAAGTCGGTCTTGCGCCCACGCGGAACATTTTCTCGGGAAGCACAGGACTTGTGGTATCATTGCCCCGAAATTTCCATCCCACCGAATCGGAGCTCAAGAATGCCGTGCCAGTGCTGCGCTGTTGATGGTCCAATCCAGTCCGTCAGACTCGGGCAGAACATCGGAATGGTTTTCGCTCGCAGGCATGTCGAATTTAACGGTGAATTGTGCCGCAGTTGCAGCATGAGAATGTTTAAGTCCTACACGCTCACCACTCTGTTCTTGGGGTGGTGGGGCACCATTTCACTTCTCATGACACCTATAGTCCTCATCTCAAATATCGCCGAATATCTGCGCCTCAGGAGGATGCCCGAACCCAGCTTCAATGGCATGAGCGTCCCATTCGGAGAAAATCCCCCATCGGTTGCTTCCGGCTCACTCAAATTCAAACTCATCTACGGAGCGATAATCTGGGGCATAATCCTCTTTTTCGTTGCGCGCAGCCAGGTAGCGTTCATTGAAAAGAACGCTCCGCAACTCAACGCGAAATTGCACGAGGGCGAGATAACGGACGAGGCAGACGGAGAGTATGCCGGGGTCAAGATCGGCAAAGACATCTCTGCACTTGAGTCAGATTACAAAGGCAAAGACTGGCCAGCAATACGCTCGGAACTACTCTCACGGGAGCCATTCCTGAGCGACCTGAAAGAGCAGGACGATAAACTTCAGAACAGAATCGCTCTTGAGCGTAACCAAGATCTCGGGGCAAACGACGTGTGTGAACAACTGGTGCTGAGCGAGATGGGGCCTGCCCTCCAAGCCTACACGGCGGCCACCGAAAATCAATTTAGCTTTGCAAAACGAGCGACAAAGCTTACTCCAGAAGCCGGGGCCGCTTTGCAAGCTATCACGGAGGCGGACGAAAACAGCCTCAAGCAGTTGCAGCATTTTTATTCAGACAGCGATGGACATGGATGCAATAAGTAAGGGGCGGTGGCGCGGGCTAGCCTTTGCCCTCCTCCGCCGAACCACAAAGGCGGAGGTACTATTCTTCCCTGATTTTGAGGAAGGGCGGACATTACAAATTCGACCTAATTTCCATCCCAAACGCAGTTGACGGTTTCTAGAATGAAAGAAACCCCAAACGCAACCGAGGAACTTAAGTGGCTTGGTTTCTGGCAGGTATCGCCTGCATATTCTTAGTGATCAAATACCGCCGTTTCAGGCATTTCCTCTTGGCCACCCTTGGGCTGGCCGTTCTCGGCATCGTCGCCTACGTTGTCCAGAACAAGCATTCAGAAGAAGTTTCAAGACATATGGTCAACGCAGATCAACTCCAATTCACGGATCTGCGTTTGGGGTCAGAGGGCTATGGCACGTCCTACAAGCTCTCGGGGCGCGTTAAGAACAACTCGCCGTTTTATGTATTTGAAGTGAAAGCGAAGTTTCAGATACTGGATTGCGACGATTCATCGCATTGCGATGTCGTAGGCGAGGAAGAAGAGTGGAACATCTGTCCACTAGTTCCACCCGGGCAGGTAAGAGACATCGACACCACAATTTACTTCGGTAGTGGAACTCACGTTCGCGGCCAATTTCAGTGGAATTACACGATAACCGAGGTTCGAGCTCGCCAGGGAGCCCAAGGTTAGGGAGCCGGATGTTGGGTGGCCCAGATCTGAAACCAGGAACAAATGGGGGTGCCCCCGATCTCGCCTCTGAGATCGGGGTTTCCCAAAGCCTGAGAACGCCGTAGCGCACCACAGAAGCAACCCAATCCACGCCCAGCGCGAAGAAAAAGCGTCAACGCCATTTTGCCTCCCACTCAGAAACGAGTGGCTGCCGCCATAGTAAAATACCTGATACAAACGTATGTCGAATGTTAGGCTGCCAAGATCGGTTTGCGCTGCGGTAGGCCGCTTGTTAAGAGGCTCCCACGGAACCCTCGAAGCCCTATTCAAATCTGCGGGTGCACTAGGGGACCCACCAGCACTTTCGCACGATTCCAAATGGAAGGAATGGCTTTTTCGCGCAGGAGAGGATCCATCAGTTGACAGCTTGAGAGTGCTGGGAAACGTGCTGGAAGAGTTCATGGACGTCGCCCCCGAAACCAGCGCCAAAGCCTATATAGAATGGGGCGAGAAACGCGAGAAGGTAGTCGCCGCGCTGGAAGAGAGCGGGTTGACATACTTTCGGGGTGGAAGGGTCCTGCCCACTGGCGGCGAAGCGGACGAACAAACCCCGCCGACTGCCCATGAACCCCGAGTTGACCAAGCCAAGCCGGCAAATATCAACGAGTTGCTTGGGCCGATAGTACGCGGACTTCGTCGAGCAATGCACCCACTAGCAAATAGGCGTAAAGGTGCCCAAGCGCTTACCTTCAACACTGAGTACGACGTCCAGGATTTACTTCACGCACTCCTCCGTCCCTGGGTAGCCGACATCAGACCCGAGGAATTTACTCCGAGCTACGCCGGCTCTAGCACCCGGATGGATTTCCTCCTCCCGAAATACAGCCTAGTCATCGAACTGAAGTTTGTGCGCGATAAGGCACACGCTAGGAAGATCGGCGACGAGTTAATTGTAGATATCGCCCACTATCATACTCATCCTAAGTGCGACGAACTGTGGTGCGTGGTTTTCGACCAAGACCATCTCATAACGAACTCAGAAGGCCTGAAGACCGATTTGGAGGGTGAGCGCACGACCAATAGCGGCAAGGTCGTAGTTAGGGTTTTTGTCTTGTAGGGCCGGGTGGCCTAGGTCTGAAATCAACAACAAATGAGGGTGCCCCCGATCTCGCCTCTGAGATCGGGGTCTCCCAAAGCCTGAGAATGCCTGCGCGCACCCCAGAAGCAACCCAACCCACGCCCATCGCCAACCCGCCCAAACGCCCTAAGCCTGCTTCGCCACCACAGCCCGTCTCGGCCTGGGGCTGGCGACCGCTATCGGCGGCACTGTCCGAAGCTTACCCTTGAGCGCGTTACCCCGGGCAACTTCGACAGCAGCCTTCGAAGCCTCTTTGCCGCTCATCCGGATAGCAAGCCGAAAAGCATCCGCCACAAGCTGGTCGTAAGCGACTTCCTGATCGGCACTCAACTCGACAGAGTCTTTGTCAATCAGCCGCGCCGCCGTGTCGATCGGCTCCGAATGCATAAAGTAGCCCGACTTGAAGGCGGAAGTCCCCGAAATCCTGCCCCACCACGCGCTCACAATCGACTCGGCAGCAGGCTCACGATAGAACTCCTCCAGGCACGCCTTCACGGCAAATCGAAACGCCAACCGATTCTGCGCTTCCGTCGTTCGCTCAGGAAAATTCATTCGATGATCTCCACCTTGCACTGGTCCGAATCCCGCAAGACTCGCTGGGCCGCGTCGCCATGAAAACTGATCTGATCGTAATCGCGATGCACAACCGATTTACGCGGACCGCCCCAAAACTTGGCAACAGGCCCATAAACAACATCATAATCCTTGTTCAATACAGGTGCGCGCCGTTTTCCCATCCGGCAATGTGCCACAAAGCTCCAATAGTCCACCGCGTCCAATTCCCCTCGAACAAACGCTAAAGTCCGAAGCGAACCAAGCGCAATGCGATCCAAAGTGAGTTGAACGACGGCATACGGCTCACCACGATCCAAGCCGATCTCAATCGCCCATTCCCTGGCCTGCGAGAGCAGCGTCGTCGTATAAAAGCCTTTACCGAAATCTCTCCTCAAACCTCCGTGAGTCACATCGACGCCATCCCGAACGATGCTTTCTGCAAACCTGCGGATCGTCCCGTGATAAAGAACAATGGGCTGGTTCGTCCAAGGCGGCCAAGCCGCTGCTCCGATCAATGCGCGCTCCTATCGCAAATCGTCCTCAGATTTACCCAAACGATGATTGCGCCAATTCTAACCATGAGGCGTAGTTCGCGCCCAGCGCGAGGAGACCCCAAACTGTCGAGCGACTCTTCACTCCTGTCTAAGCACTCTTAGCCAAAGTACGCATTACAAATTCAGGGTCGGCCGCGATCACGATAAGAAGCGCCCGCGCAGCGGCTTCCGGCTGGCGACGCCCAGACTCCCAATGACGAACCGCATCCACAGACAAACCAAACTTCTCCGCGAAACGCCCTTGACTCAGGTGCAGGCGCTTACGAAGACCTCGCACATCCACAGTCTCCGGCAGGGTGACCTTGTAGCCCTTGCGCTCGCCTTCCATGTAGGCGCGTGCCTCCGCCGTCCCTTGCGCCATCTCTTCAAACAATTTGCTCATCGCTTTCCCCCGTAATCGGCAAAGAAACTCTTCGCTATTTTGGCCAGGGCATTCCGCTCGGCCTTGCTCAAATTGCCCTTCTCCGATTTGGCATACACGGTAATCAGGAAGATCGGCAGATCCTCACCGCCATACAGATAAACGACTCGTACGCCGCCGCGTTTTCCCATCCCAGGACGCGCAAAGCGCACCTTGCGATACCCTCCCGTGCCAGGCATCAAGTCTCCCACCTCCGGGTAAGCGGCGATGGTTCGAACGATCTCGTCCCGGTCCGCTTCGCTAAAGATGGCTTCCGCCGCCCGAAGATACATAGGGGTTTCGACCACCGTTTGCATAGAAAGAATATATGCCAATGGCATACTCCGGTCAACCCTGTCTTAGGTGAGTCGGGCGGGTGGCGCAGGTCTGAAATCAACAACAAATGAGAGTGCCCCCGATCTCGCCTTATCGAGTCTCCGCAATCGGGGTCTCTCAAAGCCTGAGAACGCCGGCGCGCACCCCAGCAGCAACCCAACCCGCGCCCCGCCCGAACCCCGGAGGGAGAAGGGGCATTCATGCCCCTGTCCGCGTCCACCAAAAATCCGGGCTTCAGCCCCGGGCACTCCCCAATTCCGCCAGAAAACCGTGAACCACAGTTGACACTCTTCCGCCTGTGAACTACAGTCGACAAGTGGTCGAACTCATCAAGAGCGAAACTTTCGACCGCTGGCTAAAAGACTTGCGCGACATCCGCGCCGCCGCCCGCATCCAGGTGCGATTGGACCGCATGGCGACCGGCAATCCAGGTGACGTGAAATCGGTAGGCGACGGTATCTCGGAAATGCGCATCGATTACGGTCCTGGCTACCGGGTGTATTTCATGCGCCGCGGCTCGCTGACCGTCGTCCTCCTCTGCGGCGGCGGTAAATCCACGCAGGACAAAGATATCGCCCAAGCCAAAGCCATCGCCGCCAAATGGAAGGACTAAAGACATGGATGCTCCGAAGGAGAAATTCACCCCCTACGATACCGCCGATTACCTTACCGACGACGACCGCGTCTCCGCCTATCTGGAAGCAGTCCTCGAAGAAGCCGGAGACGACCCGGCCCTGATCACCCAAGCCCTTGGCACCGTAGCCCGCGCCCGCAACATCAGCCAACTCGCCCGCGAAACAGGCCTAACCCGCGAGGGCCTCTACAAAGCGCTCTCCGCAGACGGCAACCCCAGCTTCTCCACAGTAATTAAGGTGGCCAAGGCTTTAGGTCTGCGATTGACCTTTCGAGCAGCCTAACACGAAAGCCGCCTCGCGGCGGCTTTAGGATTTGCTGCCTCAGCGAGCCGAGGACAGTGAGTAGATTGATCTAACGTCAGCGTTTTATACCGCCCGACAGAAAGTCCAGTCCGGTGACCCCCTACTGGCCTAAACACCCTTAGCCAAAGTACGCATCAAAAATCCCGGATCGGGCGGGTGGCCCCGGCCTGAAATCAACAACAAATGAGGGTGCCCCCGATCTCGCCTTATCGAGTCTCCGCAATCGGGGTTTCCCAAAACCCGAAAACGCCGGCGCGGACCCCAGAATCAACCGAACCCGCGGCCCGCGCCCGGCACCTACCCGAGTCTCCGGCGCAACCGCGCGTGGCAGGAATCGGCGGCTTTTTTCCCGAATGCAAATCTTTTATACTGATGCCATAGGTGAACGAATAGCTATGGCCAAACGGGAATTTCAAACAGAAGTCAATCAACTCCTGCAACTCATCATCCACTCGCTCTACTCCCACCCGGAAATCTTTCTTCGCGAGCTGATTTCGAACTCTTCGGATGCGCTCGACAAGTTGCGCCATCTGACGCTGACCGACGATTTGTATAAAACCGTGCCGTTCGATCCGCGGATCGACCTGGATCTGGACGAAGAGGCGAAGACGCTGGTCGTCGCCGACACCGGCATTGGCATGAGCGAGGACGAGCTGGCCTCGAATCTGGGGACGATCGCCCGCTCGGGGACCAAGAATTTCCTCTCGCAGCTCTCAGGCGACGCCAAAAAGGACTCGAACCTGATCGGGCAGTTTGGGGTGGGGTTCTATTCGGCGTTCATGGTGGCGGACAAGATCGAAGTGGTGAGCCGCAAGGCGGGCGAGGAGGTGGCCTGGCGATGGATTTCCGACGGCAAGACGGGCTTTGAACTGGAGCCGGCCGAGCGGATGGCGCCGGGGACGACGATCCTGCTGCATTTGAACGAAGAAGGCCAGCAGTACGCCAATAGCTGGCGGCTCAAGGAGATTGTCAAAAAGTATTCGAACCACATCGCGTTTCCGATCTTCCTCACGTACGACAAGAGCGAGTGGAATGCGGAAGAGAAGAAGTCGATCAAGACGCGAACCACCGAGCAGGTGAACGCGGCGAGTGCGCTTTGGCGGCGGTCGAAGAGCGAACTCAAAGAGGAGGATTACCAAGAGCTTTATAAGTCGCTGACCGGGGATTTGGAAGATCCGATGTTTTGGTTTCATACCAAGGCGGAGGGGTCGCTCGAATACACCACGCTATTTTACATTCCGGCGAAGGCTCCGCTGGATTTGTATCACTCGGATTACCGCGTCGGCGTGAAGCTCTATGTGAAGCGCGTCTTCATCCTGGACGACGCGAAAGAGCTGCTGCCGCAATATCTGCGATTTGTGCGCGGGATCATCGATTCGGAGGATTTGCCGCTGAATGTGAGCCGCGAGATATTGCAGCAGAACCGGGTGCTGGCGTCGATCAAGACGGCGAGCGTGAAGAAGATTTTGGCCGAGCTTAAGAGCATCTCGGTACACAAGCCGGAGGAGTACGCGAAGTTCATTGGGGAGTACAACCGCCCACTGAAAGAGGGTTTGTACTCGGATTATGCCAACCGGGAGACGCTGCTGGAGCTGATCCGGTTCAAGTCGACTAAGGTTGACGGCCTGACCAGCCTGGCCGAGGTCAAGACCCGGATGCAGGAGGGCCAGAAGGCACTCTACTACATTACGGGCGGGGCGGAATCGCTGCTGCGAACTTCTCCGCTGTTGGAGATTTACAAGAAAAAGGGCATCGAAGTGCTGATCCTCAACGACGATTTCGATGAGATTGTCTTTGCCGGCGTGGATAAGTACGGCGAAATCGAACTGAAATCGGTGAACAAGGCTTCGACCAGCGAGGATTTGAAGGAGGACGCGGCTGAAGAGTCGAAGGCTGAGGAGTTGAAGCCTCTGCTCGACCGGCTGAAGGCGACGCTGGGCGACCGGGTGAAGGACGTTCGGGCTTCGGTGCGGCTGGCGGATAGCCCCTCGTGCCTGGTTTCGGATGAAGCGGAGCCCAGCTTGCAGATGCAGCAGATGCTGCGGACGATGGGGCAGAAGGATATTCCGGCGCCGTTGCCGACGCTCGAAATCAATCCGGACCACGAGATTGTGAAGAAGCTGCTGGCGCGGCCGGAGGATGCGGTGGCGGAGGATGCGGCTTGGCTGCTTTTCGATCAGGCGCTGTTGATGGAAGGGGTTGCGCTGAAGGAACCCGCGGCGTTTGTGCAGCGGTTGAATCGGGTGTTGACGCTTTCGATCTGAGACCGAAGCGCATCGGTCGTGAGACGGCTTTCGGGCTATAATCAGGGAGTTGAGACGGCGCGTTGGACTACGTGACCGATTTCCGAGGAGAAGAACATGTATCCAGAGATTATGGTAATTCCCATGCGCGAGGAGTTGACGCGCGCAGGCATTGAAGAGGCGCGAACCGCTGAGGAAGTGGACGCGGCGCTGGCCAAGCCGGGGACGACGATGGTGGTGGTGAACTCGATCTGCGGCTGCGCGGCGGGCAAGATGCGGCCTGGCGTTCGCATGGCGCTGACCAATGCGACGCTGCCGGACCAGAAGATTACGGTGTTTGCCGGGCAGGATCGCGAGGCGACGGAGCGGGCGCGCTCGTACTTCGAGGGCCAGCCGCCGACTTCGCCAGCCATTGCCATTTTGCGCGATGGGAAGCTGGTATACCTGATGCAGCGATACATTATCGAGTCCAGCACCGCTCCGCAGATTGCCGGAGAACTGGCGCGGGCGTTCGATGAGCTTTGCGCGAAGGCGACTGCGTAGGGCTGGGGCTCAACGGCACTTACATGAGCCGAATCGGGCCCGGGTAACGAGCCACCATTCGGTCAGCGGTTATGAGAAGGATCCCTTCGACAGATGCTTGCGCGATGAGCAGCCTGTCGAAGGGATCTCTGTGTATGGGTGGAAGTCCGGCAATGGGGATGGCGTGTTCTCCGAGCACCGGAAGCTCGATATAACCCGCGTTCAGCATACTGCGTCTCAGAATGCTCGGCTCTGATTGGAAATCCGGCTTCCCAAGAGCTTTCTTGATCCCGATCTCGCAAAGGCTGGCGATGCTGAAGACGGGTTCGTTTGCGGGATCGTCGATGTAGGACCGCACCGCAGGGGTGAGCCGGATTGGCTCCAGTAAGGTCCAGAGGATGAAATGAGTATCGAGGAGTATTTTCATTCTTCCCCGTAGAACATTGCCTCGATTTCATCCTGGTACATGGTGTCGAAGTCGTCCGGGACTCTATACATTCCTTCAAGCATGCCGATTCTCTGCTTGCGGATGGGTTCGACAGTCGGTGCCGATTCGTCAGACGAAATCTGCGTGACTCGCACCATGGGTTTCCCTGCCTTGGCAATGATGAAGGAATGGCCGTTGGCGGCTTCTTCGACGAGGCGGGAAAGGTGCGTCTTGGCCTCGTGGATGTTGACGACTTTCAGGCCTTGCGCGTTGGGAGTGACTACGGTGGCCATGGTCAATTCCTCCGGCTCCGAGTGGACTAGACTTAGCTTCGTTAGTTTAGTCCACTCGATACGCGGTTGCAACGGTCAGTCGGCGGCGACAGGCTTCTTGTCTAGCTGCTGCACTTTGCTGTGCTTGATGGAATAGAGGAAGTAGACGAACATGCCGATGATGAGCCAGACCACGAGGCGTATCCAGTTGGCTTTGCCGAGGCTAATCATCATAGTTAGGTTGAAGGCCACTCCGAGCGCGGGCACGATGGGCAGTTTGCCGCCGAAGTAGATGCCGGGGGTGCGGAAGGGCCTTGGCTGATCGGGCGCGGTGAAGCGGAGCACGACGATCGAGGCGCAGACCATGACGAAAGCCAGCAGGGTGCCGATATTGACCATCTTGCCGATGTTGTCGATGGGCGTGACTGAACCGACGACGGCGGCAAGGCAGCCTACGAGGATGGTGTTCTTCCAGGGAGTGTGGAAGCGGGGGTGGATGTCGGCGAAGAACTTCTTCGGGAGCAGACCGTCGGAAGCCATGGCGTAGAGGACGCGGGTCTGGCCGATGAGCATGACGAGCATGACGGAAGTCAAGCCGGCCAGCGCGCCGCAGGTCACGATATTTCCCGCCCAACTCAGGTTGTGGTCGAGGAATGCGTGGGTGAGAGGCGCTTCGACATTGACCAGCTTCCAAGGCACCATGCCGGTGAGGACTCCGGCGACGGCGACGTAGAGAATCGTGCAGATGAGCAGCGAGAGGATGATGCCGATGGGCAGGTCGCGCTGGGGATTTTTGGCTTCCTGGGCCGTCGTGGAGATGGCGTCGAATCCGATGTAGGCGAAGAAGATGTATCCCGCCGCGGCGCTGATGCCGGCAAAGCCGAAGGGTGCGAAAGTGGACCAGCTATGGCCCCAGTAGTCGGGATGGATGTAGGCGATGCCAAGGCCGATGATGAAGAGCACGACCGCGACCTTGATGAAAACGATGGCGGAGTTGAACTTGGCGCTCTCCTGAATGCCGACGACGAGGATCGCGGTGATGATGAGGGCAATCAGGAACGCGGGGAGGTTGAAGCCGATATCCATACCGAAGATGTGGGGCGCGGCGAGCAGGGTGTGCGCGCGGGCGATGAGATCGGCGGAAGGCGCGGAGACGACCTTGTCGAGCGCGGCGACGAACTCGGGCGAGCCGGGAAGGATGCCGGGATTGGACTGCGCGACAATTTGGCGCGCGATGATCTTCTGCGAGGTTTCGATCCCGGTCCAATGATCGTATGCGAGCCAGAGCGGGAGCTTGATTCCGAAAATCTTGAGGAATTCGACGAAGTTGTTGGACCAGCCGGAGCTGACGGTGCTGGCGCCCATGGCGTATTCAAGCGTGAGGTCCCAGCCGATGATCCAGGCGAAGATTTCGCCTAGCGTGGCGTAGGCATAGGTGTAGGCCGAGCCGGCGAGCGGGATCATGGCGGCGAATTCCGCGTAGCAGAGCGCGGCGAATGCGCAACCCAGTCCTGAAAAGATGAAGGAGAGCATCAGGCTCGGACCTGCGTAGTGCGCGCCGAGGCCGGACATGACGAAGATGCCGGCACCGATGACGGCGCCCACTCCGAGCGCGGTGAGGGAGACTGGGCCGAGCGAGCGCTCGAGCGAGTGTTCGCCTTCCGTCCTGGCCTCGGCCATGATCATGGCGAGCGGCTTTCGTAGGAATAGCTTTGCCATAAGTAGGGTGTTACTCCTTCAGACTGGGTGTGTTGGAGCCGGGAAGTTGATAGGCGTTTGCCTGCCGCGACCAAAAAAGATACACCGGAATGCCGAGCAGAACGATGATCAAGCCGGGCCAGGTGTATTGCGGCTTGTAACGCAATAATACGACACAAATCCAAGCGGCCATGGCGATATAGAACGCGGGAAGGAATGGGTAGCCGAGGGCCTTGTAGGGACGAGGTTCGTTGGGCTTTTTGACGCGCAGAACGAACAGCCCCACGATGGTAAGGATGTAGAAAAGTAGGACGGCGAAGACGATGTAGTCCAAAAGCTGGCCGTAGGAGCCGGAGACGCAGAGGACGGCGGCCCAGACGGCCTGGACGACGAGGCCGGCGACGGGGGTCTTGAATTTGGGATGGAGCTTGCCGACGGACTGAAAGAAGAGGCCGTCGCGACTCATGGTGTAGTAGACGCGTGCTCCGGCGAGGGTAAGGCCGTTGGCGCAGCCGAAGGCGGAGATCAGCAATGCGCCGGCCATCAGGAAGGCTCCGCCGACGGGAAAGATCTGCTCCAGCGTTGCCGTGCCAACTCGGTCTTCCGCGGCATATTGGACGCCCCGGGCGAGGACGGTGGCTCCGTGGGGGTCGCCGTGGAGGGGCAGGACGAGGATGTAGGCCATGGACGCGAGGAAATACGCAGTCAACACGAAACCGGTCCCGAGGACCAACGAAAGCGGGATGTTGCGCTTGGGATTTTTGACTTCCCCGGCGGTGAAGGTGATGTTGTTCCAGGAGTCGGCGGAAAAGAGCGAGCCGGTCTGGACGACGGCGAGGATGACGACGAGATTGACCAGGACGATGGGTCCGCCGACGCCAACCTGGACCGGATGCAGCGTGGACCAGCCGGCGTTGCGCCAAAGCGCGCCGTGGGCGAAGTTTGCGGCCCAGGCGATTGGGTTGCGGCCGACCGTGAATCCGAGCAGGATGAGCGCGGTGAGCGAGAGAGCTTTGGCGGAAGTGAAGACGTTTTGGATCATCGAGCCGATGTCCATGCCGAAGACGTTCAGGAAGGCGAGGAGGAAGACGGTGACGATGCCGACCAGATTGGCGGTACTGATGCCGATGTCCATGTTGCCCAGGACCATGGGGCCGAAGCTCACGGCGGGGACATGGGCGATGTGCCAGAGCCAGTGGGTGCTGGAGATAGACGGGAAAAAGACGCCGAGGAATTTGCCGAATCCGACGCAGACAGCGGCGATGGTGCCGGTCTGGATGACGAGGAAGAGTGTCCAGCCGTAGAGAAAGCCGCAGAGCGGGCCGAGCGACTCGCGCAGGTAGACGTATTGGCCGCCGGCTTTGGGCATCATGGCGGCCAGTTCGCCGTAGCTTAGGGCGCAGATCATGGTCATGATCGCCGTCACGACCCAGGCGCCGAGGTACAGCGCGGGCGAGTCGGTGATGCGGGCGATGTCGCAGTCGACCAGGTAGATGCCGGAGCCGATCATGGAGCCGACGACGAGCGCGGTGGAGCTGAAAAGTCCCAGGGACTGGACCATTTGGGGACCAGACTGAGGGCCGGCGAGCTGCGCGGTTGTGAGCGGCGGAGATTGTGTTTGGGAGACGCTTGGGATGGTCACTTGGATTGGTTTTACCGGATTTTGACGGAAAAGTCTTGTGCTTTCTTTTGCCGGCTTTCGTTAACGGTCGCCGAGGGAGGCAATCCAGCGCTGAAACTCGGCCGCGGGGTCGGAATTGGAGAAAATCGCGGCGGAAACGGCGACCGCGTCCGCGCCGGCCGCGAGGATGGCCGGGGCGGTTTCGAGGGTAATGCCGGCGGCGGCGACCAATTTGGCTTTGGGGCCAGCCAGAGAGCGGAAACGGCGGACGCCTTCGATGCCGATCGGTGGGGCTGAGGTTTGCTTGGTAGTGGTGGGGAAAATGGGTCCGAAGGCGATGTAGTCGACAGAACCGGTTTCGAAGTGGGTCACGGCATCCGCCAGTTCCGCTGGATTGCCGGCGGAGGTGCCGACGACTGCGTTTGGTCCCATGAGAGAGCGCGCGTTATCGGGAGGCAGGTCGCCGGAGTCGACGTGGGCTCCGTCGAAGCAGGCGGCGAGCGCCACGTCAACGCGATCGTCCAGGATAAGCGTGGCGTGTGGTAGAGCATCGCGGAGGATGCGGGCGTCGGCGAGGACTTCAGCGTCGGTGCCGGGCTTGTTGCGGTATTCGAGCAGTTGCAGGTTCGCTGCGGTGAGCGATTGCCCGAGTTGGGCTAGGAACTCGACCCGGCCCGCGGCGGGGATGTAGGCCGAGTCGAGGATTGGGTAGATTCTAGGGAGTGCAAACGCCATTCCAGAAGAATAATGGAGGGGTCGGCGGCTACGATTCGTCCGCCGAGGGACCGTAGGAGCCGGGAATGGGGACGCCGAGCGTGCGCAGATCTCGGCCGAGCTGGGCGCGGTGGTGGATGAGGTGGTTCAGCACCCAGTTGCGGAAGACGGCGTAGCGGGAGTCGTCGATCCAGGTATGCTCGCCTGCGGTCATCTTCCAGTTGTCGTCCCATTTGGCAGGGTCGAGGGAGACAAGGACCGCGCGGGCTTCGGCTGTGCCCGATTCGAATTTTGCAAGGATCTCGGCCTTGGTCGCCGGATCCCACGGTTTGTAGTTGGCCATGTCGAAGACCAGGCCGGGTTTCGATAGCGTGTCGCGGGCCCATTCGCCGGCGGTTTCGGCGGTATGGGCGGCGAGACGGCCGAGCGTCATATTCCTGGGGCTGGCTTTCCATATGAGGTCGGCGTCTTCGGGGATGGCGTTGATGATTTTGCGGGTGGTGGCGATCTCGCGGTCGTATTCGGCGATAAGTTCGGTTTGCAGGTCCATTGGCTTCCTCCGATGCTTTGAAGAAAGCGTAGCGCGAAACAAGCCAATAAGGCGAATAAAAAGCGAATAATTTTTCCCTGCTTAAAATTAGTAAGAAATCGCTGCGGTGCTACACTGAGGCGCATGACGACTCTGAGCATCGAGGAAATCGGCTCCGACATTCCGCGCTTGGAAGCCCTGCTGGACCGTGGAGAAGAAATTCAGATTACCCGGAAGGATGCGGCGATCGGGCGCATTGTGCCTGAGAAGCCCGCTATTTGGAACAAACTCGAACAATCGATGTACCCGCCGCTTCCGGACTTCATGGCGAGATTGAAGGCAATTTACGGGGACAGGATACCGGAGCCGAAGAGCGCCGACATCGTTCGCACGGATCGCGACCGCTACTGAAAGGGCAACGAATTGGCTTAGGTCGCCACGAATTCCGTGTCCATGTGATGCTAAGATGTATCACATGACGACTGTTTCCGTTCGCGATCTCCGTTACGATTTCCGCAAGGTCGAGTCGCTCTTGCGGCAAGGCGAGGAAATCCAGGTCACCAAGCGCGGCAAGGTGATCGCCCGCATCTCCTCGGAATCAAGCGTACGCCCCCCACGTCCGGATTTTGTCGGACGGGTTCGCGAGATTTATGGAGAGCGCGTGTTTGAGGTCAGCGGCGCGGAGTTGATTTCCGCTGAGCGAGACCGCATTTGAGCGCCTATCTGGATGCCAGTTTCGTGGTCTCGCTTTACGGCCCAGACGGCAATCTCCAAAGTGCAGCCAACGCCGTGAACGCCACCGCCTCTCTGCTCTTGGTCTCCGAACTTTGCGAGATGGAAGCTGCGAACGCCTTTCGGCTGAGAGGATTTAGGAAAGAGGCGACACCAACAGAGGCGCAGCGTTCCGTCGAGTCGTTCGACCGTGACTTGATCGCAGGAGTGATGCAACGCAGGGCATTGCCTCGCGCAGCCTTTGATCGGGCTCATCGACTTTCGATTCAGCAGACGGCGCAGTTGGGGATTCGCGGGGCTGACTTATTGCATGTGGCTGCGGCGTTGGAACTCGGTGCGGACGCGTTTTTCAGCTTCGACATTCAGCAACGGAAGCTCGCGACAGCCGTCGGGCTCGTCCTGAATCCGATTTGAGTTCGACTCACCCGCGTTTGGCCAAAAACCGCTCCATGAACTTGGTGTCGAAGTTGCCTGCGCGGAACTCTGGATCTTCGAAGATTGCCTGATGGAGCGGGATGCTGGTTTCGATTCCCTCGACGACGAACATGCCGAGGGCGCGCTGCATCCGGGCCACGGCCTCTTCGCGGTCTTTGCCGTGTACGATGAGCTTGGCGATCAGCGAGTCGTAGTAGGGCGGGACAACGCCTTCCGCGTACTGCGCGGTATCCACGCGGACGCCGTTGCCGCCTGGCAGGTTGAAGACGGTGATTTTGCCGGCCGAGGGGGTAAATTTGCTGGGGTGCTCGGCGTTGATGCGGCACTCGATGGCGTGGCCGCGGATTTCGATCTTCTTGGGCAATATCTGGTCGAGCCGCTCGCCGGACGCGATGCGCAGTTGCGCTTTGACGAGGTCGATGCCGGTGATGGCCTCAGTGACGGGGTGCTCGACCTGGATGCGGGTGTTCATTTCGATGAAGTAGATGGAGCCGTCTTCATCCATGAGGAACTCGATGGTGCCGGCGTTCTGGTAGCCGATTTCCGTCAAGGACCGCTTGAGGGTCGAGCTCAGGTGCTCGCGGATTTTGGGCGTGACCTGGAGTGAGGGTGCCTCTTCAATGAGCTTCTGGTGGCGCCGCTGTATGGAGCACTCGCGCTCGAAGAGGACCTCGACGTTGCCGTGCTCGTCGGCAAGAATTTGGAACTCGATGTGGCGCGGGCGCTCGATGAACTTTTCCATGTACATTTCGCCGTTGCCGAAGGCATTGGCTGCCTCCTGCGAGGCTGCGGCGTAGAGGTTGGGGAGTTCTTCGGCGGTTCGACAGATGCGCATACCGCGTCCGCCCCCGCCGGCTTTGGCCTTGAGGATGACCGGGTAGCCGACTTTTGCGGCCCACGCCAGCGCGTCTTCGGCATCCGCGACTACGCCGTCGGAGCCGGGCAGGATGGGCACTTTGGCCTTTTTCATGGCCTGGCGGGCTTTTTCTTTTTCGCCCATCAGGCGGGTTACTTCGGGCGGCGGGCCGATGAACTTGATGTTCGAGACGCGGCACACCTCGGCGAAGTTGGCGTTTTCGCTGAGCAGGCCGTAGCCGGGGTGGATGGCGTCGACGTTAGCGATTTCGGCGGCGGAGATGACGGCGGGAACGTTCAAATAGCTGTCGCCGGGGCGTGGCGGGCCGATGCAGATGGCCTGGTCTGCGAAGCGGACGTGGAGCGAGTTGCGATCGGCCTCGGAATACACGGCGACGGTGGCGATACCCAACTCTTTGCAGGCGCTGATGACGCGCAGAGCGATTTCGCCACGATTGGCAATTAAGACTTTCTTAAGCATGGGCACTTAGCTGGTCCGAATGGCAAATAGGGGTTGGCCGTACTCGACGGGTTGGCCGTTTGAGACGAGACGCTTGACGATTTCGCCGGCGGCGTCGGCTTCGATTTCGTTCATCAGCTTCATGGCCTCGACGATGCAGACGACCTGGCCCTTTTCGATGCGATCGCCGTTCGAGACGAAGGCCGAGGAGCCGGGCGACGGCGACTCGTAGAAGGTGCCGACGATGGGCGACTTGAGGATGTGGAGTTTTTCTTCCTCGGCGGGCGGCGCCGTTGCTGGCGTAGCGGGGGTTGCCGGAGCATGGGCTGCGGGTGCTGCGATCGGCGCCGCGGGCGCGCCGGAAGATGCCATCAGGCGGGCCAGCGCGGCCAGATCCAATCCCGTAGGCAGTCCCGCCGGTGCCGCGGCCGCGGGAGGGACAATGGCGGAGGCGAATTTGAGCCGGACTTTGAGGTCGCCCCGGTCCAGATCGAACTCGGCGATCTCGTTTTCTTTGAGGAAGGCGATCAGTTCTTTTAACTCGTCAATACCGTCTGGTTTCATGCTTGGCTCTTGCTCTCCGGCTTTCATTCTCAACTCAAACAGATGTTGTCATCCTGAGCGAAGCGAAGGACCTGCTTCTCAGCGATGCCCAATTCTCAATCTACAACTCAATCAACGCCTTGGGCGACTGCGTCAGAACCCGTCCGCCCGTTCTCGTGACTGCGACCATATCTTCGATGCGGACCCCGAATTCGCCCGTAAAATAAGCTCCCGGCTCGATGGTGACGACCATCCCCGGAGCCAGTTTATCTTCCTGCCCGGCGCCGACGCGAGGGCTCTCGTGAATCTCGAGGCCGACCCCGTGCCCGGTCGAGTGGGTGAAGGCTTCTTCCATCCCCGCTCCGCGCAGGACGCAACGAGCCGCTTCATCCACATCGCCGCACTGGACGCTACCGGCGACCGCCGCGATGCCCGCCTGCTCCGCTGCCAGCACCGCTTCGTAGACCTCCCGCTCGCGCGCGGTCGGTTTGCCCAGGCAAACGGTGCGCGTCATGTCCGAGCAGTAACCCTTTAGAATAACACCGAAATCCAGGGTGAGCAGGCCGCGGCGGGGGAGCTTGGCAAGGCTGGCGCGGCCGTGGGGCAGCGCGGATCGAGGTCCGGCGGCGACGATCGAGTCGAAGGACATCCCTTCCGCTCCGCGAAGGCGCGCCTGGTATTCGAGCTCGGCGGCGACGGCGGCTTCGGTCTGGCCGGGCTGGAGGAAGCCGAGCAGGTGCGTGAAGAGCGCGTCGCCAAGCGCGGCAGCCTCGGCCATGACGGCGATTTCGTCCTCGTGCTTGATCCAGCGCAGGGGTTCGACGAGCGACGGGCCGGGTTTGAGCAGCTTGCGGCGGAGGCCAGTCGGCAGCGCGGCTTTGAGGCGGGCGAATTCGGCGACCGAGGTGTGGGCGGAGTCGATGCCGACGTGGCCTTCGGCGACTCCCGACTGGGCGGCAAGCCATTCGATGGCGGCTTTGGCAGCGCCTGAGGGGACGATTTCAACTTTGGCAGGCGTTCCGGATTGCTGGACTTCTTCGGCGGCCTGGGCGGCGTAGCGGCCGTCGGTGAAGAAGCGCGCCGCGCGGCGGGTGACGGCGAGCGCGGCGCTGGAGCCGGTAAAGCCGCAGAGATAGCGGACGTCGGGCAGATGCGCCACGAGCAGGCCGGTCAGGCTTTCGGCGGCCATGCGGCGGCGCAGTTGTCCGATTCGTTTGGAAGCAGGCATCCGGTTAGGTATATCACGCGGCGGAACTGCGAAACCAGTCTCGGCGGACTCCGCGGTTGGGATGGTTTTTCCGCGAGTTGGGTCCGTCAATAGGCGGCCTTGACCGGCTTCTTCTGCTTCAGTGTTACCGCCGGCTCAGGCACGGCCGTCGCCGCGTCGGACTGGCGGTCCATCCATTCGTCGAGGCGGCTGCGTTTGAAGCGCCAGCGGTTGCCCAGTTTGAAGGCGGGGACGAAGGATTCCGAGGCGTATTTGTAGAGCGTGTCAGGGGAGATGCCGAGGTAGTCGGAGGCCTGGCGAATGTCCATGACCTCGCGAATCTCGGGAACCAGCAGGTTGGACTTGGTGGCGATGCGCATGGGAGTCTCCGATGGCGTTTTGCTTCGTTTCGGGAATGGGGTAGGGGGCGATCTTCCGTTCCCTTTGTGTATACCCCGGAATCGTAGGCTTTTCAAGGGTTTTCCCGGTGGGGCTTGGTTAAATTCGGTCTGTTGCCGCTTTTACCGGTTTGGGAACGGGCTGGCGATTCGAGGCAATCTCAGCCGGTAGCGGCTTGGCGCAATCCGCACACCACGGGTTGGGCCATTGTGGCGGATGGTGCCCAAGGGAATAGCTGTGGGAAGAAATCCGCCTATTGACGCCATAAAAAGTCACAACTTACGCGGGAGCGCGGTGTTCTAATTTCCATAGGCCAATAAGCCCGCGCCATCTTCGGGCTATGTTCCGTTCCCTGCTGCGCCTGTTTCGCGTTCTACGCCCCGGTTCTCTCGTGCCGTTTCTTTCGGCTCGTTACACCCTCTGCAATCAGGAGCACTGCGATGTTTTCATGCTCTCTTCTTTCGCGCGGTTCGGCTTCCAATGACATTGGCGTATGGCTGCGTTCGGGTTCGGCGACGCTGCTTTGTCTGTTGCTTCCGGCGCAGATGCTCCCGGCGCAGGCTCCTGGCGCGGGCACCGCACCCAGGGTTTCTTCGACCAGCGCAGCGTTGATTGTGGGTTCGGACCGGCGCATTCTGCACCTGCTCAACCGCTTCACCTTTGGTCCTACGCCGGAGGATGTTGCTGCGGTACGCTCGCTCGGCCCTCACGCCATCGATCTGTGGTTCAATCAGCAACTGCATCCGGATAGCCTGCCCGACCCGGTGCTGACGGCGCGGCTGGCCGATTATCCGGCGATGCAGTTGCCAGTCGATGAACTGATCAAGCGATTCCCGAGCAATGCGGAGATTCGGCAGGCGGCGAACGGGAAGCGGCCAGTGCCGAAAAACTCGTATCTGGCGGCGATTTACAAGCGGCAAGTAGCGCTTTACGAGGAGAAGCAGGCAAAGAAGGCGGAAGAGAAAGCCGATTCCGTGAAGGCAGGCGACGCGAAGATGGCGGCGACGGACAAGCCGACGGACAAACAGATGGACAAGCCGGCCGCGATTCCCGCCGATGCGTCGCGCACCAGCTATGCGGATCTGGAAGTGAAGACGGTGCTGGCTTTGCCGCCCGCGGACCGGGTGCAGCGTATTCTGGCGATGCCGCCGGCCGAGTACGATCGGTTCCACTCCGCGCTGAAGGGGCCGCTAAGAGAGCAGTTGACGCAGGACATGGACGCCTCGCAGCGGGAGTTGCTGTTGGATTACGACAATCCCATGCGGGCGGTGGTCGAAGAGTTGCAGGACCAGCGTGTGCTGCGGGATATCTACAGCACCCGCCAGTTGCAGGAGGTGATGACCACCTTCTGGCTGAACCACTTCAATGTATATCTCCATAAGAACGACGAAACCCCCTACTATCTTGTGAGTTATGAGCGGGACGTCATCCGCCCTCACGCTTTGGGTAACTTCGAGAGCTTGCTGGTGGCTACCGCGCAAAGTCCCGCCATGATGCTCTATCTCGATAACTCGAGCAGCACCGGGCCGCACTCCGAAGCGGCGCAAAAGCATAAGCCGCCGATGTTCGGAAAAGATACGAAGCCGGCGCCGGGACTGAATGAGAATTATGGCCGCGAGCTGATGGAGCTGCATACGCTGGGCGTGAATGGCGGCTATACGCAGGCGGATGTGACCGAAGTGGCGCGCATCTTTACCGGCTGGACGGTGGAGAAGCCGCAGCAGGGCGGCGGAACGATCTTCGACCCGACGCGGCATGAGCCGGGCAAGAAAGTCGTGATGGGGCACAAGTTCAAGGAAGACGGGCAGCGGGAAGGTTTGGCGCTGCTGCACATGCTGGCGACCAGCCCGGCGACGGCGCGGTTTATCTCGCAGGAGCTGGCGGTCGAGTTTGTGAGCGATGCGCCTCCTCCTGCGCTGGTGAATCGCATGGCGGCGGCCTTTCTGAAGACCAACGGAGACATTCCTTCGGTGCTCAAGACCATGCTGCACTCGCCGGAGTTCTGGGCTCCGGCGGCTTACCAGGCGAAGGTGAAGACGCCGCTTGAGTATGTGGTTTCGGCGGCGCGGGCCAGCGGAGCCGAGATTGCCGATCCTCGGCCGCTGGTGAATGCCCTGAATCAGATGGGCATGCCGCTTTATGCGTGCGTCCCGCCGACCGGCTACTCGGCCAAGGCCGATGCGTGGGTGAGCACGGGGGCGCTGGTGACGCGGATGAATTTCGCGCTGTCGCTGGCGACGAACCACTACGCCGGGATTGAGTCCACCTGGACCGGAACGGCACCGGCGATGGCTACGCCGGAGGTTGCGGAGCAGGCGCTTGAGGCCAAGCTGGTTCCCGGCGGCGTGAGCGAGAAGACGCGGGCGGCGGTTCTGGACCAAACCGCGCAGGCGCAGGCAGTGGACAGGTCGAAGCTGCTGTTCGATGTGTATCCGCCGGAGTCGCAGCCGGTGAGCGCGAAGCCGCCGGACGCGAAGGCGCAGACGGCGGCGGTTGAAAAGCAGGATGCGCAGATTGCCGGATTATTGTTGGGATCGCCCGAGTTTCAGCGGCGTTGACTAGTATCCAGGAAGAAAGCTTTTCGTGGTTAGCGGCGAGTGGTTGGCGGTTAAGGATTGAGATTCCTCTCGGTTCAGCACGACGTTTGTTTTGAGGAGTATTCGCATGAACAGTTCCCGACGGTTTTTTCTTCGCAACGGCGCGCTGGCCCTGGCTGGGACGACGGCGCTGCCAGCCTTTCTGACCCGCGCGGTCTTTGCCGCCACTACGGAAGCAACGGCGCAGGGTAAGAAGCTCGTCGTGATCTTTCAGCGTGGCGCCGCGGATGGGCTGAATATCGTGGTGCCGTGGCGCGAGAACAATTACTACGCGATGCGGCCGACGATCGCCGTTCCGCAGAAGCAGGTACTCGATCTCGACGGATTCTTCGGGCTGCATCCGGCGATGGCATCGCTGGTGCCTTTATTTCATCAGGGTCATCTGGCCATCGTCCACGCGACGGGGTCGCCCGATGGCACCCGGTCCCACTTCGACGCGCAGGATTTTATGGAGTCCGGAACGCCGGGGATCAAGAGTACGCCGGATGGCTGGCTGAACCGGGCCCTGCAGGCGCAGGATTTGAATCCAGCCCTGAAGCGCAAGCAGCAGCATACGGCCTTTCGCGCAGTGGCTCTGGGCACGGATGTGCCGCGGACGCTGGCGGGGAAGATTCCGGCGTTGGCGATCAGCAATGTACAGGACTTTGCCGTGGGTGGGCGCGGGCCGAAGCCTGCTCCGGCGGCATCGGCGTTTGAGGCGATGTACGACGAATCGGGCGATTCCCTGCTGCACTCGGCCGGGGACTCGACCTTCGAGGCGATCAAGATGCTGCGCGCCACCGACCCGGCGCATTACCAGCCCGCGGCGGATGCGAATTACCCGAACAACGGATTTGCCAACAATCTCAAGCAGATCGCCCAGTTGCTCAAGGCCAATCTGGGCCTGGAAGCGGCGTTTACCGACATTGGAGGCTGGGATACGCATCAGAACCAGGGCAGTGTGGATGGGCAGTTGGCCAACCGGCTGCGCGAGTTTTCGGATGGAATTGCGGCCTTCTGGCGGGATATGGGTCCGGACGCGGAGAACATCACGCTGGTCACCATGTCGGAGTTTGGCCGGACCGCGCACCAGAACGGCACCGGAGGCACCGACCACGGCCACGCCAACGCGATGTTCGTGCTGGGCGGGCAGGTGAAAGGCGGCAAAGTCTACGGCAAATGGCCAGGGTTGAGCGAGCACCAGTTGAACGAGGGCCGCGACCTGGCCATCACGACCGACTACCGGCAGGTGCTGGGCGAGGTGGTAGCCAAGTCGATCGGCGCGACCAATCTGGAGGTCACCTTCCCCGGAGCGCGGTTGAATCCAAGGCAATTTCTTGGGCTGGCGTGAGGGCTATCGGGTCGAAATTGGCCGCAATCCCCTGCCCCGCAGGCGAATGCGCAGCGCGACCGCGAGAAAGCAGACCAGAGCCAGGATTTCGAGGAAGACTTTGCCGCCGTCGAGCAGGTCGGGATGGCCGTCTTTGAGGTCCGGGTCGGTGAGAATGCTGTGAACGAACAGCAGCACGGCGGCCGGAAAGACCATGTAATGCAGCTTGCGCCAGAGCGGGCGACCGATGCGGGCGCGCAGCAGCGACGTGACGAAGACGATCAGCAGCAGGTACAAGGCTGCCGCGCCAGCGACGTTGATCCAGGGTTGGAGCGGCGACTCGACCGGCAGCAGGATGTCGAAGAGGCGAAACCTCGGCGCTTTCAGGAAGAGCAAGACTGCCGGGTGGCTCACGATGAGCAGGATCGCGATCCAGGCGGTCCACTGATGCAAGGCGAAGACATTGATGCGGCGGTGCGGCCAGTTGCGCAGCGGGCTGTAGCGTAAGGAGATGAGCAGGCCGAGGAGCAGATTGGCTCCGGCCGCTCCCGCGGCTCCCAGACCGAGATATGAGCATAGATCGAGTAAGGTCATAGTCCTCGCCGGCAAAATCCGGTCTCGACGATGATGCCACGAGCCCGGAAGATTGTTTTGTTTGCGCTCCCGCCCTTGTGCTGTATTCTGCGACTCTACCGCATTTTCCACTCTCGCAGGAGCGGCACCATGTTCTGTCGTCTTCGTCTTCCGTTTCTTTGGGCATTTTTCTTGAACGCAATCTTGACGGCGCAGGCGCAGCCGTCTCCCGCCGCGCTGGTCGGCGACCTTGTGTGGCGCGATGTTGGGCCGATGCGCGGAGGGCGCGCCGTCGCAGTTGCCGGCAATGCCAGCCAGCCCGATACGTTCTATATGGGTTCGGTGGGCGGCGGCGTGTGGAAGACGGAAAACAGCGGGCGGACGTGGTTTCCGATTTCCGATGCGGGCATTCCGATCGGCTCGATCGGGGCGATCGCCGTCGCGCCCTCCGACCCCAATGTGATCTACGTCGGGACGGGCGAGCCGGATATCCGCAGCCAGCACTCGTATGGCATCGGCATCTTCAAGTCCACGAACGCGGGCAAGACGTGGACGCACATTGGTCTGGAAAAAACGCGGCAGATCGGGCGCATCGTCGTCGATCCCGCCGACCCGAATCGAGTATTCGTCGCCGCGCTGGGCCATGTGTACGAGGCCAATCCGGATCGCGGCGTCTTTCGCTCGACCGATGGCGGAACGCATTGGACCAAGGTGCTGGCCAGCGAAAAATATCCCAACGACGTAGGCGCGATCGATCTGGCGCTCGACCCGACCAACGGGAAGGTAGTGTACGCGTCGCTTTGGGCCACGCGCCGTCCGCCGTGGTCGGTCTATGCGCCCTCGTACATGCCGGGCAGCGGTCTCTACAAATCCACCGACGGCGGCGATAGCTGGAAGCAGCTCACCGGCGGCCTGCCCACGGATGAGTTTGTCGGCAAGATCGGCATCGCCGTCGCACCCAGTAATCCCAACCGGCTCTACGCGGTGGTTGACGACATCGGCGGCAGCGTGGCCAGGCCGCTGAGTTTCTCACCTTCCGCGCAGCCTGCCGCACCTCCGCCGGGAGGCGTGTATCTCTCGGACGACGCCGGCGCAACCTGGCGGATGGTGAACGGCGAAACGCGGCTCTGGACGCGCGGGTGGTACTTCGAGGCGGTTACGGTCGACCCGGCCAATCCTGACCGCGCGTATGTGATCGACACCGGGACGTTCATGACCACCGACGCCGGCAAAACGTTCGTTCCGGTAAAGAGCGCGCCCGGCGGCGACGACTATCACCAGCTCTGGATCAACCCCAAAGACGGCAACCGCATGGTGCTTTCGAGCGACCAGGGCACGGTGGTGAGCGTGGACGGTGCGCGCACCTGGAGCACATGGTACAACCAGCCCACGGCGCAGATTTACCACATTGCCGCCGACAACCGCTTCCCCTACTGGCTCTACGGCGCGCAGCAGGATTCAGGCGGCGTGGGCGTCAGCACCTGGTCGCGCATGGGCACACTCAGCTTCCGCAACTGGGAGCCAACGTGCGAGGCGGGAGAAAGCAACACCGTCGTGCCCGATCCGAAGGACGGCAATATCCTCTACGGGGGCGGCACCGGGAAATGCGATCAGGCGCTCAATCTCTCGCTGCCGACCGGCCCGCTGCCTGCCGCCGACAAGGCCGATCCGAACCGCAAGACCTGGACGCTGCCCGAGGTCTTTTCGCCGGCGGACGAGGCGCTCTATTTTTCGAACCAGTTCGTGATGCGTTCGCGCGATCGCGGCAAGACGTGGGAGAAGATCAGCCCGGATCTCTCCCGCGTCAACCCCGAAGTCCCGAAGACGCTGGACCCCGTGACAGCCAAAGACATTGACCAGCCGATGAAGGACCGTTTCGGCGTGGTCTATACCATCTCGCCCTCGCCGCTGGACGCGAAAACGGTTTGGGTGGGCACGGACGATGGGCTGATCCATGTGACGCGCGACGACGGCAAGACGTGGAAGGACGTGACTCCGCCGGAGATGACCGCGTGGAGCAAGGTTTCGCAGGTGGAGGCCGGGCATTTCGATGTGCTAACGGCCTATGCTTCGGTCGATCGCCATCGGCTGGCCGACGACAAGCCGTATATCTATCGGACCCACAACGGCGGCAAGACGTGGCAGATCATCTCCGCGGGCATTCCCGAAGGCGCTTTCGTCAATTCGGTGAAGGAAGACACGCGGGTCAAGGGGCTGCTCTTTGCGGCCACCGAGCTGCGCGTTTACGTCTCCTTCAACGATGGCGGGGCATGGTATCCGCTCCAGAACAACATGCCCGTCACCTCAGTGCGCGATATTGTCGTGCATGGAGAGGACTTGGCGGTGGCCACCTATGGGCGCGGCTTCTGGGTGCTGGATCAAATCGCGCCGCTGCGGCAAATCGCCGCGAAAGGGGCGGAGATTGCCGCTTCCGGCGCGTATCTCTTTCCGCCCGGCGAGACTCTGGCGATCCACACCGGCAGTCAGAACGGCACGCCGCTGCCGCATGAGGAGCCGCAGGAGCAGAATCCGCCTGCCGGCGTGGTCGCTTACTACTGGCTCAGCAGGCCCGCAGCCGGACCGCTGAAAATCGAGCTGGTGGACGGTGCCGGCACGGTGCGCGCCTGCGTGGCCAGCGACACGCCGTATCATCCCGTCGATACTGAGAAGATCAACGTGGAGGCGATCTGGGAAGAGCAGCCTTTGCCGCCCTCCGCCGCCGCCGGTATGCATCGGGTTTCGCTCAACATCGAGCAGCGCCGGGGATTTGGCCGTGGCGCTGCCGCCGCGCCGCCTCCGGACGCCTGCCATCCGGCGGGAACGACTGCTCCGCCGGCTGCAACTCAGGGTCCAGGTCCAGCTCCAGGTCCGGGCCGTCGCGGACCGGAATTTCTCAAGCCCGGACAATACACGGTCAAGCTCACGGTAGACGGCCACACCTACGCCCAGCCGGCCAGCGTCAAGCCGGACCCGCGCGGCCTGCTCGAAAGCTCCGTCGCTCCGGACAACAACGATTAGGAATCCAACACCGCCTCAAGGGAGAATACCCTCGTGCCGAATCTCTTCCGCATCGCCGCTGCCGCTTTCGCCGTTCTCCCTGTCGCCACATTCGCGCAGGCTCCCAGTCCGGCTGCAAGTCCCGCGCCAGACAAGCCCGCCGGATATGCTGGCCCGTTCGAAGGCATGTCCGCGCTCAAGCTGCGCCAGATCGGCCCCTTTCGCGGTGGCCGCGTGGGCGCGGTCACGGGCGTTCCCGGCGAGCCCTTTGTCTACTACTTCGGCGCAACCGGCGGAGGTGTCTTCAAGACGATCAATGGCGGCCACACCTGGCAGCCCGTCACCGACGGCCACATCAACTTCGGCTCTATTGGCTCGATTGCCGTGGCGTCGTCCGACCACAACGTGATTTATGTCGGCACGGGCGAAAGCACGATCCGGGGCAATGCCTCGCACGGCGACGGCGTCTACAAGTCGATGGATGCCGGCAAGACGTGGACGCATGTGGGCCTCGAAGACACGCAGCAGATCGGCCAGATTCGCGTGGACCCGAAGAATCCCGACCTTGTCTACGTCGCCGCCATGGGCCACATGGCCGGTCCAAACGCGGAGCGCGGCGTATTTCGCTCGAAAGACGGCGGCAAATCCTGGCAGAAAGTGCTCTTTAAGAGCGAAAATGCCGGCGCGGTTGACCTTACGATGGACGAAAACAATCCTCGAGTCCTCTACGCGGCCATCTGGCAGGTGGTGCGCAAGCCGTGGACCTTTGAGAGCGGCGGTCCCGACGGCGGCATCTGGAAGACGACCGACGGCGGCGACACCTGGAAGGAAATCACGCACAATCCCGGCCTTCCCAAGGGAGTTCTGGGGCGCATCGGCGTCACGGTTTCGCCGGTCAATCCGGACCGAGTATGGGCGCTGATCGAGGCGCAGGAGGGCGGCGTCTTCCGTTCGGACGACGCGGGCGCCACCTGGACCAAGCTCAACGGCGACAACTCCATCAAGCAGCGGGCCTGGTATTACTCGCAGATCTTCGCCGATCCCAAGAGCGAAAACACCGTCTACGCGGTCAATACCAGCTTCTTCCGCTCGACCGACGGCGGCAAGAACTTCACCCGCATTCGCAACCAGCACGGCGACAACCACGACCTGTGGATCGCACCCGAAGACCCCAACCGCTTCATCGAATCGAGCGACGGCGGCGCGCAGATCACCTTCGACGGCGGCAAGAGCTGGAGCACGGAAGACAATCAGCCCACCGGACAGTTCTACCGCGTCGCAGTAGACAACGATTTTCCGTACCACATCTACGGCGCACAGCAGGACAACTCGACCGTGGCCACGCTGAGCCGGAGCAACGCGGGCGCCATCACCGAGCGCGACTGGCACGACGTGGGCGGCGGCGAAAGCGGCTGGATCGCGCCCGACCCGCTCGACTCGAACTTCGTCTACGCCGGCTCCTACGACGGTCTGCTGACGCGCCTCGACACCAAGTCCGGCACCATGCGCGACGTAAATGCCTGGCCGGACAACCCCATGGGTTCCGGCGTGGAAGCGATGAAATACCGCTTCCAGTGGAGCTTTCCGCTACTGTTTTCGCCGCACAATCCCAAGCGCCTCTACGCCGGCAGCCAGTATCTGCTCCAAACTACCGACGAGGGCCAGCACTGGACGGCGATGAGTCCCGACCTGACCCGCAACGACAAGTCCAAGCAAGGCCCATCCGGCGGCCCAATCACCAAGGACAACACGGCGGTCGAATACTACGACACCATCTTTACCGTGGACGAATCTCCTCTCAAGGCCGGCCTGATCTGGGTCGGCTCGGACGACGGCCTGATCCACGTCACCCAGGACGATGGCAAGACCTGGCAAAACGTGACGCCCAAGGACGCGCCCGACTGGATCCGCATCAACTGTGTCGCCGCCTCGCCCTTCGATCCCGGAACGGCCTACGTAGCCGCAACCATGTATCTTTCGGACGATTTCCATCCCTTCCTCTGGCGCACCACCGACTACGGCAAGACGTGGAAGAAGATCGTCGCCGGAATCCCCGACAACGACTTCACCCGCGCCATCCGGCCCGATCCCAACCAAAAGGGGCTGCTCTTCGCCGGCACCGAGTCGCATCTCTACGTCTCCTACAACGACGGCGACGCGTGGCTTCCCTTCCAATTGAACCTGCCTGAGACGCCAGTCACCGACATCGCCTTCCAGAAGCGCGACGACGAGATGGTGCTCGCCACGCAGGGGCGCGGCTTCTACGTGATGGACGATATGCCGCTGGTGCGCGCGCTCGATCCGGCAAAATTCCAGAAGGCCGAGGCGGTCAAGCTGTTCCCCGTCAAGAAAGTGCTGCGCATCGGCGGATTCGGCGAGTTTGGCGGCAGAAACCCGGTTGCGGGGCAGAATCCAGCCGCCGGCGCGACGATCTACTACTTCCTCAAAGACAAGCCCAAGGACGAGGTGAAGCTGCGCATTCTCACCGCTTCCGGCAAGCTGGTGCGGGAGATCTCCAGCAAGCCGCCGGCGCATCCGGATGAAGACGAATCCGACGACGAGATGCCGAAGCCCGGCCTTGCCCCCGCCAAGGAAGGGCTGAACCGCTTCGTTTGGGATATGCGGTACGAGAAGGCGACCGGCTTCCCTGGCCTGCTCATGTGGGCCGGTTCGCTCGAAGGCCCAATGGCCATTCCCGGCGAGTACAAAGTCGAGCTGGTCGTCGATGGCAAAACCGCGTCCGAAAACTTCACCATCGTGAAAGACCCGCGAGCGCCCACCACACCCGAGCAGTTTGAAGCGGAGCTGGCGCTGGGCCTCAAGATTCGCGACCGCGTCACCGACGCCAACTCGGCCGTCGTCCGTATCCGCGCCGACCGGGACCAGCTCAAGCCGTATCTCGCCAGCGCCAACGCCAAGGTCAAGGCAGACGCCAAGAAGCTGACGGACGAAATGACGGCGATCGAAGAGAACATCTACCAGACGAAGCTGCACGCCGACGAGGACGCGCTGAACTATCCGATCCGTCTGAACAACAAGATCGCGGCCGTGGGCGGCGTAGTGGAGCTGACGGACATTGCTCCGACCGCGCAGTCGGTCGCGGTCTTCGACGAACTCTCCGCCAAGCTGCAGATCGAGCTCGACCATCTGCATCAGGTGGAAACTACAGGCGTCGAGGAGTTCAACAAGCTGGTGCGGGACCAGAACATTCCCGCAATCCAACCGGACGCGAAGGCGCATTGATGCCGCCCCGGCGCGCTCGCTCATGCGGCCGGTAAAATGCCGTATTTCGCAGCCAGAAAATCCCGCAGTTCGGTTGGCACGGCGGAAGCCAGTTCCTGCCAGGTGAGCAGCTTCAGCCGGGATCGCAGGTCCGCCGTGCGCACCGCCCGCAACACCTGGAACCACGATTCGACCAAATCCGGACGGCGCGCGTCGCAGAGTACGCAAAAGGAGCAATCCAGAGCGTACGCCGCAAGCGCGCCTCGGATCAGTTGATAGCCCCCAAATCTGCCATTCCGCGTGGGAAGAGCGGAAAGTTCGAATATCGTCTCCAGATCCTGGTAGCGGGCGAGCAATTTCGGCGGGGCCCACTGGAAATCCGACTCGGTCAGCTTGGCCTCAACCAAAAGGTCGCCCAGCCTCATGTCGATCTCGGTCGTGTCGCCCTTTCCGTTCCGCAGCGGAACGCGCGGCTTGAATCCAAACACCGGCTCGCAATCCGAACCGCAGTTCAACATCGCCTTGATCGCCCGACCCGCCATCACTTCCGGATAGCAGAAAACATTCATCAGCAACGCGTCCGAGCTGTGGGAACAATCGAGTTCCTTCCACTGCCAGTCGGCGCGAACCCGCATGCGCTTCGACGCGGTATGCACTTTTTCGAGGCGTTTCGCCCACGCCGGATAGGCGCAAATTCTGCCGAAGGCGCGGGGGTGAAAGTTCCCGTGCCGCCCGCTCTCATCTAGCCCGAATATCACGCTGGGAACGCTTCCGTCCGTGCGCTCATGCCGATAGCCATACGTCGCGGCCAGGTGCAAACTGCGGAGACTGAGTTCGCCGCGCAAACGAATTCCCCCCGGAATCACGATTTCGCTTTGTTCGCTCACCCACATGGCACGATTATAAGCGAATGTTTGGCGAATATCGCCGGCGGCTTCCGAAGCAATTGTGACCCAAGTCAACCCGACCGCGCGGCAAGCCGCCGAGCGAAGGTATCCAGGAATTCTCCCTGCTCGGCGCGAATGTAGCCGCGCGCTTCCGCCCATCCGAACCAGCGTCCACGATCGATCTCGGGGATTTCGATACGCCGGCCAGTGCGGGGCGGCCATTCGATCTCGCAGGTGTTGCTCACCAGTTTCGCCGGATCGCAGTCTCCCTCGAAAGCCCACGCGCTTACGATCTTGCCGCTCTTTTGCCGCACGGAGCCGAGTTCGAGGAATTCGCCAGAGACAAGGAAACCCGTTTCCTCCTGAAACTCGCGCCGCGCGGCATCGAGCGCGGCTTCCCCTTCCCCGTACTCGCCTTTGGGAATCGTCCACGCGCCGCGATCCTTTTTCGCCCAGAACGGGCCACCAGGATGCACCAGGAAAACTTCGATCCCGCCGTTGGATCGCCGGTACATCAACAATCCGGCACTGCGTTTCCCGGCTCTCTTCATGGGCTTCCCACGCTTCCGCCGCGGCGATATCTTCGTACAGCAGATCCCGATTGCCGGCCGCTGCCTGACGAACTGCGCGCTCTTCGATCTTGCCATGTTGCAAACGGACCGCCTGGCGGCGCTCCTGTCCGATACCATAAGAACTCAGGAGCGCCGCAACCGATGAATTTCGATCTGGAACGGGGTCCGGCAAGCGACACATATAAGCTGCTGGTGGGTCTGGTGGCACCGCGGCCGATTGCGCTGATCACCAGCTTAAATGAAGATGGAGTGCTGAATGCGGCTCCTTTCAGCGCCTACAACTACCTGTGTACCGACCCGCCGATTCTTGGCGTCGGGGTGACCAACCGACCCGGTGAGCCATTCGTACCGAAGGACACGGCCCGCAACATCCGCCGCACCGGAGAGTTTGTGGTCAATGTGGTCACCGAAGACATTGCTCAAAAGATGAATATCTGCGCCACCGACTTTCCGCCGGAGATGAGCGAAGTGGAACTGGCCGGGTTTACGACCGCGCCATCGCAACTGGTGAAGACGCCGAGGCTGGCCGAAGCGCATGCCGCGCTCGAGTGCCGTGAATACACCACGATGGAGATTGGCCGCTCCCGAATCGTTCTTGGCCGCGTCGTCGCCATTTACGTGGAAGACAAATTCGTAGACCCATCCGGACCCTACATCAAGGCCGACGAATTGCACGCGATCGGCCGCATGAACGGCCTGGGAAACTACGTGCGCACCCGGGATGCCTTCCTCACCATCCCGCGCATTTCCTACGAGGATTGGAAGCGCGGCAAGCGGTAAGTCCACAAACCGTCCGAAAGCTCCGAATGCGGGCCAGCGCTCCAAGGACAGCCAAGGCAGATACCGTCCGTCGCCTCCTAAATTCTAAGCGGATTCACTCGGACAGTCGCGGAAGAGGACGGACAGTTATCCTCCCATGTCGTTACTTTTTGGGTAATCCTTACAGGACCGGATGCGAATGGATGCGTAGTGGCTCCTCAGGTAGGACTCGAACCTACAACCCTTCGGTTAACAGCCGAATGCTCTGCCATTGAGCTACTGAGGAACGTGCGTAAAGCAGCTGCTACCTTCTAAAAATATCAAAGCCGGCCCGTTGCGTCAAAGATTTGCCCTCTACCGCCGCGATTCAAACACTCACCCGGCGAGTGAGGAGCCGACAGACATCGCAGCTTTGGACCCGGAAACGAGCGCCCCCTGGATCGAGGCGCTGGCCTGGTAATCGCCGCAGAGCACGATACCGCTGTCTTGCTGGACCTCGCGGGGGGGGTGAAAACTGGTTTGCATCGGCAGCGCGAACGCGATCGGATAGCCACCGAGCGCGCCCCATGCATTGACCTGGTTGCCGAACCAGCGTCGCATCTGGATGCGCACGTCGGCTTCGAGGGCCTCCATGGCTTCGTCCGTTTCCGGAGCCGCACCGACGATGTTGGCGCAGATCAGGTGCGCTCCGGGCGGCGCGTAGGCTGGCGAAACCAGGCTCATCACCGCCAGGTGGTTGACCGGGCCGGCCGTCGGACCGTCGCCGTTGAGCACGATCGCCGCCTCGTCCACCGGCGATTGGGGCGCCGAGTAGTAGA
>Ga0209208_10001401_pt1 | contig 33816 bp, 26 predicted proteins | sample S1TSphfallax_3_FD_187694 | JGI IMG/M metagenome (GOLD analysis project Ga0209208, IMG submission 187694) | Host-associated microbial communities from peat moss isolated from Minnesota, USA - S1T2_Fd - Sphagnum fallax MG (SPAdes) (version 2) | ecosystem: Host-associated > Plants > Peat moss >...
AAAAAAAAAAAAAAAAACAAGATTGACACCAACAAAATTTATGGCTTCAATGACAATGTGAATTTTAATAGGATTTGAAGTTCAATTACCTTCTCTAATCTATGATCCCACCATTGCAGAGGAACCAAAAAAAACTCCCACCGCAATTTTTTTCCTTGATACAAATAAAATTCCCTCCATAGTTTTTTTCTATCACCTAAAAGAATTGCCAAAAAACTTCTTATCAAATCATGTACTTTGATTTCATATATGTCATGGTTAAAGTATTGTTGATGGGTATAATGCAATTGCAAGTGTAGTAGCAAAGTGTTTCTCTTGGTCATTAACCTCCCCCTTCTACTCCACATTGTTGTGGAATTAATGTTTTTTTTTGTAGTTTAAGAAATAGCTACATCATGTTGCACATGACAATTGCACGTGCTACATGATGATGAAAAATGATGATAATGATGTTAAGACATTCCTTCTCAACAACTAAAGCAATCAATTAATGGTTCTCATTTTTCACAAAACATTGAAAATAGACTCAAGTGCAAAGTCCATTTCCAAACCCCAATCTAATCCTTTATTCAAATATGTGAAATTCCTCTCGAACATCCAAAGTAAACCCAAATGCAAAATCCTTCTCCAAACCTTAACCCAATCCCATTTTTGTGCATTTGAAGTTCACCCAAATCCATTATCTCTCTCACCACACCTCATGTGCAATTTCTAGTTGGAGAATTTTGAATTGAATATCATGGTTAAGATTCATTATCCACTTGCAAACCCTAAACCCTTCCAAAAACCTTGGCACCATAAAAACTTGAAAGTTGAAAGCTCAAATATAGGGTAAGGACCAAGAAGGGGACTATTTTGAGAACACATGCCAAATATGAGGTGGGAACCGATCATGGGACAAGAATTCTCAAGACTAGTTAAATAACCCATTCAAGGCCCTCACTTAACATAAAGAACCAATAAACTTTGACATTTAAAACAAATGCTTATGATTGAATTTTGAAAAAGAAGAGGCACCTTGCAAAGAAGGTCCCTCATTCTTTGAAAACCTTACACACAAGGTGCCTCTTTTCTTGAGGTGGAAACGTTATTGAGGGTGAGAATAAATTGCATGCCACATACATTGGAACAATTCTACAAGTTCTTTGCATGTATTGTAAAGCCCTTGTGTGCAGGTTTTATCATACCAATTTTTTACATGTACGATAAAGCTTTTGACCATGGGCTTTACAAAAATAAGAGCCCACAGAAGGTGGAGCAAAAGACATGCAAGGCTTCCATTCAAAAAAGATGAATGTGGACATGCAAAATCTTTCCAAAATATTGTGAAAAATACATGCCAAAAGAGTCCTTGTTCAAATCCAGTAGCTTTGAATCACTTGCTAATGTGCATGTTCTTTGAATTGTTGCATTGTTTCAAAAAGCCTTTTAATCAAATGAAAAGTGGACAGAAAAAATGGGAAAGAGGTACAAAAGCAGAGTACTAACTCATGGACAGGAAACACAAGAAATAAATCAAAAGCAAAATTCAATGAACTTCATAATAGCTTGGACGAAATAATGTACTTTTTGTTGCAATACATACTAAACAATCTCTGATAAGCAAAAAACCAACCACCAATTTTTCTCACTAGAATAAATTCCAAAGAGAGTTCAAATTTTGGCCAACTTTTTGAGGTAACAGGTAAACTTTTGATGTGTAATTGTGGTTCTCCCCAAAAAAAAAGAAAGAAACAACTCAAATACTCTTCTATAAAATTGCAGGTCTTTGCAGGCTCTTTCATGAAACCTGCTGATTCTTTGAGTGTTTTCAATAACTAAAACAGGAGGTTCTTGGATTGTGAAAATTTTCAAAAGCCCCAGAATTGGAGGTTCTTTAATTCCCAAAATTTTAAAAGATCTGAATCGGGGTTATTCACAAAATCAAATACCTACTCGACATTGGTTGAGAGTTGAGACTTCAACTCAACTGATGAAAATCCTTGGTAAGGTACGTAAATGGTAGTTAGATAAGAGTTGTGTTCTTTCATTTCATCAATGTTGTGCTTATTATGGCAATCAATTTCTTCTCTAAACTGAGTATTCATAATTAGTATTCCTAGTAGTGAGCCCTTGTGTTGTTTCACAAAGTAGAATAAACATCATTAATGTCAGCCATCCCAATCCTACTTCAGTCAAAGTGTGTGTCACTTCGCAATTCAAATGAAATCCAATTGTGAAGAAAATTCAATTTTTAATTTCAAAACTAATTTCCAAAGATGAAAATCATTTGAAGTTCAACATATTTTCCACCCTTGGTCCAAATTTGCAAAACAACAACCATTCATGTTGGCTTGTCAAAGGCTTTCCAGCAATATCAATGGTGAAGGGAGACCTCACAATTTGGGAAGCCTATGGTGTGGTCAACAGTCAATTTTTTTTTGTGCAAAATTTCACTCAAATGTGAAAAACACTTTTGGGTACAATCCCTACAAAGGCTCTTTTTTTTTTAACGTTTTTGAAAAAATTCGCCAATTGGTGACGAAAATAAATCCAATGAGACTTATATAAAGAGTTTTTGTGAAAATGAAAAAATGCACCAAGGTTGCTGGATTTCAAGGATTTTTTTTGTTGAAGTTGCAATATGTAGACAAAGGTTGTAGGGGGTTGCCAAAATACAGTGGGATTCTTTATTTTTCTACTTTTCCTCTCTGACTTACTCTGTACTAGCCTGGCAAATACAACGCTTTTGTGCCAAATATTTAATTATATTCTCAAAACACAATCAACGAAAATGGAAAAAAAAAAAATATTAAAACATTTTGGCAAAGGTATTATTTGGCAGTGATTTTGATTGTCAAGATACCTTATTTCCAAGTAAAATATTACAAGAGGAATCCTAAATTTTCTACTTCCCCCTCTGACCTCTACCCAAATTTGGCTAAGTCCTCTCGTGCATGAGAGGCAACCGACCTACTTCAGACTTTTTGTTTCAAAAACACTGATCTAGAGCATACCCATTTTAAGGTGTTTCTCTGGGATTGGTCATGTGAGTTTTTAGGGGAGCGCTGATGTCCACACGCATATACCGACAGCAAAGCACACGCATCCTCCGGAATCCTCACGTCGACCACGTTACAGGACACGGAACAGCCATCCGTGTTGGGGATGCGGAACACGGCACTGCGACGCTCGTCCATGGATCCTTGCACGTGTGAATGCGTTGAACCCGACTGGCGGAACACAAGTGTTTTTTTTTCGTGGCGAATTTTCACCAGTTGGCGACCACAAAAAAAATGGGGCTTTCTGAATTATACAAAGGTTTTCTTTTGGAAAAAAAAGGGTCAAAATCGCCATATTTTGAGGAAAAACAAGTATGACATCGCCAGATTTAGACCATAGGATCTAGCATGTCGCCGAAATATAGGTGGTTCACCAAAAAAAAATTTTACTTTCCCCTCTGACTTGTATCCAAATTTAGCTTAAGTCCTATTGTGAATGATCGCCACTCTACCCCCCTCACGAAATTGAACGTGTTGGACCCGAGACTGGCAGGCAAATCGCAGTGCTGGGCCATCACCCGAAGGGCTTAAACTCTTCGGGCCATCGCTGGAGCTCTGAACGCGGTGTGGGTGGTACTTGGTGCTATTTTGGTGCGTGCGCTCGCGCGTCCCCTGTGTTATGTTGCTTTGTTTTTCGGTTTTCAAGGATTTGGGGAGAGCTTGCAGCGAAAGTGGTCCCCAATTTATTAGTTCGGGTGACGTAACGTTAACCATGGCGGGAATAACAGCCACAGCTTCTTCTCTCACCGAGAGATCTAGCAGCCTGGTCATAGCTCCTGTTGCTCCCCCTGTGGCTCGATGTTCCTTTGGCTCTAGGCGGTTGGTGAGCTTTTTTCCTTCTTCGTTTCCCATGCTTCATAGTGTCGTCCCTTGACATTTTTTTCTTTTGTCCTGCTACCTGTCTCTCGGAGGTGAATGAATCCCTTCTTTCGTAATGGGTGGAAGGGGTTGTGGAGGGGGATTTTGCTGCTATTAGGGTTTTGAACGGGCAAGGAAGCAAAGCAAGGTGTTGAATCTGTTCCGTTTCATTCTTACTCGCGCTCTCGGCCTATGATGACCTAAGAGCGTCTCCACTGGTGCTCAATATGTAGCCCTACACTTGAAATTTTGGATGAGGTGCAGTAGTCATATGCAGTGGATCCACTGGAAGATTCTTGTGACCCTAAAAAATTCACATCTTCCAGGGCATCGAGGAGCCCTGCAACAGTCTAATAAATACAGTCAAATTGTATTTATTGACTGCTCCGTTTATGATTGGCTAGATAGTTTGATTGGTCTAGGTGGAATGCTATTAGCACTCTCCCACCTCTTTGCAGTCGCAGTTAAGTTTTATGGGTGGGGTTGGAAGAAAGTAAACAACTAAAACTTGGATGTGAGAAATATATTTGGAGGGTTGCATACTGAGCACCGTTGGAGATGCTCTAATGCTCATGTATGTCATCATAATTTTGAGCTTCAAAGAGGGTTCAGAATACTCTGAATCCTGCACAAGATTTGGCTTCTTGTAGTATTCATCCCTCCTGAAAATCCCTTGATTCTTGTGTGTTTCTAAGTTTTCTTTCTCTTGTAGTGAGGCCAGTTTTTCAAGAACTACCAGACTATATCTTACCCCAACATCACAGCTTGGGTTGGCTATTATGAGCAATGATAGTTTACTAGTGCCATAACTTGGTTCTCAGAACTCGGGTTGCAAATCCTTCCAACAACTACTGGGGATGTACCTTTGGGGATGGATGCCCCACTCTTTTGGGATGGCTGGTCCACAATAAGCATTTTCCATTAGTTTGAATCATCCTTTGTGAACTTCTGTCAACATAGAGCTCTCTATCCACTGAATTATCTGCTGACAATATTGCTGCAATATTGTACAACCAGGTCTTAACATGAATGTGAGTATTTTATGTGTCCTGAGGCTTTTACTATGCAGCAGAGATGAATCTTGATAAGCTGTGTGTGTGGGTAATACATGCATAAAGAGAGGCACTTGTTCTCCTACTTACATTTTTGTCTTCTGATGTTGACCTGTGCAGTCCAGGAGATGTAATCCAAGACACAGTATCAGCATAGGTAACAGAAATTTGTCAAGGCATTTGCAGAGACTGAACCTGTCTGCAAAGGTGGGAGATGGTTTTGATGGTGATGATAAGGCTGAACATAGTGAAGGTAGGAATCCTCATGCATGTTTTGAGATGAAAGATTTACTGCTGTTCATGTCCAATTAAGCCGAAACAGCTTTCCAGCAGGACTTGGTCTAGTGGGTTCAGTCTTCATAGCCTCTTGAGTTCTTGCCAGCTTTTAGAGATTAGGGTTTTTCCTTTGATGACTTTGGATTTTTGAGTTTCAGGAGCTTTTTGTGTCTAAGTTTGTGCTGGTCTGGATGTGCAGGGAAGAATGACCCTGTCGATTGGGACAAGGCTTGGTCCAACTTTCCAAAGTCCAAAATGAAGGAATCTGGCTTTTCATTGAAGTCCTTTCTCAAATTCGACATGGATCAGTATGTGAGCAGGAAACCAAATCATTCAAAGTATCCTTTATCAGAGGAGGTGGATCCACTGCGGAGAACAGAGCGGGGAACGCTAAATGCATGGACAGACCCAAAGTTCACAGTAGCAGGATTTGGTGTAATTGTGGGGCTTTTTCTGTACATGGTTGTTATAGTAGGGCCCCCACCAGTGTAAATTGCTAATTTCTTTTTCGAGTGCATTGTCAGTTGTGAGCTTTGGAATTGAATTGTTGAGCTGCATTTGGTAGTTAGTCTAGAACGAATGGTGGAGTTTGTTTTGCAGCTAAACTGTTGTACTATGATTCTTGTTTAAAGAAATTTTTGTGTTGCCTTAGATCTCTTGTACGGAATATCTGTGATTTCAACTGATAGGTCAAGGAAGCTTTACAAAATTTATTTTGCAGATCTTTGGATTTGTGCAGGCATTTTGTTTTGGGGCCAAGGGAGGTTCTCAAGGTCTCAAACAAGAATAGTCTTATAGACAGTGATCTCTGGTTCCCTCAATCAAATAGGCAAGGATTTCATCATTTGAAGATGTCATGGAGTTAACATGAGCTGACCTTAAAATTGGCTCATCCAATCCCTGTTGTGGTTCATTTTGGTTAAAATCACTGCACTTTTAATTTCTGGGTAGCAGATTCTAGGTTGTGACTTGTGACAAGTGAGTTCACCACCCAAACTTGAAACTACAGCCACCACCACTGGGTTGTCATATGTTGGATGCAATGCAGATTTGGGGCAGGGTATTTACATGAACAATCCTGCAAAAAAACTAAATGTTTATGCCCAAGCTTTTACCCTTCTCCAAATGTGGTGCTGTAAAATACCATGGTGGCCTAGCAGGTTCAGCACCTTGATGCTGAATATTTTATATATTTTCTCCTAGGATTCTGGCATAACAATTAAGAAATTTCAAGTACAAGGATTCATTGGAGCTGGTATAGGTAGAGCAACTTTAGGTTTCATAAGCTCCTTTTTTTAACAATAGTTCCAAATTGAAATCTGTTTAGGTAATTCCTAAATAAAGAGCAATGAAAGGGGGGTCTTTTCAGATTTGTGTATTTTCTGAGTTTTTTTCCAACACCATGGTCACATACAGATATTTGACACCTTATGCATCAATCTACATTCAATTTATTTTAATTGATTTGAATTTCAAAAGGTCTTTGACGAAACCATGAAATTTTGACATTGGGGAGTGCTTTTTGCAAAATCCACTAATTCCCAAAGACATCAATTTTCAAAAGGCACAAACTCTTTCATTTTATCTGGTGCTCTATAAATCCATAGTTCCAATTGGAGATTTTTTCTTCAACTAACACAAGATTGGGCATAAAATTTTCAATTGATCTTGTTCAAAAAATATTTGCAAAAACCCTAAAAGTTCATTTGGAGTTATCAATTCATTTTTTGTTAGGTCAAAGGAACACATGATCTTGGTTTGTATCACAATTAGACAAATTATAAATTATCCTTTCAAGATTCACTCATCTAGAGTGGGAAGGAGACCAAAACAAAAGGAAATCAAGTGAGGTTCTGGTTCACAAATTGGTTATATGCCAAAAATCAGGAGAACCTGTAGAATATGAATGCCCTAATATTATCAAATTTGAATGTGTATATAACCATAAAAAGTCACAAAGGACGCAATTTGACTTAACCTACTTCAAGACCTACGAATCCTACAATCCCTTCTAACTAGTTCATCTGTTGTGACAACATGGGAAATGAAGGTCTACAAGAATCTTGTCCATCAATCACAGTCAAAATGTTTCAAATTACACTTTCATTTTGTTAAACAATGGTTAAACAAGAAAAGGTTGTCATTAGGTACCCTAGAAAAAAAACCAACTAATCATTTTATAAAGATTAATTGCAACAAGTTTGAAATATGTACAAATCTTTGAACATCTCTCCAACTTTACATGCGTTGAGATGACCAACCTTCCCAAGTTATGTTGTCCTACATTAATCAACTTTTGCTACCAAATGTAAACATCATCAGGTTCCTTTCAATTGTTAACCAATAGCTCTTCCATTTTGGACATTTTGACTAAATACCATCATCATTTACATAACATTTGGAATTCATTCATTTACCAATGCTTTCAAAGTACTATGACATTTGGCCATGTCTACTCAACTTCCATCTCATTAGGTAATGAAAGCATCAACATTCCACAAATGACATTATTAACAAATTAGGACTCTTGCACATTATAAAACTACTTAATTCCATCATTGACAGCCAAAATAATTATATCAACATTTGAACTATGTTGACATACATGCCCATAATGAATTGACAAATCATCATTATAATTTTTTGTCATAACTTTCACAACCACAACTCATAGATCTTTTAAGTTGCCAATTGTCATTTGAAAGAGGGTGTAATAGGGCATCTAGATTTATAATAATAGACCTCCATACCCTAACAAATTTAATCAATGACATTCTAGATTGTTTTACTAGCCAAAGTGTAATGCTTTTGCCCAAGGGCAAGGTCCCAAATTGACCAAATCCCTTCTCAACTTTCTCCTCTTCTTTTTTTTCTCATATGTTTCCCACTAATTCACCATCATTTATGCAAAATATAGAAAATTGTGTCTTTTCATGTCCATGCAAATGTTCACATAAAAGGTTTAATAAAAAGGCTTGAAAAAGATAGGTTATCACAAAACATGGACATGAAAAAGCACATCTTAATTTGATTTTTCACATCCATGTTGGTGGGTAAGGGAAAGGAATGATGTAGTTAAACTTGGAACAGGTAGGTTCAAATGCCATAGACAAAAATATATCTTTTTTAATTATGTAGACTAAGGCAAAGCTTGTCAATGTTAATTATATACTCATTCATTTGTATATGCCGACAAATGTTTGCAACTTTCACTTTGATTACTTGTATGCAAATCTCATCTCCACTTATTAAATCAACAATTGGGTTTCAATTCCTCTTGCTTTGAGTAATTTTTGGGGTTTGAATAAAAACACTAACTTTGAATTTCAAAAAGGTTTGGCCTTAATCTCTCTACTCCTTTTGACTACACCTCGCCACAACTTTTTTATTATAAACTTTCCTTTTGTCAAGTCAAATTTTAAATGCATTCAACAACTTGCTATAGATTATTGTTTTACAAAATTGCTTATCAAGATTGTTGCTATAGTGTTTTTGAGTGGGTTTGTTCATTGGTAGTAAACTTTAACCACTATTCCCATGTTAACCCCCTAATTATGATGGCCTTAACCTTGGGTTTGTGATCCTATCCTAGGCAACATGACAGATTTGACCAAAAATAGGCTAAAGGCATGTGAAGGTCAAAGAAAATGATACATTCACATAAAACAAAATAAATGAATGATTTTTTTCTTAAAACATTTTTAAGAATATCAACAATCAAAATCATCTAGAGTTTTAGGACATAAGGTGTCCCATAAGCATTACACTTTTTAACACAATTTGGATGGACAATTCATTTCCAATTTGAAAAGCTTAAGATCACATTGGAAATTTTGATGGTCATGCAATTATGGGTTTGATATGCAAATTGTTTGCGTTTCAAAAGAATTATGGCCCCATGAAATTTCAAGATATTAGTTTCCCTATTAAGGGTAGAAACTTTTAGGCTAATTAATGCCATGGGCATTCTAGTAATTAGAAGGTTATTAATGGTAATAACTTACTATCCTTATCAAAGGATGAAGCTAATGCAGTTAGTTAGATGAATGGTTAGTGGTAATCCATCAATCATGTACATATTCCTAAAAAAAATTAGGATATTTTCATGGAATGCATATGGATCGTGGTACATGAGGAAGGCGATTAAAAATAGGATAGAAGGGGATTATGGATCATTTTATTGTATTTTATTTTATTGTATTATTATAATCTATCCCTTCTTTTTAAGAATAGAGTATGCCATTAGAGAAGGGGAAAATATGATAATGGAATGTATGTATTTCTTGTAATGGAAAATGGTTGAGGAGTGTAAGCATGTTTGGTTGTGTCCTCTCTTGCACTTGAAGAGATAGGGAGAATAATTATGTTAATTTATATAAAGTTTGCTACTTTTTTTGTACTTGTTCTTCTTTTCTTCTAAAAAAAATGAACCTATTATATGTTTTTTGTTTTACATTTTGGAATAATATATGTATTCTGTGATAGGGAAGTACTTGCCACTGGAAGGTAATGGCAAGGAGGTAATCTCTCATGTTTGGGTTTTGCAAAGGGTAAGATGTTACTATAGATGGTAGGAAGTTGTTACAAAAGGTCTACAAGGGGTTGTAGACAATAAACAACACCACCAAATGATCAAAAAACATTATAGAAAAAAAACAACAATTGTGGGAGGCTTGCAAACCCATTGGTCATCATTATAACATACTAAAGGTATAGCAAGAATCTAGTTTAGAAGGTAGCTACTTCCTAGTCTCCTTATCCTACCTTCTTGCTTTCTATATTCCCTTTGGGTTTTACACCACTATAGTAATTTACTATCATGATGGTAAAGCGGTTTTTAAAAGATAGTCCCTACCCTCTTCTCTTTCTCTTTGCATAAATTACTACTTATTTATTGTCTAAATGGTTGTAATAAAGTAATGTATTAATTAATAGTTTTACTTATTAAGTAAAAATTTCCCTACTATTACTTGAATAGTTGTAATAGAGTATGCGAGTGATAGTAGCCCTCTTGAAAGTAGGAATAATTTGCACTTGTTTTTCATGACATTGCTTTCATGAAGGCAATAATGTTTGTGGATTGCATTTTCACCCTTTTATAACCCCAATTTAAATGTTGTTGTCATGGAAACCTACAAAAATAATTATGTAACACAATGATGCCTCTTGCAAGGATATGGCATGTCACAAGTCCATTATGTGACAATGATGAATTTTAGATTTGGTTTGGGCACAAATCACACTAAATCACTCTTTTATTTCTTTTGTGAAGCTAAGATGGTTGAAAGGTTTTACTAACAATTTTTTTTCTTTTCTTTTCTTTTCTATTTTTTGTTTTGGAATTTTCATATTTGAATGTAAATAATAAGGAGCTCAAGAATATGCCCTAAGTTCAATTTTTTTGCATCACATGTTCATGTCAAAGAATTACCAATGACACCTAGATGAGAGCATGTTAAAGTAGACCCTCCCCAAAAAAAGTTCAATCTATTAAACATGGTTTAGTTTTGAGCATAAAAAATTCTATATGTATCATTAGGAAACCGTTCTAAGCTTTCCATTGATTTAATGGTAAATTGAATATAAAATTTTATGAACTTAAGTAAAATAAAAATAAATAACAAATATATTTAAGATTATCTAATGAATATTGATGTACCCTAAGATTTGTTAGCGATATCAAGGATAAAAAACTTCTTGATTCCCAATTTTGTAACATAATACAAACTTAAGGCATGCTCCTTAATTCTCAAGAAAAAGAAGATGAGAAGTTCATGATGGGACTGAGACAAACTTATGAACTCAAAATAAAATCAATCTACACAAATTTTTAAATTGATGCAATAATTAAATCATGTGAAATACACAGTCATGACTCACCATGGCTTAAAGCAGAAAGAAGTCACCACCATCCCCCCTAATTTACCATTTTTTACCCACCCACAATAGGGTAACACATCACTTACTATAAGTAGATATTATATATAGTTAAAACAAGGTTGATTATACTCCATTTTTTAACATTATTTTTTATAACAACCCTCATGAAAGCCTATTTTATATTCTATGTAAAGCTTATCCTACTCATTGGATAACCTTAAAACCTCATCAACATAACAAAACATGCAACTATCATCAATTCTTTGATCAAATCACTCCAAACCTCCACAAACACATTTCAAATGCAGCAACCAAGATTCAACACTCAAGGACAAAACAATGTTGCATGCATAGAAAATGTGCAACAAATGATTTTGTTAAGAGTTGCTCTTGGTTCACACGTTGCCACTAGATTTTCTTCTCTTCCTCATCCTCCTCTTAGTCTTCCTCTTTCTCCATTGTAAGGCTTTGTGTCATTTGTGTTGATGCTAAGAACAATAGATGTGGCACACCATCTCTTGAACCACCAATGAACATCCTAATTGATGGATCATTTTAGTTCTCCAATTGATTGAACATGTTGAATTCGCAAAACATTTGATCATGATACATTTGTGTTGTCACCATAGAAAGGAGGCAATATCTTGAGTTCCCAAGCATTTATTTGATCATGGTACATTTGTGTTGTCACCATAGAAAGGAGCCAATATCTTGAGTTTCCAAGCATTTATTTGATCATGGTACATTTGTGTTGTCACCATAGAAAGGAACCAATATCTTGAGTTCCCAAGAATTTATTTGATCATGGTACATTTGTGTTGTCACCATTGAAAGGAGCTAATTCGAATGAGTGTGAACCACCAATGTGCAGATCCAAAAGAAGGAAGATAACAATCAATATGACGACTATAACCAGGAAGAACGCTTACAAAAATAAGGATAAAAAAGAAAGGACGAGGGCCACCCAGATCATAACCAGGAAGATCATGGGTAATTTTAACCAAGAGAAAGGAGGAGGAAAACCATGATCAAGATCGTGACCAAAAGGATCATTAATGGTTGCAAGCACTAGAAAAAAAAAGATGAAGACCACGAAGATCACAACCATGAAGATCATGGCTAATTGTAACCAAGAGAAAGGAGGAGGGAAACCATGATCAAGATCACGACCAAAAGGATCATTAGTGACTGCAAGCACTAGAAATAAAAAATGAAGACCACCAAGATCACGACTAAGAGGATTGCTAACATTGTAGCCAAAAGGGTGTAAGTTTGAAACAATTAAACTTCAAGTGATTTAGTTCAAAAGTTGTACTGACAACATCATGATTGTTTGAAATCCAAAGAAAGAAAACACATGCAAACTTTGGTAGACATAGCCAAAGGAGGAGGTGATGATGGGCAAGAGTAGGTGGTGAAATTAGGGTTTTGTTTTTTCTTGGCCCTATCACCGTAATTGAAAATCATATCCGTTGAAACTAAGGATGAACATTTTTTTGCCCTTTTCAATTCATCCTTATGCACATCCAATATTTGTGAAGAGGGTAGGTAATGTTCAATTGTGGATCATTGAATGTTTGTTCATGCATGAACATGAATAGGAGGATGTTCATGTGTTTTCAAGTGATCAAGAAATTTTTTTGGTGTGTTTTTGACCCCTCAACACTAAAATATGCATAACTTGTCCATTTCTTGAACTTTTTTTATGATTCTTATGATTCAAATGCCCTTGGATGCACAACTCTTAGTTCTACAACTTTTCTTTCAGCTTTTGCTACAATGGAACAACATCTGAGATGCATCAGCTCTCCATAATGTTCACTCACTGATTACTCTACCCTACACTAATCCTTATGACATTCATTCCCCAAAATGGAAAGCAAGTTTCATTGATGACATTCATCAATCTCATTATAGATCATATGATAAATGTAAAAGGTTTAGCTTAACTAGTGGACTTTTGTGTTTTTGGCCCAAGTGGGATCACCTTCAAGCTAATGTTAAGAAATGGGACTTGAAAGGGCAAACAAAAAGGTCAATATGATGAAGATGCATTGATTTTGTAATTTTTAATTAATTGCCTATGATAAAAAAACATTCTAAAGTTGATAACTATTGTTCAATTGGTCCAAATGTTGTGAACTGCACAAATATGTACACTGCCTAGTTGAGGGCTTTCCACCATTGCCGATAGCAGCACAAAAGGTCCTGTGGTTTTGAGAGGGTTTAGGTAAACAAAACAAAACAAACACATATCTTAATATATACTAGTGTGGCCTGTGCCACTGGCCCAAGTGTTACCATGTCCTCAACTGAAATTTCCTTCCAAAACCTGGTTTTTTGGAATTTATTTGAATTTTCAGTGACAAAAATTATTTAAAAAGCAATATCTCCCACATTTTGAATCCAAATATTACCAAATAAATTATACTAAATCCTGCTCATCAAGATCTTTCCAACAACACCAAAGGCACATTCCAATTCCCCCAAGATTTTCAGCTAGGATTTAATTTGATTTAATTTAATTTTCAGTGAAGAAATCCTTTAATATTCAAGAACTTTTGCACCACATGTCCAAACACAATGAAACCAAGCCGATGCACCCCTCCCTCCTTGAGAGCTTTCCAAAGAGACCAAGAATGTGATCTGAAGCATCCTGGTTCCGTGGATCTCATAAGTACAAACAAAACAAAACAAACAAACTACCTTCCTTCATAGATAGATATATTCCATATCATAATTCATGTAACTTAACTCATCATTGGCAATTGAGACTCATCCATGAACTGTCATATTATGAATCCTCTGACATACATAGAAGGTTTTCAATGACTCAAAAATTATATCATATTTCATAGGATAGTTCTAGTAACTTAATTTGTCATTCATTTCATCCATGTATGTTAACTCTTCACTTTAACATGAACCTTTCACAAAAACTACAGGGAGACCAAGAGACACAAAACAGTCATATGCAAACAAATGAAGACCAAATGCTTGTGGCACTCTGCTAACACCACTGAATTCAGATACACAAAACGGATATAATCATTTCTGAAGAAAAGTAAAAACTATCTGGGGTGAGGGGTTCAGGAACATACTGTACAGAAGTTGTAGTCAGTTCTCAACCTGCTTCATAAGAAGAGAGGGAACATGGAAAATTTCAAGGACAATCCTGTGGTATCATCTCCTTCAAAGTCTCCAAATATCCAAAAATATCTACATGCACCCTGGGGCCATGTTGTCATGTCCTTGAAAAATTAAGGCATGGAGCTCAATTTTGCAACCAAATGCTTCTAACAGCTACATTGGAGCAGGAAGTGGGAGAAGATGTTGGATTACATGAAGGCATTCTTGGATACAAAACTAAATCCACATACACTTTAAGCTCCTACAACTAAACCCTAAATCACGGACTCCCTCCCTTAGTCCACCCTAGACAGTCCTGCATTCTTCCATCATGCCAATTTTAGCTGCAGAGTTGGAAAAGTACATTATCTTAGAAAAGAGAGTGTACAATCAAGACAAACAGACTGCAGTCACAGGAAGCTACATTGCTTCCTTATAGCTCAATCATCAACATCCATTCTGCAGACCCAATGAGAAAAGAGAGAGACAAAGGAGAGAGCGGGAATGCAGTCTCAAGGAGCTGCCCTTTCGAGCATCGCCTCCTCCTTGCTAAGAGCAACAACAAGCTTCTTCAAAATTGCCTCAGTTGAAAGATGGGCATTCTCCACAGCTTTTGACATTTGGGTCCAGCGCTCACCATGATGGGGCTCAGCGCTGGTGCAGCGTTGAAGAATTTCCTGCTGAAGCTCTTCACTCCCATGTTGTAACTCAAACTTATACAACTGTGCCCAGAAATCACCAACATCAGGTGCCAAAGTCACTGCACGGTTCAACCAATTACGAGCTTTGTCAACCTTCCGATCCTGCCAGAAAAGCTTTGCCACTGCTGCAATGACAAAAGGATCATGATCACATCGCTTCAGAGCATCCACACTCTTTGACTTGCGCTGTGGTCGTGGAGCCATATCTATATCCTCTGCCCACAGTCGCCCACTTGAAGGACAGTCTTGTAGTGCCTTAGCCATTAGTGCCTCGGCCTCCTTCTTGTTGCCAGCTCGAGCTTCAGCACGAATTGCAGCCAACCAAAGCTCTGGATTTTGCGGATTCTTCAGCCGAGCTTTTGTGAGAACTGCTCTTGCTTTACTCAGACCTCCCATTTTTTCTTCTAATGCAGCAGCACTGAGCCAAAGGGGTGTGCTGTGAGGACAGGCTCGTAAAGCTCTCTCATACACATCACGGGCGACTGCTGGATGCCCCGCCCTGTCTTCTAGCTGCCCAAGCATGAGCCATAGTTTGTGAAACTCTGGAAATCGTTGAAGGCCTTCCTCCAATAATTCCCTCTCTTTGCTCTCATTCCCCATCTCTCGCTCAACGATGGCAGACTTCATCCAAACCCGCTCAGTCCCTCCCATTTCTCGTGCCTTGGCAAGCAGCATCCGTGCTCGCTCTGGCTCATGATTCTCAAACTCCAGCTTGAATGCCGCAAGCCAAATCTCTTCAGAGTTTGGTATAGCATCATATGCCTCTTTCAAAATAGCTCGTGCTGATGGCACATCTCCAGCTAACCATTTTTCCTTTGCACCCATAAGCCACAAAACCTCTGCCTGTGGACAATATCCAACTGCTTTCTTGAGCATTGAATCAAGGGACTCTTTAGTTCCATGACTCTTCTCAAGCTGTGCTGCCCGCAACCATACACTTTTCTTCCCTGGAAACACTGTCAAAGCATGTGCATATATGGCTCGAGCTGTTTCAATAGAGCCACGTTTCTTGCATTCATCAGCATCAGCTACCCATGTTCTCTTCCTGTCCTCCTCTTCTACTCCGATGCCTATGGTGGTATTAATGATTGCTTGGCATGTTGCCACCGAGCCTGCTCGCTCAGCAGCCTCTGCCTCCTTCATCCATGCTTCCCTGTCAATAACTACTCCATCTTTCTGGAGAACTTTGATAGCTCTGTCGATGATGCGTCCCACCACTGCATTTCCATTAGCCTCTTCAAGCTTTGCAGCAGTGATCCAAATGGTTGGGTCAGTTGGCAGTGTTTCTCGAGCTTTGTTCAGAACCCGTCTGGCGTTCTCATATGTCTCAAGTCGAGCCAATGCAAGCCAAAGCTCCACATGCAAAGGGCAGCACTCAACAGCACGAGAAAGAAGTATTCGAGCATCATCCTCATTTGCAAGCTCCACAACTGCCTTCCAGAGCCTGACAGAGTCTGGAATATGTTCAAGAGCTTTGCGCAGCACCCGACTCTTGCTAATATCATCACTCTCAAGCTTTGAAGCTTGCATCCAAAGCTTCACCGAATTTGGTATTGCCTTCACACCCTGTGCCAACACAGCTTTTGCACTATCAGGAGTAGCTAACCTGGATGCTTCCAGCCACACATCCTCATTCATGGGACACTCTTCGCAACCTTGCTGAATGAAATTCCTTGCGGCTTGAATCTTGCCTGCGACTTCTTCAAGGCGTGCTGCAGCAATCCATCCAGGAGCGTGCTTAGGATTGGTCTGAATCACAGACTTGAGTAACAAGCGTGCTTTCTTGATGTCCGAAATCTCGGCATCACTCGTAATCTTCATGCTCTTCAAGTCCGTGAGATAGCCTTTGGGATCGACAACAGTCAGACCACTCACCGAGTCGGAGAGACGATCCAGCTTCAGAGACAGAACCGTGCCACGACCCTCTCCGACCGCTGTGAGGTCAGTGACGGGAGTTTGGCCGTAGGGAGTTTCGACACCAGCGGCTCGACTTCGAGGATCCAGAGCCGTGACATGCTCTCGTTCCTGCTTCGCGCGCTCCAGCAAAGTGTCAGGCATAGGAATGAAACTCTCGAACCGTTTCTTCTTGTTCCTGAGAGAGTAATCGCCGATTTCTGGGATGCTCTCCCACTCTGTGGAGGAAAGAGTGACGAGCTTCCGCTTCAGATCTGCAAACTGCTCGGTGATTTTAGGGTTAGAAGCTCTGTACTTCTCGATCTCCTTCTTCAGTCGAGCTTCACGTCGGTCCTTGCGCCTTGAATCCATGCGCTTGTCGATGCTTTCCCAGACCGCATCGGCTTCTTTATCGTCTTCATCATACTCTCCGGAAGCGAAGAGACCAACATCGTTGCCTTCAAATTCATCAAACTTCTGATTCTCATCATATCCCTTCTCAGCTTCCTCCTCCTCCTCTTCTTCTGCACCACCGCCTTTGCCTCCTCGTCCTCTTCCTGCTCCCGCGCTTGCAGCTGCTGCTCCTCCGATCGTCGTCGCGGATCTATCAGGCAAATCCGGCGCCGCTCTCGCAGGTCCGATATCAGACCTTGTCGTGAACCCTGTGGCTCCTCGCCCTAATCCTGCGACGTAATTCGCCGGCGGCCTCATGTTGAGGTAATCCAGCCGAGGTTTCGGCATCACTGGAGCTTGCATGATTGCGGATTTCTCGCTCTCTCAACTCCAATCTCCAATTCTTCTGACTCTTGAAGTTGAAGCTTCAATTTCGCAAGCGACGACGACAACGACGACAGTAGAAGATGCAAAGCTCACAAGACAAACTTCCAAAAGAGAAACCAAAGCTCCCGGACAAACAACAAACCTCCCGAACAGGACCTCTCGAGTAAGACCACACAAGACACAACTCCTCTATTGCCACCAAGCTTCTAGAATTCCAAATCCAACCCTAAGAGATGGGTTTGGTTGGCGAACACACAGGTCGATTGCAAGGCGGTGGCGATGCCAAAGACCACGGGGCCGTCCGTTGTCACGTATGGCTTCAAGTGTAAAAGGCCAGAGAGCGATTAGGGTTTCGGGTTTGCGCACCGGCAAGGAGCAGCAGGAGCTTCCGACCGTTCCTTTAAGTTCCACGACTAGGAGAAGGAAGGAGATGGTGAAGTTGACAGCAGAAAGATTTGGTTCTACGATCGCCGCAATACTTCAACGAATTTGAATAGGCCTGGTCCTAGGCCCTAATGCACCACAAAACATCAATAGAAGCTCTTGAAACATGTCTCAATAATACATTAAGAACTATTTAATGTATCGTCATATTTTTTCCAAGTGCTGAATAGATGTTTGCATAAGAAAACTAACACCTGATCTACATTTGTCATTGATTTTTTATTCTACCCAATTAATATTTGTCACATTTGTTTTTAATATATTGAGGATTTTTTTTCACTTTTCAATAGGGTTTATATTGCAAATTCATGTGTATGATTACATTTTTTCAATGGTTTGCTTTTGATTCAATGCCAATTTTTTATTTACAAATTAATATTGGATTTTGATGGAACATGTTAGGTTTTCTTTAACATTGATTGTTTTGGCAAATTGAGCTTACATTTTTATCAAGTAGGTAAGGTTTTTCTTCAATGTTAGTTTTCCATTATTATATATGTATGATTAATAAGCTTGATGGATGGTTCAAGATGGCCTTTTATTTTTCAAATCAAAATAATTGCAACAAACATGGCTCCATGTGTACCTAATACTTGGGTAATTTTGGCATAAATTAAATTATTTTTAACTTTGCCAATTTTTTTAAAAAAAAAGCCCTTTTTGCCAAAATTTTCAAAAAAACATTCAGCTACCAATTTTGAACTAGGGACCTACTTGACCAAATTAATTAACAATTTACATCCATCTGACCACTAACATAAAGAATTATCTACTAATTAATTTTACTAGATATATTACACATATGCTGAAATTTTCAAAATCAAAAAGTTAGTTGCCAAACCATAAATTCTAGATTAAATTAATTATTTGATAAAAAATTTGCCAAAGTGGTTTAGATATCATGGTATTAATCCAAAACATTTAGTTGTTGCTACAAACATTGCAATGCATGCTTAATATGTAGGGACTTCAATTTTCATACCCCAAAAGTGAACTTATTGAAAAAAAGGTATACCAAAAAATTGTAACTATGATTATTCATTGTTTTCTCCTACTATTAAAGCCTCGAAATCATTGAACAATCCAAATAAACTATGACTTTAATGATATACAAATGCATTAATCGATAAATACATTGGTAAATTAGTGGTTTATTTAATCTTGGATGTCCATGCTATAAAAAATCTCAAAATGCAAACTTATATTTAGTTGTCAAGCAGGTTGGAATTTTTTTAAATGTAATTTTGATTCTAACAAAACAAAATTTATAGAAACACATATGATAATTTATCATTGAATTGGTTTTCAATAAAAGTTGTCAACATTTTTCAAAGAATTATAATTGATTTTTCACTTATAAATTGAATATTCAAATTTGCAAATTTGAATCCATGTGAAATTTGAAAACACATGAAATGAAAAAAACAAACACAAGAATAATAATTTTGACATTTGAACAGACTTCGACAAAGTGTAGGAGAATGCAAAGAAATGTATCCCAACATTCTAAATAGATTCCCACTTTAAGAATTAAAATCTCATGAATGTTTTAAAATTTTAAAACAAGGTCCCAAATTAGTCCTTTTTTAGATTGTTTGAAAATGTTTTGAAGAATAGATATTGAAAGTGAATTTGCATTTTCCATTTGAAGATTTGAAACACAAGTTTCAAAAAGGGTTGAAAATCAATTAACAATTTTACTCTTAACCATTATAACCCAAAAAAAAAGGTCAAATGATTTTTAATTGAAAGTGTAACACTTTGAGAAGATCTCTTTAAAGATTATAACTTTTCATCTTGAAATTATTCAATCAAAGCTGACATGTATGAATCACAAACTTGCAAAGTAATGGGCTTCATAATTTGGTAATTTCAAAAGTTTTTGGAAATCCCATTTGGGAGTCTTGAGAATTTTAGCCATTTGCATGTAATCTTCATTACCAATAACAAAATGTATCATACAAAGAAAAGTGGTGCCTGCTCTCAAAGTTTGAATCATGTGAATCAAATGAATTTGGGTTGTTTGTGAATAAATCCTAGCATCACTAAGCCAACTTGTTGTTTGGTTTATGTAGGTTAACTCACTCATGAATTTGCACTAACATGAGCCTATGTACACTTTCATTTTAATCCAATTTTGGAGTTCTCATATGCCTTTCTAAACCCCAACTAAGAAACACACTTTGGGTTACATTACATTACAATGTTGTGAATCAATAAGATACTTACCTTTAATATCATTTGATAAGCATAATGTTAGAATACATGCATTATAATGTTGGGAATCATTCATGTACTTACCTTTGATGCCATTTGATGAGTTCAATGGTGTGTCAGTAAATCATGCCCAAATTAAACTAGAAAAGTAATAAATCCCATTTGAAAGCAAGGGCAATTTCAAATCAAACTAGATCACAACATCAATGGTTCTAGATTTCATCAAGGCCATGTACTTCTAAACAAAATTGTTTTTGAAAGATTGCTAAATACAACCATAAACTTTTGATTCACTAATCATAAAGTTGATATTACATGGAATTTTTTTGTGGGATTTAATGATTTAAACTAATTTAAATTGTTTATATTTGTGAAACCAAATATGTCAACCTACCAAATATCATTTTACATCACAAAATTACAAAGCTTCATAAACTTGTGCATGTTCACATGGAACCTATTTTGTTGTTCATAGGTTTGTATCATATTAAGGAATTAAAAATTGGGAAAAATAATTATGAACTTAATATCAAATTTAGTTTTTTCTTCCAAAAACAATTTCCACACATACGGTACTTTACATTTTATTTGTGAAAAGCAAGAACAAAAACAAAAAAACCTTTCACATTATAGGTCATAAACAATTTCTAATCCTTAATTACAACAATAATGGACATAAATGCTTATCATAACCTTGGTTCCATCCATATTCAATCCTCTTAATTTTTTGGTTGTTTTTATTTGGAACCAAATAAAAACCTACTTTGTATTAAAAATTATACCAAATAAGACAAATTATGTATATAAGAAACACAAAGCTAAATGGTATTAATGTTTAAGAAAATAATCAAGTAGAAAGAAACAATTAAGTTGCATAACTTCCAACATTGAATAAGGATTTATGTGAGGTAATTTTCATGGTTTTTAGTGAGAGTTGGAGACATGGTTTTAGAAGAAGAGATGTTTGAATGGTCTACAAACAAGGTTGTTATCATTGTTGCCCAATGAATTGCAAAGTTACAAGTACATTAAATTTGTTGAAAGTAAAACACGTTTTTTTATACATGAACATTCAATCACAATCCACTAAGGTGAAGGAATGTAAAAATGTTTTTGGAAGTTTGGATGTGCATACAAAACAAATTGAATGAACAACTTGAGAAGGTCGAGATTATAATGGGTGGTGATTTAGGATTATATGCAATAGTGAAAACCCTAATGCACAATATTGGGAGATTAAGGAAAATCAATGTTTTGCAAACATTCAAGGTTGGCTTCCACATGCCCACAAAGTTTGTGAGGTTGTTGAGGAAAAGTATCAACGAGTTGAAGCATGTATTGAACAAGTTTGGGCACTTGTTTAGAAAGCATGAATATTTATGTTTAAAGCAAGGCTTGAATTGTCCAAGTGGGATGAGTTGAATTTAATGATTTTGTCATCCATCAAGAGTTTGGAAGGTGTAACAAAATGACACTTTATAATTTAAAGTTATTTTCAAAATGACAATTTCACATCAAATGAATTGCTGGATTTGACCTACAACATTATTTGAAATGAAAAGGTTTGGTTTTGGATTCATAATCATGGTTCTCAGAAATTTTAGAAATCAAACTAGTCTGTAAACCCATTTTGCAAGAAAAATGATCAAATAAGCAAAAAGACTAAAATGTTATGTATCAAAGTCCATTTTGTCCACTTCTACCCATCAATAATTTTTAAAAATCAAATGTGCCCCAACACTGAATAGGTGGGGTGTTCTTTGCAAGGGGCGTTAGCCCATGCCAAAAAAGGTGATGAAGTTTTTTGGGAAGAGAAATTTCATGCAGCCAATGGGAAGGCCCAAGCATGCACCTAAGGGTTTGAAATAACCGGAACCGGCGGCTCTCCGATTCTAAAATCTGAAAAATCGGAACCGGAGGTTCTTAGAGACACAGATATCCGCACAACACTGGTAACTTACTAATAAGTTACGCGATACGAGCTGCCCGCGTCACAGCTCTCGTCCGTAGTCGTCCTGTGGCGGGAATTCCCGCCCGCCAAGCGAACTCCGATCTCGCGGCGCAGCCCCTGCAGTGTCCGGGATAGGAAGACGATCTGATTAATGGTAGGATGGCTGGAGGAGCGAGAAAAAGAATAAGAAGAACAAGGACTCGCGTTTTGCTGAATGAAAGATAGATTAGAGGTGTGGAATTGAGGGTGTGAATCCGGAGTGTGAAGCGAAAAGGTTGGTGATGGATCGCTTTGTAGTTCGAAACTCTGGGCCTGATTTGCTGCAGGCAAGCAAGCAAATTCCTTCCAGGTACCAACTGGTCCAATTCATCTTAGGTGCAAGCTGGCTGCTGTTCTGCCCATAGTAGTAGTAGCACCAATCTAGCTATGATGTTGCTCACGTAGTCGACTGTTCGATCCAAAATGTGGGAAAGCTAGCGGCTTCCGGGGCCACATTTACCCTCTGTGTATGCCGCATGCTGCAAGCAAGTCTCCATGTTCGGGGGAAGAGGACGTATTGACTTGATTTTCGTGCGGAGAAACTATAGTCCTAAAATTGGGGTCGTCCTCTTCTCCGGTTGTTACCTACGATTTGTTATTCTCCTGAGAACAGATAACAGACGCAAACTTCGTCTGTGGCAGTTATGTTTCCTTGAAATGCCAGCGGGATAATCTCTTGCACCGCATACTGATCTGTCACAGCGACTGCAGGCGCATGAATTGTACCCTGGCTGGATGATAACCTCAGTGAAGCTTATGAATGACTTGGTTTTCACACATATGAATTCCTTAGATAACTTAGATACAGTCAGTTCTGCAGTTTTCTGACTGGTTGTCAGGTACAGGAAAGGTTGGGGTTTAGATGCGTATCAGGTTGATGGAAAACTGTCAGGAGTTTATAAGCATGCTCTTCTAAGATTCCTGTCTCAATCTTATTCTGAGGTAAGTGACCATCTCTGTCTTTCTTGTGATGATCAAACCTAACTCTCTGCTTTGAATATGACCTAGAATACAGCTGACTCTGCTCACTCGATAATATTTGAAATGCAGATCCCCACTAATGAGATGCATTTGTTTTCTGTCAGAAAGTTTCAGCTTAGAGTGCCTGAACTGGCTGACCATGAGTGAGACCTAATGATGGTGGCTGATGTGATAGTCTTGCTCTCCTGTGGTTCTCAAAGGTTGTGTGGAAGCTTTTTTGTTAGAAGAGATATTAGTCAGAGAATTTGCGTGCCACTTATGAAGTTGCTTGACTAATTTCATTCCAGATAGGGAACTTTCCACAGACGAATTTGGGCCGTCAATTTCCCCCTCCAGTACATGTGAGTTACTCTTCCTGTTGTGGATGTTCTGTCAATTGTTCCTTTTCTTTTCTTTGGTTGTGTGCTTTCGCACAAGCGCTTTTCTCATCTTCTTGTTTTGTGCATCATTTATGCTGAAAGATGCAGTAAGCAAGACACCCCTGTCATTTTGTCATAAGTGTTTACCACACAGATATCTGCTACACACACCTTTGAGGACCTCAAGGTGGTTCATAACAAGTTTGGCAACATTGGCAAGACATTGCCACCAACTGTCAGGACGGATGCAAAGGCTGGTGGCACTATTGGGGGCATTCAGATCAAATGCCTTCTCCTTAGAAGATGTGTTGGAGCTGTGCATTGGTGTTTGACTGATTACAGTGCCTTACTGATATAGAAACTTGGGTGCAACCAGAACTGAGGAGTAGGACCTAATTAATTGGGGAATAGCCATCCATGTAACAAGCTCCTGTACAGAGGGTGCAAGCACTTTCTATCAAGGGTTACTTTGCCATGAACAGTGAAATTTCATGAGAAGGGTTCAATTCAGCTTATTTGCTGTGTTTTGTGCTGAATGGGGGTTATTTTTGTGGGTCTGTGAATGTAGGCCCAAGTATGGCAAGGATCAGTGAATCATGCACTATTTAGTTTTTCAGAGATAGTAGGCATGGCTTCTGGCAATACCTATTTTACATCAAGGTGAAATTCTTGCTAGGAATGTAGCTGCCATTTCCAAAAGTTTAGAGATCTGCATGGTTTATGATTCATTCTGTGTTAGCTCATCCATCAACAGAGTGTGTGGGGCCTATGAGAAATGTGAGAGCTGCAGGTCGAACAAATTGTGGAGAGCTTGTATTCTGAGGAAGCATCCAACTTGCATGTGCTAGTCATTTAGGCCTCTTTAATCTTGGACTTTAAAGTATTCCTCAATTCTCAGAATTATGTTTCCAATGGTGGTTGTGCTTGCATGTCAGCAGGCCAATTGTAACCTCTGTTCAGTTTGATGCTCAAGTAAGGACCCTGGCCCTCTCTTTGTTTTTTGGCTATAAAGTTGTGTGTATCATATTTGTTGATATGTAAGCATGTTGCAGCTCAAATGAGGATTTCTGTATTTTTTTAATTGAGTTTTGAGCACATTTTTATGTACTCATCTATGGCAAATGTGGGGAGCTGATGAAGTCAGTAGTGAGTAATCGCAGCTAGTTATTGCATGTCATAATGAAGTTGACAGTCTGATACTTTGTGTGTGACACTCTCAAGGTTATGACTGCACTCATTCTTGCTTGTTTTGGTTTGACTGGAACTGACACATCAGTTGTTTGGCTACCTTACATCTTTTTCTGTCTGCAATTTGTTGAAATTTAGAAGTTTGATGATTAAGAGCTTCATGTGTCAAATTCTTCAACATGTGCTAACTTGTTATAATCTGCATGCCACATTCCTCTGCCATCTTGCTTGCTTCAAATGTTCATCTTGTACAAGAGACATTTTTCAATAAACATCTGCTTTTGGGGTCATCCATGTAGGATCATTATTGTTTGCTGTATTTTGAGAAAAGTGTTGCTAAGTGGTGAGGGTGTTTTGATTATGTCTAGGTACATCCTCCTCCAATCTCATGCTAAATACAGTAATCAGTAAGTGCTGCAAGTCTTGCAGGGTGTGTATCTGGCTTCCGTGAGCAGCAATGGATGCCTTTCCATCCATGACTTTGAGGCGCTATACTGCATGGCTGGAGGTTCTCTATTATCTTGGAGAACTATGTAATCATATTAATCATTTTGTAGCAGTTTGAGTAGCAAGCTGTTCTATCTTAGGATTTCAAAGGGCTTTTATATGCCATCTTCAAAGATGCACCCTAGGGAATGAGAAATTTGAAGCAAAATTTGTGATGAGTGTGGGACAAGGTTGCTATGTCCAACTTATGTAGTGATCTTTCTCTTTCACCATTCCTGCAGATGTCCCTTCTTTGCAGGGAACATTATTTGACTTTTTCTTTTACAATGACCTGCCACAGGTTCTCAGGCAGATGAAGCTAAACCTATAGTGCATATTGATACACGACACAAACTTGAGGCTATCAAATGGAATCCTGCTAATCAAGAAGAGGTACAATATTCAAGACTCTCAAACAAGGTTAAGAAATCAATATGAAAGACACATTTCTAAATACTGCCATCCACAAACCTGCAGTTTAGGGCATCTCAAATGTTTGTTATGATGCTGCGATATGTGTTTGCATGTTCTGGTTCCCCACATGTGTCAACCATAGATTCATACATAGCACCTTACTAGTTAACAAGGGGCCAAACATTTCTGGTGTGGAGACTGTAGGATGGTGATATCTGGTCAAGTAGCATACAGTTAATGAAGGTTTCAGCTTGGATTGTCTGAATAGGTGGCGTGTGTGGCATCTGGGAGCCACAAGTTGTATATCTATGACATAGCTAAAGTGTCCAGCACTCCACAGCAAGTAGGTATGGGTGCAAGTTGGAGACTGAGATGTATCTGTGTAGGGCGTGTTTGCCACTGTGCTGGACCTGGTTATCTCTTGATGAAGAGAACAATGCAATTTGATTAATGACTCTGGTGTTCAAAATAGATCACACTTTTGATTGTTCAAATTGAAGCAACTCCATTCTCTTTAAAATGCTGGGCTGCTTGCAGGATATATTGTCTCCAATGTTTTGATGGGCCATTAAGTTTGATTTCCAGGTCAAGTTGTATGGTCCCCTCTTGTGCTAACAAGGTGAATTTCTTTTGCTTGGAGCTACTACAGGTACTGTGTGTAAAAAGTCCAAGGAATCAGAATGGGCAACCAGGAGCGCTTTTTGATCTCTGTTACTTTAGGTTTGAACAGGACAGGTGAACTTGCATTTGCATTAACTGGCCAGTTTATTTTTCCAGTTGATCTAATGTAGTCATCTGTCAGAACTAAAGATTGTGGTTTCACTTGGTCTGTTGTGGTTTTACGTGATCATGCAGGGTCCTGGCTTGTGGAAATGAGAATAAAGTGCATCTTTGGGATCGGCGGACTGGAAAATTACCATCCTTATCACTGCAGGCTCCTGTGGGTGCTGGCGACCTGAATAGTCTTGAGCTCTCAAATGATGAACAGGTTAGAAAGAACTCTGATGTTCATCACTTAGCTTTAAGGTCATATGCCACCATAACAGGGTGGCCTGGGATGCAAACCCTTTGTAGCTGTCACTAATGGTGATAAAAGAGAGAGAGTTTCTTTGAGACATTGCCTTGCATCTTTTTAAAATTGTCACTGCTCATTGTTCATTATGTATGGTGATTTACTAACGCTCTCTACAGTCACTAATATTGTATTCTTGTGAGAGTTTAGTCCTGTGAACAACTCTTCTTAGCTCCTTATCTTCTGGGATTGCAGCTAGTTTTTGCAGGGTGTGAAGGGGGACATGTCTTCCTCTGGGATTTTAGAGGAGGAAGGAACTCTGCTGCCTTTGTTACCCCGGGGGAGGTAGGTCCTGCCCATGGCTCTGGATGCTGGATTTAAAGTTTTGAGACCAAAATCTGTGCTTAATTCAAGGTTTACTAATAAGACAAGAGTGTCAATATGACCACCTGAAGACTGAATGAGGTTCTTGTGTGCCTACTTAAGGTGGCTTGCTGAGATAGGAATTGAACTTCTGATGAAAAACTTAGAACTAATGTCACAGGCTTATGTCAATGTATGCCAGAAGTCAATATTATCATATAGGAGAGTGCTGGGAAATGAGCAGGAAATCAGGTGTCATTCTAGAGATGAGGAAAGCAGCAATCGTTCGGTTCAGTGGTTGCCTTAAGACTTGTGCATAATGGCTATCTTTGCACCAGTCCTTCAGCTCCAATTTATGAAGCTGGGAAAATGTCAGTAGCTTGTTCTGGTTTCCCTAGACAGAATCTTTTCTCTGCTGGTGAAAAATGGGTTGAATAGCCAGTCCTGACCATTAAGGATTTCCTAGTGGATGAGCAGCTTTACTTTGTGAGACTTGCTGCAAGATTTATTGCTCTATAACACTGGGACAAAGTGACAGTGCTGTTACCTTGCAGGCATATCATCCCCCACTCCGTTCAGTGAAGCTGACTACATGTCTTGAAGATATTGCTGATCTGAGGGTTTGAAAATTTGAACATTTACCCATATGTGTGATTTGTAGAGGCAGGTTCTGTTCTGAATCTACAGTACATATAATTCCATTCCCAAATCGATGCCCTTGCAAAAATTGATTGACCTTGAATCTGAAAGAGGATAATCTTTAGTCTTTTAAGACTGCTCAATCTGACTGTTAGTCTTTAGCAAAGCTTGCAATTTGCAGCCATCTTTTTATTCTAAATCTTTTTCTTTCTTACTGAGGAGGGGAACTAACTGCAACTGCTTTTTTTCCTTTGCAGGCACAGACTAAAATTGAGAGTAGCTCTGTTCACTCAATTTCTTTAAATCCATCATGTGGACATCAGCTTGCATTTCATCTTAACAATGGCTGGTAAATTTGCACTGGTTCTCTGGGTCTAGGACAATTCTTACTCTTCTAGTGCACCATCACATGCATCTGTAAGTGCATGATGTAGCTGTTCTTCAATTGCTGATACTAAGGTGGAAGTATTGTTTCGTGCATTTTCTATATGAGGACTGAGGTTGGCAATATGTATTGTCTGTGGATTGGCAGTTGCATTACACTGATAGTTGTGGCTCAAGCTATTGACTTGACTATGCTAGAGAATGAATTTCTTAGTAGTTGGAGACAATGGTGACAGGTCAGGCGCCCTAGATCTGATGAGCTTTGCTATTTCACACATCCATTGTCCACCGCCAATCTGGTGGTAAGTTCTAACTTCATTTGGCTTATTTAGCCAACAATCTGTCTGCGTTTGCAACAAATTATTACCAGACCCAAATATCATGCACACATTTCAGAAGGCAAGTTCTGGTTTGCTAGATATTAGGGCTGGTTTAAACACTTTGTCTCTTCCTGTTTGTACAAATCTGGTTTTCAATTTGTTGATTATATATGGTTTTGTTGTATGCAACAGTTTCCTTCAGTTGGCATTTCAAGCCAGTTCATGGAAATTTGCATGCAAGAACCATAGAGCACCTGCATTAGTACTGTTGCTTAGGGGTAGGCTGACAGGGTATCAGGGGTGGCAGTTTGGAGTTAGGGTCATTGTACACTCAGGCACCTTGGATGACTGTTCGGCGGAGAAGATCTGCTTGGCTTGCATCTAACTCTGTAAGCTTTGGCAGTCTCCTTTATGTTCTCATTCCTTTTCCAGCCGTTCCTTGCTAGTATCCAAGATTTCCATGGTTTGTCACGAGGTGGATGCCACAACTTTTCAGCAGGGTATGTTTGTTGATGGTAGCATACAACTGATGGGAGCAATTACTGCATTATGTTCTACTGGTATGCTATGATGCGGAAAAATCCCTGCTGAAATTAGCAGTAGGAGGAGTTGGCCTTCTGTACTTGAGGAGGTTGTGAGCATGGTCATGCATTGTCAGTCTTGGAACAATGACATGTTGGATGTAATTTGTGTAAATGTTTTGATGTGTTTGGACTTCAAAGTGAAGAAGTATATCTCTTGTTGCACCTGTTGCAGATGTATGCAGTTGGGTGTACAATGGATTCCCACATCAATATCTTAGACTTTGCACCTGGTTCTTACTCAGGCTGCTCTGTTAATGGAAACCGGTTTGTCTTTTATCCATCCTGGTGAAAGTAAAGAGTCTGACGGGTTTTCTTGAGCTTTTGTCTCAAGGCTCTTGGTAGTATAGTATTGTGTCTCAATACACATGACAACTGTCATAAAATGTGGATGAACAGGACAGTTCTTGCAGGAATTAATGTAAAGTGTGCCAACTCAATGAACACTTGATAATGGTCCCAGGCATTAAAGACTGGTCCCAGTTATTCTTGCAGTATGGTGATTTGTGTCTGGATATCTGCAGCCTGGCCTTAAGTATGTCTTGGAGACACACTGGTTGTCTTGTTCGACCTATAATGAAGTCCTTGCGGTGAACTAAACCCTGATATTCCGGTTTCAAAAAATAGATCAATGTGTAGAACAAACTGGTTCATGCTGATGACAGACTAATAATGCCGCTGGTTCACAAATCTTTCCTCATGTTCAGCTATAAATTAAAATCAAGTCATGAGGAAAAGTGTCAGCGGAAGGTACGGACATCAGAACCAGTTGTATGTATTGGAGCTCACCCATCCAATGACTGCCTGGTGGCTGGAACTCAGGTTTGGAATGTCAATACCTCAACACCTCTCAACTCTTTGGTGCTATTAGTCAGCACTCTCAATGCTCCCCCATTTGCTGCTGTCAAATTGCTCACTTCACTCTGAGGATAAGGAGGTTGATCTAAAGAGCATCTACTGTTATGTGTTTCTTGCACCTGACATGCTTTTGTGTCTACAGGGAGGATCTTTATTGCTGATTGCGCAAAGGAGGATCTCTTCTGATAGTGAAGATGCCCCTATTGACCCAGCAGCTGGAATTCTTGCCCCCAATGTTATGTTAAATGTGAGTGAAATGCTTGAAATTCGAGACTCAGGCATGCCTTCAACAACCTCAAATGAGTGGTAGTATACAGTATACAAGGATTCACATTGCCTAATGATGCAAGGAGCAAGTCCATTTTTGCACAAAGCCTGGTGCTTGACTCAACACTGTGAGGCTGCAAAACTTGGTTTTGTCTCCACTAAGGATGCTGCCTGTTAGATGTTACATTGGAAGCCTTTGAGCTGTTATTGATATCAGATGTGGAACCATCAAGTCTGCCACGACCAGATTTGCCTCTGTGGAGGTCATGCTTAAAAAAGAGTGGCTTAGCCAACATTGTCCAAAATCTCTCCTTTCAAAGTCTGGATTTCACTACCTACTGCATGAAATGGCACATGTAGGACTATATGCTTGGTGAAGCCTGGGCCTTGGGCTTTACCCTTCATGTAATCAATTTTACCAGGGCCTGTTCCATAAAGTACCAGGTGGGAAAGGACTGTTCCAAAATGTATCTCCTGCTGGTTCTTTGCATAAGAAGAGTGTTCTGTAACTCTAATGTGTAGAACAAAATGGTTTGTGCTGCAGACTTACTGATAATCATGGTGGTTCACAAGTCTTTCCTCATTTTCAGCCATGAATTGCTCTCTAAGCATAATGAACACTGTCAGAGGGAGCCTATGGATGTTAGAACCATTGTTGGGTGGTTCTCACTTTTTTGTAAGAACCGTCTGGTTCTGGTTCTTACATCATGTTATGAGAACCTGATTGGTTCTCTAATATGTAAATGCTTTTGGGCTGGTGAGAACTGACCAGGGTATCAAACATTTTAATTTTCCCAAACTCATCTGGTTCTCAGATAGGGCGGTTTTCACATATACAATAACAGTTGATTTATACATTGGATTATTAAAATTTTCACTAATTAAGATTAAAAATAAAAATTCATTAATTAACAATTTACTTAGTTTATTAATAATTTTTTATTTTTACAGTTTAAAGATCATTAAAAATTGATGAAAAGTTGTAAGTTGTAACAAATTAATTAATTCAAAATTTAGAACTCCATTTCTTGCCTACCATTTCTTGATTTTTTTGATCAAGTTATGCACTTTTGCAAATCTCCTTGGGCAACTTTGATAGATACATATCTTAAGCCTTTGTAAACATTTTTCTATGTTGTTGCATGTTGACACGTTTCAGAAAATACATGACCAAAACAAGTTCTTTGAAAATTTTCTTTCAAATTCAACAAATCACAATTTACAATTGATTTTAAGGTTGTAGCTATAATGTTTAAATTGAACCCCTCATCTTTATCATAAGCAATAATTTTCTTTGTTTGCTTATAAATGTCCAATAATTTTGTCACATTTTTAGTCAAGGTTTGTCCACTAGTATCAATTGCTTCAAAGGCCAAGGGTACCAAGGGTAATGTGCTTTGGCTACCAATTAACTTTAAAAAGAAAAATACCAATGCAAAAATATTACATTCACCTTTTCACATCCACAAATCAAAGCTTGAAGTTGTAGAATGATATTTTATTAAATCTAGTAAGACATACAATTGTTTAGTTTCTCCGTTAAATTAAACAATAATTATGAGAAAATTGTTTTCAAAAAGGAAAAACAATTCTTGGACACAAATGCATATTAATTCGTTTCAACAAAATACTTTTTACAATTTGCAAAGGAAGATGGTTTTTGATATTAAAATGGCCTAGATCCTTCAAAAATGGTTTTCGTTGCATATCATTTTTCTTGAAAGGTTCCTTTGTAGCCAAAAAATTGGATATGGAACTAAAAACCATATTTGATTTTTTTTTAAAAGTTGTTTTTTAACAACTTTCAAAGGACTATTCATGTTTTCTTCAATATTTAAAAAATATTAAAATGGTCTACATTTACATGTTTTCTCAATGCAATAGTTCCATTAAATGTGTTATATATGATTAATCCTCTTCTTGCTTGATTTTTTGGATTTAAATTCAAAAATTAAACTATTGTAACAAAAAATATAATGCATGATTTCAAGAGCTGTTAAATCAACTTCTTTGTTATTATTAACACAAAAAAATGGCCAATATAATGCATTTTTGCTATGTGGTTTTCAAAATAATCTTTGTGCATGCAACTTTTTCAGCTTTTATTTCATTTTTTCTTCATTTTTTTGAGATTTTCACTTCCTTTTACTTGGACATTTGCATTTTCGTTAGGTTCTTGCAAAGGTCAATCTTCCATCCTTATTTCATGCACAAATATAACACATGTATATTCATTTTCAAGAAACTTTTCCATGTTTAGTTTGAAATTACATATCATTGCTTTGATGAATAGCAAAAACCTAAACAATTATATGATCTATCAAAACTAGCATTTACAAATATTATATATTTGTTAAACCTTTACTAAACAAGATACAAATTGGGATTTTGGAATGAAATGTAAAAAACCATGAAAGTATAGGAAAATCTTGCAGAAAAAAATAAAAATTAAAAAATTAAAAAAAATAGTAGAAAAACAAACAAAAATAATAATTAAAAAAAGTAACTAAAATGAGAGGAAAAAAAAACTCACCTCAAGTTTGTAGAATAATTTGGTTTCCAAGTTCTGACCTATACACGATAAGATAAGAGGGAGGGAAGTACCAAATTAAACATGAAAATAAGAATAACACCAATGTGAGAAGAGCAAAAACAAGGTCTAGGCTACAAGGTTCCTTAGATTGGCAACACCAACAGGAAATAACAACACCGATGTGGTAAGCAACATCATGTGTGAAGCAATAGAACCAACACGAATCAATAGCATAGCAACACCAACATGTAACAACAACAAAAACACAAGAAATAGTAGCACCAACATGTATCAACAACACCAACACGGCAAGTAGTAGCACCAACGCATAATGAGCACAAAGCAAAAACAATGTGAAAAGAACAAAAACAACAAATGAAGTTGAGAAAAAAAGGACCTCATGCTCTTTTATAATTGTTCTCCTACACCTAACCCTAAAAAACACATCCACCTCCCTAGCTGATGATTCCTATTTAGGAACCCTAATTTACCATATGACCCTGACAACCAGATGTAGGATCTACGAAAAAAATTGTCCGGTTCTCAAATATTTAAAAACAAAACTGATTCTCATGACCAGTTCTCATTCATGTGAGAACCTAAGACCGGTTCTCATTGTGAGAACAGGGTTGAGAACTGGGTGATCATTTGAGAACTGCCCAACAGTGGTCAGAACCAGTGGTATGTTTTGGAGCTCGCCTGTCTGATGACTGCCTGGTGGCTGGAATTCAGGTTTGGAATATCATACCAGTGTTGGCCAGTTATTGATTTTTTTTCATTACTACTGGATAGTCAGTCATCTTTTAATCACAAGAGTGACCATAACTGGGTTGCACATTCCATCTAATGAGAAAAAGAAAACGAATCTGGGACCAATATAAAAGTGAGAAAAAACAGCTTATAACTAAGAGTGGAGTGGAGTGTTGTCTTGTTTTTGCTTTTCAAAAGAGCCTCCGGTCTTTGTTCCAACTTCTTTTAAAATTTAAGAAAAACTTCGGTTCCAATCCAAGAAAATTCCTTTAATTTGACAGACCCTGTTCTTCAGGTTTCTAGACTCTCGATTCTTAAAAAGAAAAGAAAATTTAAAAAGAATGAAAATAATAAGAAGGCTTAAACAGGTTCGGTTCCAAATGACCTGCAGCACATGAGTTCTCAATCTCGTGTAGCTCA
>Ga0209208_10001402_pt1 | contig 33809 bp, 27 predicted proteins | sample S1TSphfallax_3_FD_187694 | JGI IMG/M metagenome (GOLD analysis project Ga0209208, IMG submission 187694) | Host-associated microbial communities from peat moss isolated from Minnesota, USA - S1T2_Fd - Sphagnum fallax MG (SPAdes) (version 2) | ecosystem: Host-associated > Plants > Peat moss >...
AAATTGGCTTTTTCTATGTTTCATTCTTAGAGTTATTTCAGAATTTCATTTTAGTTTTTTGTCATGTGGCACTTGAAGATTGTCTTCCACTTAGTAAGCTTTTCCAAATGTTCCTTCCAATTGTTATTTGTTGTGCAACACTAAGTTTTTGTGATTTTGCATTTGTTTTGTTGCACAACATTGAACTATGCATGCCACCAACTTTCTTTCCTTAGCTTTCAAAGATCTCCATGCTTCCCTTTTTTTCATTTTTTAAATGTTGCAAGCGAACTTTGTGGTGTGAAATCAAGAGGTGTTGAAGCTCTATGGAAGCTCCTTGGAAGTTTTATGGTCGAAGTTTTGTGACAAAAGTTATATGGTGAAAGCTTTATGTTCAAGATTTGTGGTGTAGAAGTTATGAAACTCTTGAAAGAAGTTGATTACACAAGAGTAAATGGCAAATTGCATATGGAAATCATGGATGTCAATAAAGTATCACACAACTTTATCAAGAATTAGTTTAATAACAAGATTTTAAAGAATAAAATGTTCATTTTATGAAGATTTTAATCACATCAATGTTTGCTTAAATTTTGTTTAATACAAAATATTAGTGTTGATGTTAGTGATGCCACATTAATAACCAATTCAACTATGTATTCACAAGCTATGACAAGTCTAAATAAAGTTCGTTAGTTGTTGTTTTACTGACGACTACAACTCCAAGTTTGAATGTATCGTTAGTCTATGTAATGTTCTACCTATTTGTACATTTTTTTTAAAAAAAAATTGATAATTCTCTTCTCACTTTTCTTTATATTAATGTACCTATTAGCCTACTACATGTTGACTACCTAGTTACTAAATACTAAATACCTACCTTCTACATATTAATTACTAACCTATTGTTTATTAATTGCCTACATATCTACTACCCATTAATTAATGTGGCCTTACCTATGTGGGCCCACCTAACTTCCTAAATCTTGCTCTTGAGACAAATCCTACCACAATAACATGCAATGAACATAACAAACACAGCATAAAACCAATAGTACGTGGGGACTAAAACAAATTTTAGAAACATGAACCTTGTAACCACATGTTTCCTTCAAAATGATGCACCTTTCCAATTTCAAATTGGCTTGAATACAAGGTCTCAATGTGGCATAACTAGGCTTGATAAATCTATATAGTTGATAAATCAATATAATTGAATTTCCCATAAATGGGTTGATGAAGCAAAATGATAATAAAAGTCTCATACTATTGTCCACTTATGTAAACTAATTCAAAATAAATAAATAAGTGACTATAGGTGTGCAATCACCTTTTGTTTTCAGTTTTGTGGTTTCAAAATTTGGTAATGTTTTTCAAAATTTTAGCAAAATTATTCAATTCTGCACTAAAACCCATTTTTTTTCATAATTCCGCTTATTTAATAGTCAAGTGACAAAAAAAATCCCAAATAAACCCTTAACATGTGTTGCACCCAATTTTTTCCCCTTTATTAATGAATTGATGTAAATTTGTCACCCCATTTCATTCACTTTACTTCAATTATATGCATTTTTTCAACATGTGGAAGTAATAAAATTTTGCTCCTATGTGTGTTGCATCTTTAATGTGCTCATAAATCATGGGACTTTACATGCATAAATGTTTTTTTAAAAGATTGTGTGTTTTGAGTTTTCAAATTATTTTTAGTTTAATGAATCTCATCTTTGATAGTCTATGAAAATACAAGGTTTATTTGCTTTCTTTCTAACATTGTTTTGAAATGGAACTAAACTTTTAATTTATTGCATCTTCTTTTTGCAAAAGAACCATCCATTATCCTAATACATTCATTTCCAAAGTTTTATAAATTCACTTTTGGCCTAATGTTCATTGTCATCCAACTTGGAAGATAAATTTGTATATGTGATGGTTGTTATTATAAAAAAAAGAATGTACCAAGATTAGTTCAAAAACAAACTTCCAAAAATTTGTAATATTAATACTATGATCATGAAAGATAATTGAACGGTAATCACCTTCAATAGAGACTTGAAAATTGCAAGTAGACAAATTGAATCACCTACATTCATGGGGTTTAAATTGAACTATGTCAAAACCACCATTCAAAAATAGCCACTGGGCAAAAATGTTTGACTTTAGAAGATGGTTTCAATTCTCTTATTATAGTAACACATGAATGTTTCACAACCAACATCATTGAAATATGGTAATATTCTATGGTATGTCATGTCCTTATGCATAAAACCTATAAAAAAACAAGTAATGAACACAATTGAGTATGCAAGTTTATAAAATTCTCAAATAAATCCCATGTACACCAAAGTTCATATCATTTTTTATGTAATCCATGTGTTCATGTCATTTACAAAATCATTACCTTATAAACACATCTTTAAACTAAAAAGTAATATGTTTACTTCCTTTTTTGAACTTTGTGAAACATCTGTTTTTTGGAAGTTGTTAATGATTTTCATGACTCAAGTTGAAAGATCTAAGCATGATGTTAATTAGATGCAACACAAAGACATGCCATATGAAATGGCATTCTTGTGGATATTTGTGATAATAGAATTAAGGACCTCAATATGTCATTGTTTAATCATAAGTTTCAATAGCACATTGAACCCCCTTTTCACAACACACTCAACATGAATGTATCATCATTTGTCCACATCATTGAATATGATATCATATATGGTCAAAAAAACAAAATGTATTTTGCCACCTTAAACTTCAATGTACAAAATAAGATAAAGTAGAAAGCAAAATTAACTATAAATCTTGAAATGAAACTGACTAAAAAGAATTAATATCATTGAAAAACCTAATGCAATAAATGCATAATGGGCACATAGAAAAATGTTAGGTTTAGTTGTTGTGGTTTTTTAATTGATAAAGTTGCAAGATTTTCTTTTCATAGGTTATTAATTTTTCATTCTTTTGGATTTGCACGTGAGATAATCCACTTTCCATAAGGACTATTGCACAAAGCATGGAGATGTGGTTGAATTGCTTCAACCAACCCCAATGAATTAAAGCCTTTTATAGGAATTGAAGCAAAATATAAATTGAACCAAAACTTGAAATATCAAAATTCATTTTAATATAGAAGAAATCATAACTCCACGATGATTCATCCATCCATACAAAATATCATTCAAGAATTTTCAATGGAAAATTGGATGAGTTTTCATTCATGAACTTTTTTGAATGAAATGTCATGGATGAATGATACAATTTTCATGGATGGTTAAATTTTGTGAAACTTCAAAATGAAACAATGAAAAACCCTTTAGTTCATCCCAAGGCATGGGGAATAAACCCCCAAAGTGACAATAATGGAAATAAGGAAAAAAGAAGGAAAAATGGAGGCATGTGCCATGGTTTTTGCATTACAAAAAGACATATGTACAAGAGATTTAAAATGGGACTAAAATAATATAATAATCATGGGCACCTCATAGATAAGTCATGTATAACAAATGGAACCAACATGTTTTGGACTCATTACACTCACACAAATTGTACTTGGGAGGAGAGACCACCCTCCCCACTATAGTATATCATGTGATTGGTGGTGGAGCTTGAAAAAGCACAAAGGAGAAAGAAAATATGTAGATTTTTACATGATGAGAAATTTTGTTTGCCGGAATCACATTATCATGCAACTAAAGTTCCAAAACAACTAATATACAACTACATTACAACTATAACATGGAAATACAAGTAATTAATAAATAAAATGCCATGTTAGAAAATCAGGGAATTTAATGTAATTGCAACTTCCTTGCAAATAAGAGGTTTAATGCATGCATTGTACATACAGAAATAATCAATCATGTTTGATTTTTTGGCAAGTTTCATTTTAATTGTGTGTGACACCTACATTGCAACTAGTGTACATCATCAACACATGATTATGCTACGTGCATGACTTTTTATCTTCCATTATATATGACACTTGCAACTAATTATCAACTATGGTTTCCATTGATACAACTAGTTATGTCACTATGTTGCCAATGTAAAAAATTATATATTTTCCACTATTTTGTGATTATTTTTCAATTGTTAATAAATTAATAAAAAATTCAATCTTTATTATTTAATATCTAATATCTAATTATTTCTCAATAACATATTGATTACTACATATTAATTAATATTTAACTACTATGAACTAATTAGTTAAACTAAATAATTAACAACCAATCTAAACTAATTGGTTTAATCTAAACAATTAGTTTGTTAATTGAATCAAATAATTGATTTATAAATAAATAAATAAATAAATTTCTAAAATATATTTTATTATTAAAAATATGTAGTTCAAATGAATAATTATCAATTGCAAAATTTTAATAATTAATAATTTGAAATTTTTATACTTAATAACAAATTTTTAGATTCAAATATAAATGATTGGATATCTATATTCAAATAAATTATTATTTGATAATAAATTATTTGGAGTCAAATAAATAATTATTTAAAGAAATTAATTAACAAATTAAATGAATTAGACATATTGATTCATATAATTATTTGATAACTATGTATTTTTCCCATATTCATATCTAATTTTTAATTTTTAACAAAAAAAATTTCTCAATAATTTGTTAATTATTAACTATTAATTAATATGTAACCTATTTCATCATTATGAAATAACTAATTAGGCTCATAATTAACTATTAATATGAATTAATTTTCCTAATTTAAATAATTAGTTAATTAATTGATTTATAGAAGTAACTAAAGTTTGAAATTCAGATAATAAATGAGTTATTATTTGAATTCAAGTAAGGTTTTAGTTACTTCATCCAAATAATTAAATATCTTTTAAAAAATTATTTAAATTCATTGCCTAGCTAATTATTTGGATTAAAATCATTAATTTAAATAAATAATTCAAATAATGAACTATCAGATAATCCCAATAATTAATTTTGGATATCCAAATGATTAATTATCTAATTAATAATCAATTAATTATTTGAATTAGACTGATTTATTCCAAAAAAAATTCAAATTGCGATTTCAAATAACTATTTATTGATAATAATTCACATATGTAATTATCATATAATTACCTATTGAATTGCGTATTTTACAAAATTAAAAGGAACACAAATAATGTGGGATTTGTTTTTTCTAATTGCAACCCAATTTGCAACTAAAAAAGTTAAGGTGTGTCTTTTGTCTTTTAATTTCTTCTCATAAACTATATAAATAATGTGTCTTTTCTTGTGTGCTCACACTGAAATGCACGTGTCAATTTGGGATGAGCTCAAAAAACATTAACCCTGAAAAAAAACATAAAAATAAATTAAAATATTTACTTGGCTACTTATTAGTTCACCTTATCTTTTAACTTTCCTATTTTGATATTTGCCTATTTAAATAAGTAACTATTCTTTACTTACCTTTGTAGGTAAGTAGGTATGTAGCCTATGTATGTAGGTATGTCCCACCTACCTAATTTTACTTACGTACTTAGGTAGGTTGGTAGGTTAGACCTATGCCCATGTATCAACCTACTTAGTTACTTAAATTTTTTCAAAATTTTCAAAATTCAATTAATATGCCACATGGCAACTTTTGATTACACCACGTGTCATAATGTAAGACCATATAAATGAACAATAATAGTGGATGGTGAAAATCAATATTTAAAAAAAAAAAAAAAATTCATCCAAATGCCCCCATAATGTTATGTGTCAAATTTTGATGGATCAATAAAAGATCCATCAACATGATGTTACCATTGTAGTTACAAACTAGTTGCATTAGAATTACATATAGTTGTTCTTACATAACTGTAATTAAATTGCATGAGTTGCATATGTATACAATTTCACATACAATGTGTTGCATCTATTATAATTCATGCAACTTGTCTAATAGCATTCACGTTCATAGAAATACATTAAATTGCAATGAGATGTAAATGATCATTACAACTCAAAAACCTAGTTGTAAGGGTAGCTGCAAATCACCCCATTTTTTCATGGTGTTAATTCAAGTGTAATAAAAAATACATAAATAATGTATATATGTGGGAAAGGGAATAAATCCTTAAAAAAATTGTAATGTTTGTTCGAAACATGTTTTTTCACTTTTGTACTTATCATTACTTGTCACTTTAAGCCTTATAAATTAATGTTTTGTAGCATTCACCTTAAGACATAGGGTTCGATCTCTACATATAAACTTAATTTTTAATTAAAAAGCTTGGTTTTAGTCTTTTTAAATTTTATTTTGTGATTATAATCATTGTTGTGCAAAATCAAAATTTGAATTCGTTGAAATAAGTTGAATCCTCAATTAACCATATGAGAACAAATGTTATATAAAACATCACTTAATTTTCTTAAAAAAATGTGAGAGATTTAGGTCATTTTCCACACTTTTGTTACATACTATACATTGGAACTATTTTGATTATGAAAAAGTTGAGTCACTTTTCACACTTATATTGCATAGTATACCTCAAAACCATATTGATTATGAACTCGTTGGGCCATTTTCCACACTTCCAATACATATACCACATAACTGACTTGATTGTCATTGTGCATAAGCATGCACATGTCTTCATGTCTGAACATGAGGAAATTTAAAACAACTCAAAGTGCCATAAAAATATGTTTGAGTATTTTTATTTCATTTTTCTTGTTTCTAAGCCCATGATTTGCCATACGATGAAAATGGCTAAAGCTAGGTATGATGACAAAAAAATGATGGGTATAGGTGTTGTACATATTCACCATGAATTGTTTGAAATTAATCAACCATAACATGGGAAAAAGGCATTAAAATTATTTTGCTTTGTACTTGAGTTGTCATCCAATATGATTAAAGGAAGGATTTGCCCAAGTAATTTCATGCAAGTATGGTATTACGCCTTGAAATAATATTTTAATGAAAATATCCATTGACATAAAGGTTGTAGGAATATGCTGAAGTTGAATGGATTTTAATTCAAAGTTTTCACATATACAATGATATTGAATACAACAATTCTTCACGCATCACCATGTGCAAAATGCAATTAATGTTGCAACACATTATCAAAAGGGCAAAAGGATGTCATTCAGTCCATTTGGTGAGAATGATAATGAAAACATGGGTGGGAATGAAAATGATTATGAAAGTGACTAAATAGAAAATCATCTTGTCCATGCATAGATCACTAACTTTAACATGACACTTGGGATTTATTTTTAGATTTGTTACCTTTTTGTACTACCAAATGATTATTGGCATTCATGTATTTTCCATGACACATTAGTTTTTATTCCATGTTAAATTAAACATTATCCCATGGATGCAAACTTTTATAACCAAAAATACCTTCATCAAATTGCACATCAAGTGACGCGCTCCCAAGCTCCTTGATAGATTCAAATATGAATTTGAAATGAAAACAATGGAAGAGCAAGGAGTTGAGGACATGTTCCCGAGCTCGCGACATTTTAGGGGTAGACGGGCGTGTTGGAGCTTTGGGATGGGACTAGGAAGAATGATAAGCACTTAATCACTCACATGGACCTGCACAAAACCAAACAACAAGTTGGTTAGTGCATAGTTGGAACACTTTTGGTGCTAGGATGAATCACGGGCAAATTCGGACTCACAAGACTTAGCACAACCCGAACTTGGGGGAAGCCACCACCTTCCCCCTTATAATATACTATGTGCCTAGCCACGGGACCAACACCCTAATGTCATTTTGTCCCGGGACTCCCAAGTGGGAGTCTCGAAATTCCCACATTTGGGACTCTTGCAACTTTGGGGGCCCATCAGTTTGCGTGCAAACTTCCAATTCAAATGAAGTCTAAAGCAAAGTTATAAACCTTGTCAAGATCTTTTCAACAATATGTCGCACGACACCTTCAAGCAAAGAAATTGGGTCGATTTTTGACTTTTAATGGTTAGGAGTCAAATTGACTCTCGACCCTTCTTTTGGCCCTAACTTGTGTTTCAGATGTCCAAATGGGTTATGTGAGCCCAATTTAAACATGTACATCTAAGAGCTTTCCAATGGTATAGAGAAATCTTCAATCCATTGGGTTTTGACCCTTGCAATCGCTCTCTGAAGATTTGTGAGTCCATCAGACTCCAATTCTCACAATGGAAGCTCCCTTAGGAGTGTGAAGGTTCATTCCCTCACACTTTCCTTCACTCCTAGGCTTCTTGTTTGGCTCCCTTGCTTTGGTCGCAAGCCCAAGGCTAGGGTTGCGACATCAAACATTAAACCCTACAACATTAAAACCAATACCCTTATTAGTGTTTAACACAAGCATTGGTCATCTAAACCATAACAACAATACCTTCATTAGGGTATTACACAAGCATTGAACTTTTGGATTTGTTGTCTTATGATGAAAAATTCTTTTTTTGGATGTAGGTATTTCATAGTAAATTAAAAAATGTGTTGAAGTGAAATTAATCTAGATATGCATATAATTTGTATTTTTTACATCACATTTTGCTAACATTGTTTATGGTCTTTACCAATGCCATACTTGCATTGGGGGTTATACAAAAGCATTGGATTCCTCCTTTGTGATGGCGATTTGTTACTTCGATGTGGGTATTATTTCAAAATGGTATTGAACTTTACATTTATGTTCTTTGTGGGCATACAAATGCAATACCCTTATTAGGGTAATACATAAGATATATATATATTGTGGAATTGCAATACCCTCATCAAAGTAAGACATAAGCCTTTGTGGAAACACATTACCTAGAGGTGAAGTCTAAAATACCATATTTACATAGTTTTTAAGAGAATTACTTACATCAAGATATTGCATATGCACTCAAATTATTTTGTTAAAAGGTAATACCAACATGTTACCAAAATAATTTTATTTGTGATAAGATTATATGTTCTTATTGATGTGGTATTGCTTTCAAGTCCTCATCTACAAAAATTAGCACGTTGCAATGGAGTTTCATGATAAAATTTTAATTGATTATTAAATTCCCCAAGGCATCTTTCGTTTGATTAAAATCATTCCTAGGTGCATTAATTCATTGGCTTGTGTTACACTAATGGCTTTGATGTCCAATGCAACTATTAATAGGAAGTAATGTTGCATGGTCACAAAGTTGGAAATTAGCACCCACCTTACATTTGAAAGTGATCTCAACCATTGTATTTTGTAACTAAAATATGGCATGTTTCATGGCGGTAAATGAGCCTTCAAGTTCATTAATGTCGACACCATCATAAGCAAATGGGCCTTTATCATTTATGCAAAAGATCCTTCCAATGTTTATGACACTAGTCTTTTGAACCATGTGTCCTATTTGTAACCTTCATCTTCCAAAGAACCATCATCATCCTCCAAATATTTCAGGTCCATGAACATGGTTTTGAAACCACCACAACCAATCCCATACCATGTGCAATAGTTGATGATATCATCTTTAATGAGGTTAGTGCATGCTACGAAAACAACAACTTGGTGATTGCACAAATTCACATGCAATGTTTATTCACATGTGCAAGATGCATATTTGGTGAAAGGGGCATGAAAATTACAAACAACATCAAAATGAGTTTGGCGCTAGACCATCCAAACAATAACACTATTTTCACCTTCCAAAGTAGGCTAAATCACATCAATGTGCGAGGATCAACAATGCCATGTCCACACCTATTGCCATAAGTTATGGCATAACCTTATTCTTCATGAACCCCCATTTTTTAATGTTTGTTTAATGCATATAATCTCATGCCACAATTATAATTAACCTCCATTCCAACTAATCAATACAACACCCCCTAAAACCTTTTGTTTTGAGAAATGATCGAGGCTTCAAGGCCCCATGTTAAGATTTTATGCTAGCTTGGGTATCTTGATTCGAATGTGGCATTTAATGAAGGCCAACCATCCACAACTATACATGGACATGCATGCACATTACCATGGTTAAAATCTTACATGTGTAAAAAATTGAAATAATTCTTTCTCCATGCACAAACTAAATAATGTTGGCACAAGGGTTCTAAATGAACTAATTATGTACCAAGTTGGCAATACTAAATCCAAAATAATTGGGTTCATGCATCATTAAGCTTAAGACTATCAAAACTTTCCACCACCTTTTATTTCCCAAGTGCTTTGAAACATTAAATGGTCTTTTGTGGGTTGATGGACATTAACATCACCATGTGCATGCAATTGAGTTTTCCAAACCTCGCTTCCATATATTTGATTTTTTCCATAGACCATAATTGCCATGCTTTCAACCCAAGCCAAACACAAAGGAAAATTGAAACATGATCTTGACTTTATATAATCTTGGAATTCATAGAAAGAACACATTATAAAAAATGGTATGCATATGCCAACCCAAAGCAAACCCCAAAATATCAAAATATAACAAAAATGTCAAGAAAAATAAAATCCATTGTAATGTTCATAGTTCTTACGGGGCATCATCCACAATGAAACATGAGGGTTTCCAATCGGGCATTTTGTTACAAGTTTTGCTTATAATGGAATAAACCATTTCACCAAATATTCACAAGTTTGTCAATTTATGATAACCCAAACAATTGGCACCTTAGTGCAATGAAGGTTGAATGCCATCATTGTGAACATATGGTACCTCACATCATTGGTGTCAAATGTGGCATCCATGGAAATAACCTTGTTTTAACCAAATTGGAGTATGGCTTGGAATTGTGTAGGTGTCTAGATTCATTTGGTGAAGGGGACTTGAATCCCAATCACTTCACTTGTGTCGTGAAAATAAAAGATTATTAGGGTGAGCACATACCCATGACTAAATGTAAATTGTTAGGTTTTTGTGTAGATGCGAATTACCCTTTTTGTGCTTTTGATCTTGTTAGGCAATGTTTTGTTGTTTAATGAAGCCATCCTTGGTCATGGGCTCCCTTGCATTGACCATGCCCATTAAATTACCTTATGTATTCAAGATTTATTTCACCATGTGACTTAATCCGAATGGGTTCATATATAGTCATTTAGTTTTTATGACATACATGAAACAGACAAAGACATTTGTGCAATGGATTCAAAGTCTTATGCACAATGGGTAGGATCTCCATTGGTTTGGGTGTGTGTTCAATGGTAGAAGGTGATTTTGACAACCTTGAATTGTGTGTAAAACCTATTGGTTTGGGTGTGTGTTCAATGGTAGAAGGTGATTTTGACAACCTTGAATTGTGTGTAAAACCTATTGATAAAAAAGTGGGCCAAACAACTGTGTCTAATAAACCTTGGGGGTAAGTTTCCTTAGGTGGTGCCACTAGAAACATCACACCTTGATTTTTTTGGACCCATCAAAAATTTGAAAAATCATATGAAACACTTAAATAAATATTTTCATAAATTGAAAAAAACGAGTAATTTTTAAAGGGGTCATTCTAATTAAGAATTATATATTTTAAAAATTTCAAAAAAAATTTGTTCCAAAATATACTTCAAGCCATATATTAGTTGATGCAATTGATAAACATGAGAAAAAAAATTATAGTTGTGAAAACATTTAAAGTAAAAGGCCTAGGAAAATGATTTGGCTATTTTTTGTTCCTTTTTCATTCATTGAGGTGATTGCTAGGTGGTACCACCCAAGGATATTTTCACCCCTTTCTTGTGCTTGGATTTTTCCTGATGGTCTTTCAACCGATACCCACATCAAAACTTACAAGACATACATCCAATTAAATTAATTGAAACAAAGACATGTGATATAACATGCAAAATGTCAAGAATCCTTGGTAAGGGTTGTTGTAATATACCAAGTATGTTTAAGGTGATTATTGATTGTTGGCTTTTTGACCTTTTCTTGCGAGGCCAAGTTATTGTTCTTGTTTCATTTAATTGAGATTTGTACGTCTCTTCATTTACGCTTCAAAAACTTGAATATCTTTGCATGGGGGATATATGCAACCTTAGTTGCCACCTTGTTCTAGCCTCCATGCCTGAACCCATTTTTCCACACCAAGTTGACATTGGAGAAATGTGACTTTGTCCGGTTTTGGATCTAAATGGATGGATACATTGGAATTCATTCCATGCTATGAAAAACATAATATTTGGTTGTGCAAGAATAAGTGCCACCTATTCATGTCAATATTTCTTTTTGGGTCATGGTATATTAACCACAACATTTTCACATATAACCCATCATTTACCATATGTGTATATAGTCTAATTTAGACAATTTAAAACCCAACAAATCATTTACAATTTCCAAAACAAAGAAAATTATTTATTTTAATAGTTTGTGAATAAAAATGAAACCTTAATTCCTACAAGACAAAAAAGGCAGTATTGTTATTTGGTATGTGGGAAGTTGTATTCACTATTCCTTAATCAAGATCCAACTCCATGAAGCTTATTGAAGCTGCAAATTGGAATTACACCCAATTTATAATGAGTCAAATCCATTATGAACTCTATCCAATCAATGTTTCCACAAGGAAAAAAATTGCACATTGAAAAGAACTAAAAACCTTAAAACCTTACACCCACATTGCAAATTTTCAAGTGGGAGAAAAATTGATGAGCCCTAATTAATCATCGGAAAAAACCTTAAGCCTTATAATAAAAAACTTTCATAAAAAAAAAGCAAGAATATACAAATGATTGAAGGAGAATAAATAAATAAAATGAAAATACTTGGTTTTAAAAACTAGTTAATTATGAGGAAAAAAATTAAAAGATTAAAAAATAAAAAACTTGATTGAATGAGATAAGGAAAAAGTAATTCATACTTCTTATTATGAATTGGGAGTTGCTTTGACTCTTGTTCAAAAGAGAATGAATCAATTGAACTCACTTCATGTATGTCCCTAAAAATGAAGGAGATTTAAAATCCTACTTAAATTTCTTTGCTCTATATTTGATTAACATTAAAATAAGTGTGCTTAAAAATTTTATTGTCATGAAATGTTTGGGAAAACCCTCCAAATTTTCTTATGTGCATAATATATGAAAAATAAGTAAGATCCTTTGTACAATGTGCATTAATTCGTCCAAATGGAGGTGGATCCATAGGAAATTGTTTGAGCTAAATTTTACAATCTACACATACATTCCAAATTCGGCACTGGATTACACCATCCATGCAAGTACTACAACTTACTTGGATTAAACTTTTGGTTATGCCTTGTAGATGCAATACCTTAATATAGATGGGGGCATCTAGTGTGAGCAATACCCTTACATGGCAATGCAAAATATTTTAATTGTGGCCTTACATAATTGAAATAAACAAATTTTTAACTTGTTTGAAGGAAGGTCTCAATTAGGGTTAGAGTACACAAATCTAATTAATTTGCAATATCCTCATATGGGTGGTGACAATTATTTTAATTGTGACCCTATTTAGGGGGTTATTTAAAGGGCTAAAAATAAACAGATCTAATTCATTTGCAATATTCTCATATGGGTGGTGAAAATATTTTAACTAGGGGCTCTTGTACACAATTCTAAATTTAAATAAAAAAAATCATTGCTATACCCTCATGTTTTCCATTTCAACATTGTGTTTGGCAATTGTGGAATCACTTAGATTGACAAGGAGATAGGTCAGTGTAGCAAAGTAGGTTGGATTTGGTAGGCACTTGTCTTGATGGCTCATGGGTAGGAATTGGGGGAAATAACCTATCTGGTATGATGCGATACCTTCATTGATCATAGTTCCATTTCCTTTGGGGAGGTTTAGTGCATAGGTGGATAGAGAGTTAGATGAATAGGCAGTTAAGTAGATGGGTGAAGTGATATACAAGTAAGCAATGGGTGGGTGCGTGGGGAGGGAAGAGAGTAGGCTGTTGTTTGTGCTCCAGCTTCTCTAGTCCTTATGTGTTATTCTTTCTCTAAAATGTGTTTTGAAAAATGCCCCGTTGTGTCCATGCCTCCTTTCTAACTGGTTGGTAGCACCACTCTTTCTCATTGCATTTCATGGGTTGCTCTCAATTTTTTTGAACATGATCAGTATTTCTGCTAGGTCATCCATCCATCCTTCCTTGAACCAATTTGGGAAGACTTAAAAGAAACACAGCGAAAATTAGGGTTTCCCAATAGCTCGTGCCAATTCCTGTGCAGCAACTGCAACAAATGTCACCCTCTATATTTGGCACTTGGGAAACTCCGAATACATGACATGTTCGTACTACACCACCACCTACTACAACAAAGTGAACAACACAGTGAACAAGAATGATGAAGTTATCAGCTCACAAAGTGAACAACACAGTGAACGAGAATGATGAAGTTATCAGGCTCACAAAGTGAGTGCTAAGTTATTATTATGATTTTGTCTCGCGAGCCCGATTATGATCACCCATATCTTTCCTCAGAGTCCATTAGGCAGGCCTCTGAGTCCTAAAGTATGATTATTATTATTATGTGTGTATAAGTGTAAATCTATTGCCAAGTCCAAGACTGATACATAATAACTGACATTTAAGATATAAAGCTACCACCACATCAAGGTTCATTTAAGATTTACCTTCTTCTCCTTCCCATTCTTCAACAAAAAAAAACACACACAAATTTAGAATTAATTCAGATTACCTTACCCTAAGGTCAGTTTAGTCATTAAATAACCCTCAAAATGAATTTTTTTGTGAAAATATGAAGTTGAGATGTTGAAAAATCATCCTAATTATCATTAGGCTACTCTATGAATAATTTCACTACTACTAATGTGACAATATATCATAATAGTTCATGGAAAATTCAATAATTTCAAATTTTAGAAACGAATTAATTTTTTAAAAAAAAAGAGAAGTTTTTCGTTTTGTCATTGTGGAAACTGACCCTAGGCTACGGTATCACCGAGACAAGATCACCTACCTATCTACACCCAATTTTCTTTTTGGGGGAATTTGGTGCCCAAAAACTTAGAAGCTTGTGAGCTATGTGAGCAAAGAATTTTTTTTATGTCTCTTGGCCATGAAATAATGAAGTAAAATCATGAGTGTTAATCACCATTTAACTTAAGTCTTAAATTACTCTTTTCATATTGGTGTGTTTCTTTTTACTTCGAAAAAAGAAGACTATCTTCATTAATGTACCTACTCATGGTATAGTGTTTGCAAATAAGGATGTGACAAAACTTCTTAGAATTGAAGTTCGACTACATATATCTTTGGCAAAATGGGGTATGAACTATGAACAAGCTTTGTCATCTATTTTGATGATGAAGAACTTCCTTTCAGATATTTTTTTTATAACTTTCAATTTTTAAAAATGCAAAATATTAATATCTATCCCAAGTAAAATATTAATTTTTTTGGAAATATTTTTAGGAAATATTACAAAATCCATGTCATTAGTTGGAATTGAAAACTGAAAAAAATTCCCCAATATTTATGCTGGAAAAATCACAAAATTTGTTGGGTCGAAAACACTGCTTCCCATTAGGACCTATTATTTGGCCCCATTATTATTCTTGCACTAGGGATCTGGAGGCTTAACATGTTTTAAACTTTTCTATGTTGGGATTTATTAGACAACATGACATTTGAGATTTTTGAAAACAAAAAAAGGTTGCATGTATTTAATTGGCTATTTATAGTGCTTGACCTAAAGTTGAAATGAGAAAAAAATGAAAAAAAAATTGGAAAAATTTCATGTGAAGTTGCATGTATTTAATTGGCTATTTAAAGTGCTTGACCTAAAGTTGAAATGGGAAAGAAATGAAAGAAAAAAATGGAAAAATTTCATGTGAATCCCCAAACAAAACAATAATAACGAAAGAATTATGGGCCATCTACTCCATACCTACGCGTACAAGGTACCATAGTAGTGTATTTTATAACGGAGTTTTTCTTTTTTTTGGGGGCTGGGGGTTTGGTTTTTGTTTTGCCCCCTTCCCTTCTTTCGTTTTGTTGTTTCGCATTTGTAACGGATTTTCTCGTCGTTTTAAGATTTGCAACTTCCTTTGATGGTTGCGGGAATTTCTTGTTTCAGTTTGGATAGTTTTGGGTGGAGATCATTAATGCATGTGTGGGAAGGAGATTTGTTGTTTTGGGAGGGGTGGAGAGATCAGTGGGGAGAGAGAATAGTGAGCTTTGAAGCTTTGTCTTTGTTTTTGGGTTTGTTTACTTGGGGGCTTTTGGCAAGGAATTGTTGAGAGAAAGGTTTTTGGAAGTGATGGAGATCAATGGGGATAAGATGGTGAGCTTGAAGTTCTTTCCTTTTGTTGGGTTTGTTTCTTTTTGGGGTGGTGGTTGGGTTTTGCTAGGAATTGATGAGAGAGAGAAGGTTTTGTGTGGAAGTTCTTAGTTTGCTGGATTTTGCTGGGAGTAAATTTGTTTTGTGCATGGGAGTAGAATGCGAGAAGAAGGAGGTGGTGCTGACGAATTTTTAGTTAGTGAAGCAGAGAGAAATTGCAGTGGAAAAAAAGAAGGAATAATTCTTGAAGAAAAATGTTGCCGAAGTGCAGGAGTTTTTTGTTTCCGGGAGGTGGGGTGGGTTGGTGGGTTTTGGAGCTTTCTTGTTTGTGGAGCTTTGGAGTTTCATGCTCTTGGACAAGAAGATTCATGAGGTGGCGATGATGAGGAGTTATTAGTTAGTGATGCAAAAAGAAACTGCACTGGAAAAGTAATGTTTTCTTGAAGAAAACTCTTGCAGAACTGCCTGAGTGTCTTTGTCCCCTCAGGAGGCTGGGGTGGTTGCTGTTGCATGAATGAGTTTCCAAGCCACAAAATCATCAATTTCAAGCAACTTTTTCGTGTTGTAGAGCTTCAGGCATCCAGAGAGACCCCATGCAATATATTGTTGGAGGACAATTTTCTTGAGCTATCAAGAAGAGACAGCAAGAAGCTGCGGAACGTAACAGGCTCAAGAAAGAACGAAAGAAAAAGGAGTCCGCCGGAGGAGCATACATCCTGCCGTCCATGGAGCCTCCCCCTCCTGGTCGCTATTTTCGAGGACCTGCGGTGTCATACAAATTGCGGGCCAAAACATTGCAAGCTTTTCGATCGGTCAAGAAATCCAATGATGATGTTGATACCATGATGATGATGCAGGATACAACCCAACAACAACAAAATCGTTGGCACCCACAAAACAATCTGGCTGGATGGATCACGCAACATGAAGAAATCACGGAGAGCAGTAGTGGACATGGTGGTGCCAACTATCTGAATGCCAACAATTCTGTTGGAAGCAGCAACTGTAGTGAGAAGCGGTGGAATCTTTTCAGGGCAACAGACATGTTGTTTGCTCCTTCTGGAGCTCCAAACCCATCATGGCCTCCTGGACTCCTCATGGACAAGGAGAGATCAGTTTCCCTTGGTAAACCCATTTTTGCAAAACCCATTCTTTCAAGGAAGAACTCTAGGGGTTTAGATGACCAAGCTCTCCTCCTCCATGACCACCACCACCACTCAAATGGAATTACCCAAATGGCTTTGGACGTTGGGAGGAGGCAAGTAGAGCTGGAGGAACCTGAGAAACTTCGCATGTTCAACAACAACAAAAAGGAGACAGTCATTTCCTTCAAGATGCGGGCAAGACAGCTGGCAGGCACACAGAAAGACAATGCGATGCTATTATCACTTGAGAGCCACAATTTGATGGCAAATTTCAATCTGCTCAAGTCTCCAGCATTCCAGGAGGAGGAGAATGAGCTTGTTGCTGTTCAAAACCAATGCATTGGGCCAAGCCCTGAAACCTTTTCAGAGTCACCTTCTTCATCATGCTCTACCAGCAGTGACTACTCCACAGAGACAGACAACACTCGGGATCAGACCACCATGAGAACAAGTAGACAGACATCTGTGAAAGAGGAATCAGAAAGAATAGATGATGATGAAATGGGATTGATTGTATTACCTGAGGCAGCAGAGGACATTGTGATTCATACAAAGAAGAGGCACAGGAACAGTAATCCAGGAAGACGGATCCATAGTGGCAGGGTGTATGATTCCGTTCTGGGCCAGACTTGTCATTGGTGCCGCCAGAAGACAGTGGAGCTGCATTGCATCTGCAAGCTATGCCCAATTCAGTACTGTGCGCCATGTCTTCTGAATAGGAATGGTGAGAAGCTGCGTGAAGAGATGTCAGAAGGTCTCAAGTGGATTTGTCCAAAATGCCGGGGTGGTTGTGGGCCAGGTTGTGATAACTGGTATGTCTTTTCTAGCTCCTCTGTTCTTTTTCCCCCTGGGAGGAAATTTTCTCCTAACAAATTTCCTGATTTTTTCCTTCTTCTACTTGTACAAGATTTGTTTCTTCTACTTGCAAGTTTTTTACACACAAGGTATGCTACAAATCTGAGTTCCAGCTGAAGTTTTTTGTGTTGCATGCTAATAGCTGCAAATTGGGCTAAGGAGTGCAGTTCCATCATTGTTGGTTTGCAGTTGCAATTGTGGGCCCTGTCGGAAAGCTGATGGGAAGATGCCAACAGGTCAATTGGTATGGACTGCACGTTCTGCTGGATTTGACAACGTCCATGACTTTCTTATTCACTTGGTTACGGGTGATGCACCAGAGCTTATTGCTCAACGAAAAGAGGGCCACGAATGGACTGTCTTTGGTCGTTCTGGACGACAGGAAGCAATTCAAGACTTGGACATTAAAGCTGTCAAGAACATTGATTTCAACACAGAAATAAGACCAACATCAACATCAGGAGCTATTGTTGTACATCCAGGTTGTGGTGAAAGCTTGAAGTATGTGAGCAAGGTAAACAGCATCTGTGGTTAGTCTTTGTTTCATTTGCAGAAAATCATCACCTTCAATTGATTGGTGAACTTGCCAAGTACTATATGCTATGGGGGCTTCATCTCTACCTTAACATAGACATTCTTTTTCTTCTTCTTCTTCTCTGTGTAGCAGACTGGCAGGACAGTGCAAGGAGGAATGGGAGGCACTGTATGTTGTGACGGATTCAAGGATATGTCTTGCAATGGTTTTGGGGGTGGGCTTGTCCTTAGCAAGGTGAAAGATGAATGGGATGTGGCCGATGCTAGCTTGCAGTGTGGGTGGCAACACATGCACTTACTGGATCATACAAAATTTAACATAGCAGGAGATGTTCGAGAGGATAGAATAGAATCAGAGAACAGCTGGGTGGATCTTTCTGCATGCAAAAGCTGGCCTGATGAGGACATGGAGCATTTGATAAGGTCTGGACTTGGAAAATTTGGTGTCAAGAAACTTAAAGTCATGGGTCAAAAGTGGCTCCAAAGTGGAGAGAAAGCGTCTGCAGCAGTTTCAGGTACTCAGCCTTGGTTTGAAGGTCCACATGTGGTTCAGTGCTCAAAAAATGGCAAGCAGAAAGTGAACTTTTTCTGAGTCTTTAGGATGTTCCTCAAGATGAATTCTAGAGTTCTTGCATGCTTTGAGTTTTAAAGCAGTCCATTGAACTTCTTGCAGTTGCTGAAAATACACTTCACTTTGAATGATGTTCGTACTGGCCCGATGCTAAAAAATGACAGCTCTGTGTTATGGGCAGCTATTGAAGGTTAGGCCACTCTGATTGACCTCTTTAAGCAAGCTCTTGAACCAAAGATTTGCTGACACATCAACAGCAGTGTGGTCAGTGCAGGCTGCAATGGCAGGAAGGATTAGTGCGGAAGAGCCTAGTATTATTATGAAACACAGTGGCAACTTCCCTTCTATGAAGGAAAAGGGAATGTCTATGGTTGAATCCATGACTGGGTCTTTTAACCAAACTGCAACTGAACATACAAGGATAGAGGCATGCCGGATTACCAAACCTGATGACCATGGTAACATTTCCTCACTGCTTGATGAGACAACTATATCTTCAAAATGCAGAATGCCAATTTTCAGTATGGAGTGTCCAGTGTCCCAAACTTCAGGGACTGGCAATCCTGTCTTCAGTCAGGTCAAAATGAGGGAAAATGGTTTGAGGCCTCTGCAGAGATCCTGGCCCTCCCAAAAATTGCTGGATCCAATGTCTGCACAGCAAGGATTGGTGAGCATTTTAGGACCCAAAAATGCCTTGAACTTGCTTGAACCAAACAACTGACCCCCTTTCTCAAAAACCTCAGCTTTCAAGTGTGAAATGCACAAAGATGAGTCAATTTAGAGAGGCTTGTGTGAAGATTTGTAGTGACATGAACTCTTTGGTCAGTTGTTTCAGGAATCACCAAAGAGGTTTCAAGGAAGTGAATATAGCAGGAAGCTGGAAGCGGTTCTAGCTCAGGAGTTTGATGAAAGCCATCTCACAGATATGCTGGACCTGGCTAACATCCAAGATGACCTTTGGCATCAAATTTGTGTAGGCAATGAGAAAGAAGGATCATCTTATTTGGACCAGTATCCAGGTAGGCAATCTCTTCAAGTTCTAATGGCAAGACCTTGTGCCATATTTGAAGTCTTCTTGATATTAAGTGCTCTGATGTATTTGTGGTTGGTTTTAAGCATTCAAGTTTGTGGTTCTGAGGAAGGTTTTGGGTTACATGGGGACAGGCTTTGCTTTGAGATTGGCTGAAGCAACTGGAACAGAAGAGAAGTTATCATTGCTGCGAGGATTATTTTTCTTGTTTCAGGTATGTATGTATTGTGCCGAAGAGGGTTATTAGTTTTCTGTAAAAAAAAAAGAACCTTTGCAAGTTTCCTTAATTCCCCATTTTCTTCTCTTCATTATTAACCTACTACCTATATGGTTGATGATTGATACACGGTCTTGAACTAGGAGTTTTTTTATTTTCATCTTTTTTGGGTGTGTGCAGAATTCAAGCCTGGATGGGGCATTCAAGCCAAGGCTTCCAGAATTGGAACCCAGATCTGAAACTACAGAACAGGTTACTGAAGGAATTGTTACTGTGTTTGACAATCAAAGTCTTGGGTGCTTGAGAAAACATCAGGCTTCTAAAGTGGTCCGACCATTAGTCCACAAAATTAAAGAGCTGGCCAGGTCTAGGGACAGAAACAAATTGATAGTTGTTCCAGGGATACCAGCTTTGAAGATGGTTCTTTGCTTACCAGCACCATTGCAGTACAAGGTATCATATCTCCACCCCAACCTGAGTAACAAATGCCAGACAAATTCTATAGTGTCTATTGATTGACTGTTGGTAGGTACCACCTTGGGGTTCCTAGTAGTGTTATTTTAAAGGTTTTTTTGGATGTAGCCTAAGTGGCCATCATCCATTGGAAGGTGCAGAAAAAAATGTGATCATCCTTAATAAGATTTAGCCAAATCTGGCTATAAATCAGCTATGGAATACAATTTGTTTAACCAACCTTCTATATTTGTAGCTACAAACTGAAAACCAAATATAGGAATATGGCAATTTTTACTATTTTTTTCCCCTCACTTCTGGTGATGGGAAACCTTTGAATATCACTTCATTTTTGAATTTTTTATTTTTTATTTTTATTTTTGGAAAAAAATTGCTTTTGAAAAAAAGGGTGGTTCCTAGTGTGCCAGGCAAGTGATCCAAGTCTTTGCAACTTTGCTCTGAGTTTACTTTTCTGTGTCATGCTAGTTCTTAATCCTGAACTTAAGCCAGTTTAGTGGTGACCCTAGTTCCAACTAAACCTCAGCTAATTATTTTTATGTGTAGGCTGTTTACAGAGCAGCAAGTAACAGTATACTCTTGGCCAATGGGTAATTGACTAATTATATGAGCCATTTGTGTATGGCAGGTGTGATTAAGGGATGAGACTTTGTTTCATGACAGAGCAGCAGACAACAGGAAGTCATTGTAGATTTTGTCGCTCCCATAGGTATGTGTATATTTGGGCATTTTGAGAAATTGTGCTGTTAATTCTATCTGTGTATTGGCAGCTTGCTCTTTCTTGGTGAATTTTGACACCATGTTGCTTGAAAAGGTCATAAATAGCCTTCAACAGTAGTCCATCCTCTGACCCACCCATAAAACCATCCATTTTTTGGTAGGCATGCACATGGATGCATTCATCAGATGAAAGTTCTAATTAATGGCTCCAGCATTTTCTAGCACTGTTGCCATTCACATGGAAAATAGCCATTCCCCAATTCGAAATGGTTCTAGCAAAGAGTAAAAGAGCGAGTGTACAAACTCATAGGTTGTATTGTCAAATAAGACCAGCATTTTTGAAAGCACTTCCCTTTTAAGAGTATGTCTAAACAAGGTTCTTAAGCCATTTGATCAAATCTTTCTTTATGTTTCTAGAGGATGGACTAAGAGTTTCTAGAGTTGTAAGAGTTGGACATGTAAATCCCTGAAGTGCCAAGTATGCAAATCAGCCACATATGTTTGACAAGTAGTTTTTTAGAAGGCTAAGCAAATATTTCTTATTATTGCATGGAGATCTCCAAAGCTTGGAAGTAGGAGAGAGGTGACAATGAACAAGGCATGTGGGATTGTGTTGCTAATTAGTGAAAGGTTGGAGTGCAAATGTAAATATTCTGATAGGATTAATAAACACATTTTCTTGCTTGTTAAAAATGAAAGGAATGTCTGAAATAAAGTCCCAAATTTAATACTCTCCTTGACATGGTGTGTACCAAAAAGTATATGAAAACAAGTAGTAATATACTCCACCAAACTCTTCCAAGCTTTTGAGATGGCTTCATTCCATGATGTTTCAAGCTGGAGTGGAATGACCATCTGCTGAAGTGGAAACTTGTTGGAATGCCATGTATGCAAACCAAAATAGACTGAATGTTTCCTTTCAATATTGAGTATGGTGTTTGCATTCCTCAAAATCTCGAAAATTCAGTAAAAGGAAATACATTTTAATTAGTGGCAAAAGCTGTGCATGCAGTGTTCTCTTTCTCAAATTTGTGGTGTTGACGGATTAAGTGAATCATCCATAAGAATGTTTAGGCAAATTTGACAGTATTCAAAACATGAATCTAGAAAAGATCTCAAGCACCCATTTCATGTTTTAGGCCTGCAAATGAGGTGCTTTTTCAGCAAACGTTTTTTTTGAAAAAAATTGATTTTCTGGTGAATGATTTTTTCCCAAAAATTAGGGAAATTGTAACAGAAAATTCCTTATTCAAAGTGTTTTTCTCAAAATGGAAAAAAGTGGCCACAGAAATTGAAAAAAAATTACTGCATGTGTGCATGTAGTAGGGGTATTTCATTAAAGAGAAGAAAATGCATATGCTTTTTCTTTTCTTTATCTTCTTTGGGGTTTTTGGCTATTGTTTCCTGAGTGGTGAAATTTGAATGGATACTAGGTCGCCACGCAAACCAAAGCTCATCAAGCTTTGCTTACAGCTCTTCTCTTAACTTCCTCCCACAAGCACGCACGCACCTAGGCACGCGACGTGCCATGGCATTGTCGTCGTTGCAGTCGTTCACGCTATCGTGCAGGAGCAGTGTCTCCACCAATTGTGACAATGGCTTCTCCGTGAGCGTTTTAGGCAGCCGTGGATCACATCGCGTACTATGGCCTTCTCTCAGAAACAGTTGCTCCACCAAACTGTTGTGCGCAAAATCTAATTCCGAGGGAGGAGTCTCTACTTCAACTCCGGCTATGGAGGAGCAAAGTCCGCCCATCATTTCGCTTCGCTTCATTGGGGTAAGTGAGAAGAATGTATGTACAACGCTCAATTGGAGGAAAATGTTTTCGCAACAAAAGTCTTTGTTTGCCCAGTGTCCTCCATCCGATTTCTTTAGCAATGCGTTGTAGAGGAACGTTTGTGCCGGGAGATTCTAAGATAGATATGATTTATTTATCGTCTCTGTTTTTTGATTCCCGAGAATTTCTGCATCTTGCCCTTATTGGGGGTGTGAGGTTGAGGAAGATAGGAGCTAGCAATTGTTTTCAACGACTCAGGGTTTCTAGGGTTCCTAAGGTTAGCAATTGTTCCAACGACTAGGGTTTTCAATTTCTAGGGTTTCTAAGGTACTTGTTTATCCTGGACCTGCATCACTGATTCTTAGATAGATGTGATTTATTGTCTCTGTTTTGTAATTCCTGAGAATTTCAGCATCTTGCCCTCAACAATTGGGCATTAGGTCAGGGAAGAAAGAGTTCTACATCTTGTTTTCAATGACTAGGGTTTCTAAGGTACATGTTTATCCTGGACCTGCATCACTGATTTCTTCTTTGAAGAGAATACCTAGTGGGGTAGCACGCCAGCTTCAGAGGTTTTGAGATAGAGTACTACTGACAGGCTCCTTGTCTTTCAGATGTTTGTTTGTCATGGTAATTAAATTCAAACATTGAGTCCTGATTTATGTTCTTTTTGTTTGCTGAAGCTGCAATGCTGTAAAGTGCCAGGGAGATGGAGGAAGTTGCATGTGTGTCTCACGAAGCTAGTTGTGATGCGAGTCACACAGATAGACTTGTATTGCTCAGACCTAATTCACTGTTTACAGTTTGGTTGGCATGCTGTTTAGCCAGAGGTGGGTGATGAAGAAGCAACGACTTCTGTTGTAAGTGGAGAGAAATTGCTGAGGACTATCATATTAGATAACAAGCTGGAGCTTTATGGACTCTATGTGAGTTTCTGGTCCTCCTACCTTGCTTGGAGAAAAACCCTACTCTTATAATTGCCCCTTATGGAATATAGAGGGTTTTGAGAAGTGGAGCAATGACTTTGGCAACCTTTGTCACTTGCAAGAAGAGTGGATCATGGTCAAAAGAGGCTGTGCCTTAATGGCGCAGAATTGAGAGGAGTTTCAAAGAGAATTTGTTGGTCTCTAGCCATAGCCTGAACTATGATTATTGACAGTTTATGGAAGCAAGTTTCTAGCACTGGTTGCAAATCAAAGAACTGGACATGCTGACTGTTAGCACATTACAACTGCACACCCTTATCACTCTCTGCAGATTTTGCAGCTTCAAGCTGATTAGTAGTAGATGTATTGACTATAGGTTGAAGCAGCAACAGAGTACGAAGTAGAACCTCTTCTGAAACTGTTTCTGTTATTGTCAGGGGAAAGTTATGAATTGTGGAGGAGGAGGCAGCTGTGGCACGTGTATTGTGGAGGTGAGACCGCAGTTGAACTGCTGCTTGCATAAAGTAATGTTTGCCAGTGGCACACATGGTCATTCAGTAACATTTAGAGGTGATGGGTAAACAAGGCAGAACATGACTGCATTTTCTTACTAGGTGTACACAGGTTCTGCAATGTAGGAGATTGAAAAGCACTGTGTGGATGTTATGTCAGCAGATTCTGGAAGGGACGGACCTGTTGAATGAGCGGACTGATGCTGAGTATAAGTTTCTTAAGAAGGTGTTTTCCCCTTTTTTCTTTTCCTTTTGGACTCCTGTGTGCAGGTTAAGTTTTCAGGCAGCTTCTAGAAAGGGTGGCATGTTGAAGTCTCCCTTAGCTTCAACAAGCACATAAGTATATGTTTGATGTAGAGACATGCTGTGGTATTTTGTTTACCACTGTTTTCTGGAAGTATGAACCCTCTCACTGTGCTTGTGTACATCAGAAGATGAGCCTATTTCCTCATTAGAAATTATGACAGCAAAGAGTTCCAGTTACTTGCAGATGTGATTTTTCAGTGCAACTTGAACACTAGAGGTTCACGATTTTAAAGATGAATTTATTAACCAAAGATTGTGGTTGCATTATCTTTGCAGAAGCCTGAAACGTGGAGACTCTCTTGTCAAACAATTGTGGGAGACAAGTCAAACAGTGGGGAGGTATGTTACATTTACATCCTTGCTGCAAATTGTTGGTTGTTTCTTTGCAAACCAAGAAACATTCCAAACCCCGGATGTGGTGATTCTTTGTTTCTCTGCTTAATCCTTGTTTAAACAGAGTTGAATGCAAACAAAGAATGTCTCCTGTGTGGGACTAATGGCATGGGGCAGTCCAATGAGTGAAAGAAGTAGGAATAGTAACATATATGTTTTTGAAATTTGCAGGTTGTGGTGCAGAGGTTGCCACAGAAGAAAAAAAAGTGATCCACGGCCACTCTTGTATTATCTCTATACATGTATTTCACCAGAGGGGAAAATCCTGGACAAAGGAGGGTGTTGCATGTACTGGGTTGCAAGCACTGTTTCTCCCACTTTCTTGTGTTTTTATGTTGATCATGCATGTTGACTCATTGAATACTGCTGGCTCCTGGCTTTGACCAGCCTCCATGGCATGTCAATCATCATGTCAAACTGCAATCTTTTCATGGGGAAGAAGTTCAAACAAAGCTTCTGAGAATGTTTCTTTTGAAATTTACCAAGTGGGTAGCCTGGACTGTAAGTCTTCTCAGAAATATACATCTATTCTACTGCCTGATAAGTTTAGACCAGTTTGTAACTTGCTATTCAAGTGGTACCACTATAATAGAACTGTATCGGTGACATCTTATCTGTACTTAGTCATTTGGCTGAGAGGAAGCACTGTGCACTATAGCAGTGCCCTGTACGCACTGGCACTACCAAGGACATTGGCAGGTCACAAACTGGCCTCAAATTTTTCACCAAGTCTTCTGAAGTGTGACAACTCATTATGCATGTCCTGAAATATGAGTTCTTTTTATGTCCATCTCATTTTGTATGGATACCTTCAAATTGGCAAGAACAATTCAACAATTCCTTCATATGAGAAGTTGAGGATAAAATAATCTTGCCTCCCACAAGTCTTATACAGAATACCTGCCACTCATCCAATATGGTAACTGGTAGAGTCAAACACAACATCTAAAAAAATGGAAACAAAGAAGGATGTGTCTGCTTAAATACTTTATGTGCATGCAAAAAGCTGCCACAACACACAACATGAAAAATTAAGCTCCATTATTCAAGGCCAACTGTTCGCAACACAGACAGTTGCCTCAGAATTGTGATAACAGAATAGTGAGTACATCATGGTGAAAATAGTCAAAAGGATTCTGCACCTTTCAATCATGTCATGCAACTTCGAAGCCACACGTATGGCCCATCCAAGAATTAAAATAACCTGTGAAATTGTTCGACCTCAATCTCAATTGCTCATACTTTTCATTAGAGCATCCAGGGACACTAAAATGCAAGTCCAATTTGCAAAGAAACCATTGGGTCATAGTATGCATCCTTCATCTGTGCAGAACAACCCACAGCAGCCAAGCAGTTATGAACCTGTAAATCTTCTAAGTATTTCCTTGTAAACACATTACAACTTCATTCTGGAAAACCCATTCAGAGAACTAAAGCAAACAAGTAAAGCATATCTGTCATCCAAATTTTATATCAACATTAACAAGTAAGAATCTCATGTTTGCTCCACTTTGGAAGTAGGATTATGACTGAACTCATTAAAGAATACAAGCAGGATTCACAACATTACTAGCTCCCACCCAACATATGAATTTAGACAATGGTAAAACCCCTGGATAAGAGAGTTCCAACCCATACCTGTGAGCATTTGGATTGATGAATGGAGACTTCTGGGCCTCCTTAGCTGCACAGACAAGACATGCACCACACAGCAGTCAACTCTCTGGAAAACTCCACACATAGAAAGAATGTCCATGAAATTGAAGAGAATGCTCCACAACAGCACAACAATGAGTGCATCAACCCCTTATGTGTGTCACTCAAAAAATGTCAGACTATCAGGATGATCATAAGTCATAGTGACAAACTGCCATAAATTCAAACAAGCTGAGTTCCTAGAAAAGTTGCAGCAGAAGAACCATCTCCACTTTCCAGGACTAGACTTTCATGCATATTTGGAGACATGTCTTCTGTGTGTGAAGAACTTGCCTGGTTGTGTTTGGAAAGAGGGTTAGGACATGGAGTTAGATGAAAGATACAGAGCTTACAAAGAAGGAGTAAATGCCATCATGGAAGCAATCATCTGGAGAATCCATACTCTTATACCTCTGTACAAAAAGATCTGCAACCCTACAACCTAGAGTCATGCTACTACAACTCTGTGTCTAGTCCTAGTCCTACTCAGGGAACTGGAATGGGTCAGTCCAGTGATCCCATCATACAAGAGAGAATATCATAGTGCTAGCAAAAATCGGATGAGAGGTATGTAAGAGTAAGAGAACCAGTTGCGTAGAGAAGACCTTTAAAAATCTTCAGAAAGACATGAACAAAAGATAGAGCGAATCCAAACGCAATCCCCATAAATCTGATTACATAAGAAGGATGGACACGGCGAGCAGTCCAGATGCAGACAAGGTCAACACCTACATCGCAGATGCGACCCGGACGAAGCAGAACAAGAAGTTGCGTCTTCCAAGTTTGCAGACAAGAGCTAAAAAACCATCCACCCTAGGACTATTGCTTCCTTTTTAGAGGATCATAACTATGTACCACCAGAGTAATGACAAACCTAGTGATTGATTGCCCACACCTCCAGCTTCCCTAGCACTCAAACACCTCTCTAGGCTTTCAAACTTTAGAGCACCAGTTAGCCCCCACCGTCACGACGAGACCGGTGACCCTATTGGATACCGTGTTCTTCAAAGACAAAGGGAAAAAAAGATTAGACTCTTACGGTCGAGGCTGGTGGAGAGCTTGATGATAAGCCCCGTGGTGAAGGCGAAGCCGAACACGAAGGGCCAGTTCCTACGCGCCTCCGATAACGCCACCTGCGTCAAGGGCCTTCCCACCACGGGCGTCACCATGTTGCCTAAGCTTTTCAGTTTCTGAAACTCCAAAATCCAGACGCAGATCGCAAACAGCGCTAGTGGAGAACAACAACTATGACGGGAAAAACTCAGCTTGCGAGAATGTACCTTCTTGGCACAGCAGTGCAATCGTTCGTGCAGTGAAGCGACCAACCAATCATCCATCCCTAGCAGAGGTTTTTTTATGTAGCCTAAGTGACGTTGATCTATAGAAAGATCTAGGAAAAAATGGCGATCATAAATAGGAAGTTTTAGCCAAATATGGCTATAAACCAGATGTGGAGTACGAAGCTTTAATCAATGTTCTATATTCATGGCTACACTCTAAAAACCAAATATAGAAATCTGGTGATTTTTACTAATTTTTCCTCACTTCTAGGGATGGAAAGCCTCCAAACTCACTTCATTTTCGAATTTTTAAGTTTTTTATTCCACTTTTTGGCGAAATTTCGCAAACAAAAAAAAAAAGCTGTCCCTTGCATGACAGGGTTTGTCAACAGTGTTATATATATATATAAATAAATTTTTCTGGGTAAAACTTAACAAAAAGTTAGTCAAATTTACACTACAAAGCAAAAACTTGCCAAATTTTCATAATTTCTTTGTTGAAAAATGACAAAATGAACAACCTACTTGTCAATTTCCCCTTCTCTTCATGTAATTTGTTGGCCATGCCTTGTAAGGCAGGGATATTGTGTTCAGAATCGGTATACTAGCTTCAAGGGATTTTACCCCCTAGAAACTAGGTGAGATAATTCATTCTAATTTGGTTGGAAAAATTTCACTTTCATCTTTTGACATTTTGTTTTCTCCTCAACCTTCTCAAATGTGCACCCAGCGCCAAGCAACTAATCCATAACCCACAAAACTAAATATGAAACTACTTTCTTAAAAAATGGTTATGGCACCCATCATCGTATGCAAAATTTATGTAATTCTTTCAAAATCTGACAATGTGATTGAAAACATTCAAATACACATTTCTTCTTTATTTGATTTGAAATTCTGCACAAATGTGAAAAAACAAAATGAAAAGAGAATATTTGATCACTTTTGTTTTTTGAGAAAAAAATCCTTAGATTTTCAAAAATTGAAAATCATGTTTATTGGTTTTGTTTTGGTGATTTAAATTTAAAAAAAAGAAAGGTTCCTAAAACATGTGATCAGTTAATGTGAGATCCCTTTTGGGTTCTTCATAACTAATGTGATGTTAACAAATGAAAAAAATAATAATGACAATTTTTCTTTTACAACAACATGATGATGTACATTAAAGTAGATTTATTTTTTATTTTTTACCTAGTTAAGACCAATTTATCATACAATATAGATTGTTGATATTACATTAATGACAGGGCCATTGTTATAACACACCTTGTTTTTTTGGGAGGGGGGATGTGGGCCAGAGGAAAGGGCATTTAACAACTGAAGTGTAGTGTAAACCTTGAGCCCTAGGGCTTTACTAGAGTAAGGGCCTATGTGAGGTGGAGCTGAGCAGGCTCAATTCTGGTTAAGCCATGGCTGACAGCTTCATCAAGGGCTTTACCAAGCATAAATAACTGCTTTAATTTTTTTTTCAAAGAATTGTTTTTGGGAGCATTTTAAAAATGGAATGCCTGTTTTTGCAGGTGTTCAGTTTTTGAAAATCCCTTGAGACAGTGGAGGACAAAGTGTGCTGTGTAACATGCCGTCCAATTACACTAAATTTTTTGAAGGCAGTGTTTATGGTTCATGGGGTTCTGATGCTGAGTAAGGACTTGGAAGACCCCAGAGAAAGGCGCGGTGTTCAAAAACTGAGGGCCAGTTTATTTTTTAAGGAATTTTGTGATTTTATTTTCGGCTACTTACTGAGAAACCAAATACAGAAATCTGGTGACTTTTGTTGATTTTTCCCAAAATCACTTCATTTTTGAATTTTTATTTCGATTTTCCTTTTTTTGTGAAATTTCTCCAGTTAAAACAAGGGGTGTGTCACACACTGTGGCCTTGCCATCTACATTAAAAAGTATCTTAAGGCAAAAGAAGAATTATGAAAATTCAAATATTTCACCATGCCAAAATATAATCTTCAAAAAGAATCCTATAAAAGAAACCAAAATCCTTCAAGATATCATAACTCTAACTAATCTCAAGTTTCAAAAGTTCCAACACAAGCCAAAATATCATCTTTCAAAAATCTCATATAAAAACAGACCTAACACCTAGGGGGTAAAATCCCTTAAGCTACTATACTCTATAATGAATCTAAACACAATATCCTTGCCTTGGTAGGCAAGGCCAACAAACAACACCAGTGATGTGCCATAACCATGTCTGTTAGTTCAAAGAGGAGGTCACAAGGTTGAAATTGTTGTATTCAGAATTTGTTAGGGTTTGTGCACCCTGGTAAAACTCTATGAGTAAAATCAGAGAATGAATCATGATGTGATAAAAGTTTTCTTATGCTGGTTCCTTTTTTGCAATGATTTCTTGCACTTGTGCCCCCCAAAAAAAAAGAAAATCAAATTCTTGTTAAAAGCTCCTTGGAATTTGCATGTCTTTTGCATGCACCATGTAAGTACTGGGTAGCTCACTAAGGCAACTCTTAGAAATAAGGCATCACAAACACGCTGGCCCTGCCAATAGATAAGATGTTATACATCTACCTACTGTGTCCACACTCTGAACACCAAAACACTCCGTTCCAATCTAGATAGTCTAAACACTTTCACCAAAGAAACCGATTCACCTAATGTGAAACTGGTTCTAATAAGGTAAAATTTCCAAAAGTTGGATCCAATGTGATAGTCCTGTTCCTGTGGGGGCAGGGCCCAACAAATCAAGGCTCAGATTTCAAAAACCCCATTGGCCACACTTTTTTTCTTCTTTGCACCTAGGCACAAACCTACAAGGTCCCAGTTCAGAGATTTTACAAAAAATGGAAGAGCCTCTTGTTGTGGATCAATGAAATATTTTCAAAATTAAATTTCTGGTGGTTTCAAGGCTGGGTCAAATTTTGTTGGACAGGTCTCCTTGGCAAGACCTTCTTGTCTTGGGTTTAGGTTGGGCCAATTTTGACTTATTCTTGGGGACAATTTGAAAGTTGATTTCTCAGTAGTTTTGATTTTCTCTGATCATGGAGTTCCTAAAGTGTTGCCACCAAGTTCACAAAAAGTTTTCATTGTGTTTCCATCAAATTCTCTTGACGGTTCAATGGGTTCTTAAAGTTCTCAAAGTGTTCCTTAACATGTTCCCAAGACCAACAATAAGAAACAACATAAAAAACAATCAGTCCACAATGATCTACACCCACACATGGCCTTATTTGGGCTTCTATCTAACATAAAAAAACAACCTAAAAAATATCATAACATATTTGTGTAAATGCCATATTAGTGCTACCATTATAGATGCTTTTATATATTAAAGCTTAGGACTAGAACCTAGGACTCTAGAATCCTAGAACTTAAACATAGGACCTTAAAACTGTAAACCCTAAACCTAAGATCCTAACAAATATCTAACCCTATGACTTGCACCTTGTAAAAAAACCCTTAGGACCTGTCCTGTTCAGTTCTTGGTCAGTTTTGGGTTGATGTAGAGCCACCAAGCTTCGGTTCTTGGACTTGGACATGGCTGAGAACCCAGAACTGGCCAACACCAGTTTAAACCTACATATTAAGCTCAACTAAATTCTAACATCTTTTAAGACCCTATCTGTATACATCAGTATGTACATCAATATGTAGAGGGTGCTGAACACACTTTTGTGTAGGTGTGCACAGAAAATGTTATGGCCAATGAAATTACTGGATTTGGTGGTCTGAACTTTTTTTCTTAATTATCTTGAGTGGATTAACAGATTAATGTGTAACAGGGTTTGTTCAGTTTGTGAGAATTTTAGAAGATCAATGAAAATGATAGAAAGGGATCATTATTTTAAATGTTTAGCAGAATAGGTTTATAGGCCTGAAGATGTTTTTACAGGCCAATGAAATTACTGGATTTGGTGCTCTAAAATTTGTGTTCTTACTCTTCTTGACTGAAGAAACAGTAATACTATAGCTATTTACAAACAGGGTCCTTGCACATTACTTTCGCACTATTTTATTCTTGGTGGCTAGGAGGAAGACAGATATCGACTTTGTGTCTTGCAACGTTTTCATCTTCAAATTTCACAAGTGTAAGGTCTCTTGGTCCTTCTCACTTTTGCATTGCAGGCGATCAATATGTTGGGGAGTGTGTTGTCTTCTGGGAAAGTGGAGATTTTGTGTTCAATCTTAGGTTTTAGTTAGAGTTTGTGTATAGAAGAGATGATGATAGAGAAGAATAAGATTTCATTGGTTATATGGGGTGTAGTCATTACATGACCTAGAACCAGTGAAGTTGAATCCTTGTAACCTTGGTCCCAATTCAATTGCACTTTGCAATGCTTCTGGCTTTATCATTATTAGTGGCTAGGTTTACACATTAGGTTAGTGTAATGGTTGATGTTCATAGCCTCCTTGCAAATGGTAAGTATTATTAGTTGGTGAACAAGATTTTTTGCTTTTAATTTTGTGATGCATTTTTAGTTCACTTGTCTTCTATCAATTTGGGGTCACAATTAGGGAAGGTTGCAAAGTGATGATGCACAATATTCAAACAATTAAAAAATTTCACCTTTGATTGGGTGGTGTTGTAAGTAGACATTGCAAATGCTTTCAACCCTGTTATTGGTAAAGTTATATTTCAAGAGTTGTGTGTTAGTAGATGGACAATTGTTTCAATTCATATTTTTCATTTGTTTTTTTATGCTTCACAATTCTTTTTTTTATTTTGTCACCACTCTTTTAAAAGCAATTTGTTTGTTGTTTAATCCTCCATTGGCACCTGTTAGGGGATTCTTGAAGTACTTTTATTTTTGCCCTAATTCATTTTTGTGCCTTTGGTAGTTTGGTTGGCTTTTTTTTGTTTTGTTTATTTCCTTTCATTGTAGATGACATTCACATCATTGGGCTTAATTTAGTTGTATATCAAGCTTTTCATCATTCCTTTTTTTAGTTAAATTTGGTAAGCCTTGTGATTTAGCTCACAAGTGTGTTGCTTGGTTTCCTTTGGAGTTACTTTTAAGGTTTTCATTTCCATCAAATTTTTGTCTCCTTGTCAAAGGCATTAGGGTTTTGGGTGTTCCTTTGAGATCTTTTTTTTTCACATCCTCTTTTTTCAAGGATGCTTTAAACAATGATATTCAACACATAGGTGTTCTTCCTATGTTGGGGGATGTGTAAGTGGCATTTGGGATTTTCATTCATTGTTTTGCCCATAATACTTTTTTTTTTTTTTTTTTTT